>Ga0157376_10002047_pt1 | contig 13531 bp, 14 predicted proteins | sample M45metaG_FD_121801 | JGI IMG/M metagenome (GOLD analysis project Ga0157376, IMG submission 121801) | Miscanthus rhizosphere microbial communities from Kellogg Biological Station, Michigan, USA - M4-5 metaG | ecosystem: Host-associated > Plants > Roots > Rhizosphere > Soil | place: USA: Michigan... | reverse complement strand
CTTGCATTTTCTGAAGGATTGCCCTCCATCACATTGCGACCTCGAGCTGTTTTTGGACCTCACGACAAAACCCTCTTTCCTCGTGTTTTAAAAGCGTGTCAAGAAGGAGGCGTTCCATCCTTTAGCAAAAAAAGTCCTATTATCGATATCACTTATCTCGATAATGTCGCTGAAGCTCTATGGCTTGCCATCAAGGCTCCATCCTCTTGCTTAGGTCAAAAATATAACATCACTAATGGTGAACCAGCCTCTCTAGAATCTATTTTGAGATTTTTATTTGACGAGCTTTCAATTTCCTTGAAAACAAGACGCGTTCCATACCCTTTAGCATATCTTACAGCGTTGCTTTCTGAATTAAAAGGATATATGACCAAAAAAGAACCCTCTTTAACTCGATATGGAGTTGGAGTGTTGACCTATTCTCAGACGCTTTCTATTGAAAAGGCTAAGAGAGAGTTGAATTACCAGCCCATTATTTCCCTAAATGAAGGAATACGACACTATGCAAACTGGCTTCAAGCTCAATAAGATTTATCGCGCAGGATATTGCGTAGGAAGAGGGGTTTTTGCTGACCGCACTTTGACGTGGAAAAAGGCCCGTTTCTATACTCGTTGCTTTCTGTTAGAGCATCCAATAAGAGGGCTAGTTTTAATTGATACGGGGTATGGTAAAGATCTTATAGAGGCGACGAGCAGTGGAATTTACTCTCTCTATCGCACCTTACTTCCTGTCACTTATTTGCCAGAAGATAGCATTGTATTCCAACTAGCGCAAGATGGCATTTCCTTGAAAGATCTATCTTATCTTATTCTTACCCATTTCCATCCAGATCATATTGGGGCTTTACCTGAATTTAAGAATGTCCCGTGGATCTATTGCTCTGATGCCTTAGAACAGTTAATGAATTTTTCTAAATTGAGAGGTTTAACGCATGGATTCATTCGTCCCCTTGTTCCCGCTATTCCAAAACGATCTATTCCAGTTGTAAAAAATGACTTCAGAGAAAAATGGAATCTTTTTCCATCAATGGATCTTTTTTCCGACGGAACGCTTCATCTAATAGATCTACCAGGCCACGCCTTAGGGCAAATAGGAATCGCAATACAGGACTCTTTTTTCGTTGCTGATGCGCAATGGACTCAGAATGCCCTGCCACATTCATTAGGATTCTTTTTACAACAAGATTCTAAAGCTTATCGAAAAACATTTGAATCTATTCAAAATAGGATATCCCAAATGAAGATATTTCCTACCCACATCATAGAAGATTATGCTTAGAAAGCTCACCATTCTTTATCACTATTTTCAGGCTAAATTGAGAATGCGTTTTAAACATAAAGCTTTGCAGAAGTGGCAGAGTAAGAATAGATCAATTATCACACAATTTGCTAAAGAATGCTCCCCTTTTTATCGACAGCATGCTGGAGAAGTTATATCAAAAAAAATCATGATGGATCATTTTTCGACTTTTAATACGAAACAAATCGCAAAAGAAGAAGCATTTCAAATTGCTCTAGAAGCAGAGAAAACTCGCAATTTTTGCAAAACTTTGAATGGTTTAACTGTGGGGCTGTCTTCAGGAACTTCTGGCAATCGCGGTCTCTTTCTTGTTTCTGAATCAGAACGTCTTGCATGGTGTGGAAACATTTTAGCAAAAATGCTTCCTAAATCCCCCTGGCAGCGTCAAAAGATCGCTCTTTTCCTTCGAGCAAATAGCACGCTTTATGAAGCTGTAAATTCAAAAACGTTATCGTTTGCCTATTTTGACCTTCTAGAAGATCCATCAACATTAAGACAAAAACTAGATGTTTTCGAACCAGATGTGTTAGTGGCTCCCCCTTCCATGCTCTTACTGTTAACAGGATGCTGCAAGCCCAGAAGAGTCGTTTCTGTTGCTGAAGTTCTCTCATTAATTGATGAAAAGCGGCTAGAGGCTGAGTTTGGTCAGAAAATTTTCCAGATCTATCAATGTACAGAAGGCTTTTTAGGATTTACTTGTTCTCATGGCGTGCTTCATTTAAATGAAGATCTTTTAATTATTGAAAAGGAATACATTGATGATTCCCGGTTTATTCCCATTATCACAGATCTTTTTCGGAAGACACAGCCAATCATACGTTATCGATTGGATGATATATTAGTTGAAAAAAAGACCCCATGCCCTTGTGGATGTGTTTTTCAGCCTTTAGAGAGAATTGAGGGAAGATGCGATGATTTGCTTTATGTGGCTCTCCCAAATGGTAGAACAAAACCTCTTTTTCCTGATTTTATCATCCGAAGAATTATCCTCGTTTCTGAAGAGATTAAAGATTTTGAAATCGTTCAAATAAACCTATATAAATGGGAAATTTATGTGGAGCCTCAATTTAAGGTAGCTATACAGGCAGCTCTTTACGAGTTGTTTTTACTAGTGGAGTGCCTTTTCCCTGAACTCATCTTTGTCGATAAACCATTTCCTAGATTACCTGGAGCCAAATTGCGTCGGATCAGGAGACAATATGAGGCTATATAGTAAAGAAGAATGGTCTTTGATTCCATGGCCCCATACTGGAGAAGGAAAAAGACTAAGGTCTTTTTTTGAGCCAATATTTAAGGAAGGAGTAAGCAACTTTGTCGCCAATGTGGAAACACAAGTCTATATCCTCCATATCGATGATCTCTTTATCCCATTGACCATGAATGAAAAAGAGTATAGCAATTCCTATGTCTGCTCCATCTATTCTTTTTTGCTCTATGCCGAAGAAGAGATGAAACGGCACCATAAACATTTTCTTCGTCTTTTTTTATCTCCTGTTTTTCTGCTTTTAAAGTTCTGGTTCCGATGGAGTAAAATCAATCGCCTGGTGATTGTAAATAATTTTTTACTTTCTACAAATTTATACCCTTCTCTTTCAGCTTCTCAAGTTCGCCTCATTTGCCAATTTGTAAAAGATCAATTTCCTAACCATGCAATTATATTTCGTTCATTAAACACTTTTACTGAAGAGAAGCTTAGCTCTACTCTGCGTGAAATGGGATGCGATTTTATTACCAGCCGTAGTGTCTATTTTTTCAATCCTAAAAACTATTCAAGTTTGCCTTCAAAAAAGCGATGGATTATCCAGAAAGATAAGAAATTAATAACTCAAGACAAAATTCAAATTCTACAACATGATGACTTTCTAGTTAATGATGCACCAGAAATTAAACGCCTTTACGATCTTCTCTATTTGGAGAAATACTCTTACTTCAATCCAGCCTTTACAAACCGCTTTTTTGAACAAGTTATTCTAAACAAAACTTTTATCTTATCTGGCATTCGATACGAGGGCCAGTTAGTTGGTGTTATAGGTTTTTTTAAAACAAAAGGAATTATGGCAACACCCATAGTAGGGTATGATACTAAACTCCCCGAAAGGTTAGGGCTCTATCGAATGCTCACTGCCCATGTATTAGAAGAATCCCTGTCTAGCGATACAATCTTTCATATGAGCGCAGGGGTTGGGTATTTTAAGCGCCAACGAGGAGCCTTTCAAGAACTAGAAACAATGGCTGTTGTTTGCAAGCATCTTCCTTTTTATCGACGATTTCTCTGGAGATCTTTAGGTTTTCTATTAAACAAAATTGGCGCCCCGATCCTAAAGAAGTACAAATTATAATAGACCTCTGAATTTCAAGGCGTTATGCTTAAAGCTACTCGAAATCCTGTAAAAGCATCTCCCCTTGGATCTAATCTCATAGATGAAGAGATCTTTAGCTCTTCTATAGGGCTATTATAAGAGCCTCCTTTAGATACTTTTTCTGCTACCCACTCCCCTACATTCCCGCTCATATCGTAACAGCCAAAAGGGCTCCTTGCTATTTTCGTTTGCAGAGTTTTATAGAGTTGAGAAAAAAGACTCTCTCCATTATAAAAACCTACTGGAGTGGTGCGATTATCTGAAAATTTAAGAGAGGTAAAATTATCTCGATAATTAGCTAGGGTAGTATTCATTTCATCACTGCTACAGCCAAATATAAACTTCTTACATTGAGCATTTGGGAGAGTCATACCCGCGGCTCTTTCCCATTCATATTCAGTAGGAAGTCTGACACCTTGGTCTCGACAAAATAAAGTAGCTCCCAAATAGGTAACATGCACTACAGGATGATAGTCCATATGTCTAGTGGATTTAAATTGAAGGATGCCTTCATGAAAAGAGGTTTGAATTTGACTCGTTGCTACTTTTTCTTGAGTAAAACAGATAAGATCTCCATCGAGATTGCAAATTACTCCATCATTCAAGACAATTTGCCCAGTATCGAAAAGAGCGTTTAACCAATTTGCAAATTGAGCATTAGTAACCGGGGTAACCGCAATAGCGAATGCTTCCATTTCAATAGAGTCCCCATTAACTATGAGTGGCCCTTGGGGAACCAAGACCATAGATTGACTCTCCTCTTCGTTTTCTCTAGCTTGTCTCTTCCTTTTGGATACAACCTTCTTTGTTTTATGAGATGAACCTGAGATGGGATGTTCAAATGGAAAAGGCACAATAAAGGTGAGAGGTAGGTGTAGCGATGGCTTCATAAGTGCGGTTAATTCATTATGAGTAGTCACAACTGTTTGTACGGGAGATAAAAGCTCTTTAGAGAGAATGGGTAACTTATCTTGATTAAGATGCAGCTGTACAGGGGGTATTTTTTCAATCGAGTTTTTAATTATCGGAGAGATCTTGGCACTCTTTTGATCAGCTGCATCTAATGACTTTTTTACATCTACTCTTTGTTCAGGTTTATCATCCTTTTTTAAAGATAAAGAACCGGTTTGAGATTTAAAAGCAGGATCTACTTGTTCTTCATTTTTTTGAGGAATTTTTAAGAGTGTTAATACCATTTTTAAATTTTTTATTGCGAGATCTGGGTCAATCTTTTTTGGATCACCTGTTTTAAGAGAAGAATGGAAATTTTGTATCATTTGGAGAGATTTTAAAAGTCTCAATACCGTCTGATCTACTTTTTTTTGCGGATCTTTGAGTAGAGATAGCACCATTCTTAAATTGTTTATCTCAGACTCAAGACTATTTTTGGAGGTTGGTTTTTGTACTTGTCTTAACAGTTGTAATGCAATTTGTCTATTTTTTGTCTCAGACTCAACACTGCTTTTTGCTGTGGGTTTGTCTGTATGCTTTAAGCTTTGTAGCGATACTGTAACCGCGATACTTCTTCTCACTGGATCAGACTCTATCTCATTTTTGCCTATCTTTTTAGGAAGAAAAATGCCATTTGATACCCTTTGTACAGGCTTTAAAAAATTCACTGCAATGGCTGATGTTAAAATGTTTATTTGACTATTTATTAGTAGAGCCTGTTTTATAACTGGACTATTCTGCCAACGAGAAGAGAGGATATGATAAGTATGTGAAGTATACACAGTCCCAATAGAGGGAGAGATCAGTGAAGGCAAAAACGAGGGAAGCCATGGAAACTTAAAGAGTTGCTGTGACTCGCAAATCATTTTTATAATGGCATAGTAAGAAATATGAGGGGAATTAGCCTCTATATAGGGTATAGTCATGAAAATAGTATAGCAAAAATATACATTTTAATTATATATAGGTATTCCTTTAAAAATAGAGTAAAAAATAGATGGTTTACCTCTCCGATTTTCATATTTTAAGGCCTCAGTTTGAAATGGAGCAGAAAGCGATTTTAGAATGGTTAGCCATGGCTCACGCTTATGCAGAAAAAAGCAATAAACAATTTGCCGAATTGATTCAAAAAAAACTTTTTAAGATAGGGTTAGGTGAAGATAAAATTAAAAAACGAGGTCTTTCTCTCCCTGATATAGGTCATTCTGTTTGGAAGGAAATGATGATCTATAATTTAGATAAGGCTCCTTATGGCTCTGGATTTAAAGAACGGATGATTTTCTTTGATAAAGTAGTCACTCAGCTATTTGAGACCTTTTATCCCACAGAGACTCCCCTCCCCTGTCATCTAATACATGTCACCTGTACGGGCTATATGGCGCCCAGTGGTGCTCAAAAAATAGTATCTTCAAGAGGAGGAAAAACAGAAATTACTCACGCCTATCATATGGGGTGTTGCGCTGCTATGGCTGGTTTGCGGATGGCTAAAGGTTTTTTAAATGACTCATCTAAAGTAGATATCGTTCATACAGAGCTTTGTAGTTTACATATGAATCCTCTGGCTCATGAAAATGAACAGCTAGTGGTTCAAAGCCTATTTGGAGATGGATATATTAAGTATTCTATCACTTCAGAAAAGAAGGGTTTAGCTCTTTTATCTTTACATGAAGAGATTATTCCTAACTCATTAGAAGCTATTGAGTGGGGATGTTGCGAATGGGGTCTTTCTATGAATTTAGCCCAAGAAGTACCCTCGCTCATTCTCAGAGAACTCCCCTCTTTTTTAAAATCATTAACTAACAAAGCAGGTTTAGACTTAACAAAAATTCTCAATGAGGGTTTTTTTGCTATCCATCCTGGGGGCTCGAAAATTATCAAGGAAATTAGTCGTCTGTTAAAATTAAAACCTTGGCAAGTTGAACATAGTTGGTACATTATGCAAAATTATGGAAATATGTCTTCTGCGACGCAACCTCATATTTGGGAAAAGATGGAAAAGGATCCTCAAATCCCTAAAGGAGCTACCATTGTGAGTTTTGCATTTGGCCCAGGTTTAACAATCAGCGGAGGAGTTTTTGAAAAATGTGGTGGTTAGTTTGTCCCTTTATACTTCAATTTATAGTGATTAGCTTAGATGAATATTATTTTCACATTAAACGAGGGTTGCCTCTTTGGGAGCGTATAGGGCACCCTTTAGATACCTTAACTGTGTTAAGCTGCCTTCTCTTTGTATATTTCATCCCCTACTCAGAAAATAGTCTGATGTGGTACATCGCTTTAGCTATTTTTTCCTGTTTTATGATCACTAAGGATGAATTTATACATAAAGAGCATTGTCCTGCAGCCGAACATTGGCTTCATGCTCTATTATTTATTAATCACCCTATCCTACTCACTTGTGTAGGTTATATATGGAAAAATCCAACAGGGTTTTTATCTACCTTTTTAGGATGGCAAATTGCCCTTACCTTTCTCTTTTTTCTTTATCAAATTATTTATTGGAACTTATTATGGAAAGCCAAACCAGAGTAAATAATAGCTTTTACGACACGCTTCATCACTTATGGGAAGAAGGCTCTGCACATCCTATTGCTCTCTTACGAGCAGAAAATGAGCTGCGTAATCCTTGGATCCGAACGATCATTGAAAAACGCCTAGGCAGCCGATGCAAGGTATTAGATATTGGATGTGGAGGAGGTCTCTTAACTAATCAGTTAGCTAAAGAAGGTCATGAAGTCTCTGGCATCGATCTCTCTTCTGGAAGTTTATCCTTTGCAGCAAAAAGAGATAACACACAGAGCGTCAATTATTTTTTGGGCCCTGCTGAAACCCTTCCCTTTTTAGATGCTAGTTTTGATGTCGTCTGTGCTATGGACCTTCTTGAACATGTCGAAGACCCTGCTAAAGTCATATCAGAGGCTAGCCGTGTTTTAAAAAAAAAGGGTCTCTTTTTTTTTCATACCTTCAACCGAACTTGGCTAAGTTGGTTAATAGTGATAAAAGGAGTGGAGTGGTGTGTGCGCAATGCCCCCTCTGATATGCATCTTTATAAATGTTTTATAAAACCAGAAGAGCTAAGTAGATTCTGTGAAATGAGCCAAATGCAGGTAGAAAAAATGGTAGGCGTAAAGCCTGTTGTTAATAGCGCTTTTTGGAAGATGATTATTTCAAAAGAAGTTTCGCCTAACTTTCGTTTTATCTTCACCCCCTCACTTAAAACAGGTTATTCCGGCTATTCTGTTAAAATATAAGATTTTTTTGTTTTTTTTATAAGTTTCCTTACCCCTTTATAACCAACATGCTAAATAATTTATATTGATTTTATTTGATAAGTAAATGTCACTCAGTTACATTATGGCCATCAATCGAGCACGTTAGAAGATGAGATTTTTCATGCATGGAATTATGCTGTACGTGGGCGAACAATAGATGGATTAGAATTAAGAATAATTGTCTCTTTTGATGAATAAATAGAACTTTTAATTTTAATAGCCTTTTTTCTTGAAAAGCGATATTGAAGATATGAAAAAGCAAACAGTTGAAAAAAAAATTATTTATGAAGGATTAGGATTTCCTATTATTCTTCGTAATGTCCCCATGATAGAACTTCGTGGAGTCTGGACTTTAGATGTTGATCTCAATATTTTGCAAAAAATGGTGCTTTTAACTCTTGCTCATCATCCTTCTGATCTTACAGGGAATCAAATTCGTTTTATTCGAAATTGTATTGGGCTAACTCAATCTGAATTTGGTAAACTATTTGGTATCACACATCCTGCAATCGTTAAATGGGAAAAATCGGAAAATAAAGGTGCTAAAATAAGCTTGTCCACCCAAAGAGATTTGAGATTGTGGTTGCTCGATCGCTTACTAGTCAAAGATAATGATTTTCGAAGAGCCTTTAAAATCATCCACACGACTAATTACTCTGACTCAATAGAACCTTTGGAATTTGACGTTCCATATACTCTTATCGCTATATAATAAGCCAGCCTTTTTTTATTGAAATAATAGCCATTTCCAAATCGGGATCACAAAAATCCGCAATCCATTTATCTCAATTGTGTCGTTTTCATTTTCCGTGAGGATAAATCCCTCTTGCAACTGATAAGTTGTCATAGCTTCCATTACTCCTTCAATTTCTCGATTTCTGACCTGGGAATCCGAGAGACCTGTGGTTACTTGGATAGCTTGAACAATCCGATTCCCTTCTCTCACAACAAAATCGCATTCTTTTTTCTCCTTATGAAAGTAGATTTCCTTCATCTGCATCTTTAAGTGAAGAAAAACTACATTCTCCAAGAGGCGTCCTCGGTCTTCGCTTACTCGAAATCCAGTCGTTCGAATCAGAGCGGTATCGATCATATAACATTTTTTATTGGATTGCATTTGCTTTTGGAGAGAGTGGTTATAGCGACATACAAAGAAATGGAGATAACACTGCTCTAAGTAATCGCAATAATTTGCAATGGTATGAGGGCTGCTCACGCCGACAGTTTTAGCTAGGTTGGTGTAGCTAAACTCTTTCCCTATATTGCTTGATAAATAGTAGACTGTTTCTCGCAAGGTTTTTGCGCTCTGAATCTTATAGCGCACAATGATGTCACGATAGAGAATACCTTCTAATAAGTCTTTCAGATATTCTGGTTTTTCAAACTCTACATATTCTGGAATCCCACCATTTTTTAAATAATGCGAAAAATGGCGCATGATCATGCCTATATCAGTCGTTGAGAAAGCTTTTTTAGAAAGCACTTCTGGGTATTGATGGCGTATGATTTCTAAAAAAGAGAGCGGATAGACTTCCAATTGGATGTATCTACCTGTTAAATGTGTCCCCAATTCCTTGCTCAAAAGGTTAGCATTGGATCCTGTAATGTAGATCTTCTTTCCCTGCTCATAGAGCCTTCGGACGAAACGCTCCCAACCTTCAATATTTTGGATTTCATCAAAGTAAAATCTATGCTGATCTCCAAATAGCTCGATAAATACCTCCAATAGAGTTTGGAAATCGGTCACTTGGAATTGTATAAGCCGTTCATCATCGAAATTAAAGTAGTAATCTGAGGGAGTATCTACTAGCAATTGCAACAGGCGTTGGATAGTCGATTTTCCAGATCTTCGAATGCCACTTAAGATGATAATATTGAGGTCATTTGAAAAGTGTTGGATCCTATCAGATGCCGTTCTCTGATAAAAATTCTCTGGAGAACGATATTTACGTTGATCCATGATGATTTGTTTGAGAATCTCCCGATCCATATCTCACCCCTTGCTATCTTTACGATAGCAAAAAAACCGTGCATTGTCAATACACGGTTTTACACATATCCGTGTATTTATAGGTGATTATGTTGCAAGTCTTTATTTTTCATCAGTTAATAAAAATTTATTTAGAGAGAATTTAAATATCCTGCCTTATAAAATAACCCAAATATTTCTAACCAGTAGCAGAAAAATGAAGAAAAAACAATTATTATTCATATTATCAGCGTGTACTTTAACTCTAACTTCTTGTGCAAATTATAGAGCCTCTCCCCTTTATAATCCTTCGGCAGACTTAATTCAGATGGCTCCAAGAGATGAAGCTATTTCAGTGGTATCAAAGACTTTTACGCGCAGTGATTGTAATAAGTTTCTCGATCGTGATGTTCTTGCTGAAGGTTATCAACCTATCCAGCTATATATTCAAAATGATTCGGATAAAAACTATATTTTTTCCCTAGATCGGATCACTTTACCGCTTGCTAGACCCGAAATGGTAGCAGAGAAGGTTCATACTTCCACTGCAGGAAGAGCGGCTGCTTATGGTGCTGGAGCCCTTATTTTGTGGCCATTGATAATTCCAGCAGTAGTGGATGGAGTTAAATCTGCTAATGCCAATGAGGCTTTAGATAAAGACTTTACAGCGAAGGCAGCAAAGGATCAAGTGATATTGCATCACTCTCAGTTCAATGCCATCATTTTTGTGCCAGTTGATGCCTATCAAAATTCTTACAATCTTACTCTCGTCGAGCAAGGCTCTGCACAATCTAAAGTGTTTCATATAGTCTCGAATGAGTAAAAGACCTATTTAAATGAATGTATAATATCACTAATAGAAATATACTTTTGCGTCACAATAACCAGACTGATGAAGGAAATAGTTAAGAGATATCCAATAAATATCCAAATTCCATCGTCATTTAAAAGGCCTATCCCTAAAAATAAAAGGGCTGCCGAAGCAATATAACTCATGAGAGGAATGGGAGGAGAAATCGCCAGAAAAATTCCAATCAATCCTATTAAAGATCCATTCACTTGTCGCATCCCTCTATGAGTGGATATCCAAATGAGTCTTGGATGTGATAATTTGGCAATTACTTTCATGAAAAATAAAAGTTGTTTTAAAATAAATTCTAGAATTTTTTTGGAAATTTTTTTCTTGAGTAAGAATTGAGGCAACCCTATTTTTTGCGAAAATGCATACCTAAATCCTAAATAAGCGATTAGGAATCCGAAGGGCACTGATAATCCAAGAATTTGGCCAAAGGGAATACAGAGAAAAATCAGTAACAAGATTTTTCCTTTTCCTGAGAAAAAACGAGAAATCTCTTTTACTGACAGAGATCGATCTTTTGATTCTTCCTTTAGTTTGACAAGATTGTCTTTAAAAGAAGTGTAATTTTTTAGTTTGCTTTTTCTATTTATAAAATGTACCTTAGCTCATAGTAAAATAATTTAAAGTCTTACGCAAGAGATTTTATGGAAACAAAACAAACTCTAATTCCCCCTCAACTAGAACCTTCTTGGGCAAAAGTTTTGCAAGAAGAATTTCAAAAACCCTACATGGAAAACTTAAAGGCTTTTATAGGCCAAGAGAGAAGCGGGCCTTCTGAGATCTACCCTCCTTCTAAAGAGGTATTTAATGCCTTTTTCTATACACCGATAGAAGAGGTCAAAGTAGTCATTGTCGGACAAGATCCCTATCATGGACCCAACCAAGCTCATGGACTTTGCTTTAGTGTCCCTGAAGGAGTGGCTCCTCCTCCTTCTTTGCAAAATATTTTCAAAGAACTTCAAAGCGATTTGGGAATTCCCATCCCGAAACAGGGCTCTTTAATTTCTTGGGCAAAACAGGGAGTGCTCCTTCTAAATGCTACATTAACAGTTAGCCAAGCTTCTCCTATGTCACACCATAAGAAAGGTTGGGAGCAATTTACGAATGCTGTGATTCAAATCCTTGCTGACAGATCGAATCCTCTTGTGTTTATTTTATGGGGTAAATCAGCTCAGGAAAAATGCAAATACATAGTGTTTAATAGCTCTCACCTCATTTTAAAGGCAGCCCACCCCTCTCCCCTCTCTGCTTATAATGGTTTTTTTGGATGCCGGCATTTTTCCAAAACGAATCAATTTTTAATCGATCAAGGAAAAACTCCGATTGATTGGAGCCTAAATAGACTCTAAGATAGAGGTTTATTTAGAAAATGCGTGATACGAGTAATCTGAAAATAAGGCTTTTCTTTTTGGGCAAGAAGTTTTTCCCAAACCGCGTTTTGTTGTTCAGTTTCGATCAAAGGAGAGTCTTCTAGGTCAAGTAGGATCACGCGCTTGTTGTTAACAGCCTGGATCTCTTTTTTAACGCCTATTTTTTTGAGCTTTTTATTAGCTAAAAGATCTTCTTTTAAATGCCAATGTTTAATTCTATGAGAGTCAAGCTCTGAGTCCTTCTGATTTAAATTAAGTTTGGTCGAATAAGCGAAGTGTGGGAAATGTTTCTGTAGATCAGCAGAGGAAAGTGAACGAGTGACTTTTGCTTGTATAGAGAGCTTTTTTTGTTTAATAGAAAGAATGTTATTGATTAAGCAGGTAGTCGGAGCTCTTCGAGAAATATAAGCATGTGGAGTTAAAGGATCGCTTTCTTCTGAGGCTCTTATCTTCTGGTTAGAAAAAAATAGTTTTTTTACAGCTCTTGCTTGAGGATGCAACTTCATACTCTGTTCCTTCATGAACTACCTTAATATAATTTTTAATTTTCTAGAAAAAATAGTTACTATCTCATTTTTTGGCAAGTTTTTTTTGTCTTTTTAAATTAAATATGCAAAACTGTTTTATAAAGGAGCAATATATGGCAAAAATTAGCTTAAAAGGAAATCCTGTCGAAACCAATGGTGAACTTCCACCTATCGGTACTAAGGCCCCCGATTTTAAATTAATCGATAAAGATCTGACTGAACGCACGCTTGCTGACTTTCAGGGAAAACAAAAAATCTTGTCCATTGTTCCTAGCTTAGATACAGCGGTCTGTTCTCTGTCTGCAAAAAAATTTAATGAAGCTATCGCTAAACAGAATAACGCCCTCTTACTCGTTATTTCTGCAGATACTCCCTTTGCTCAAAAAAGAGTGTGCGGAGCTGAAGGATTGAATAATATTGTTACCTTATCAATGATGCAAGATAGGGAGTTTGCCAAGTCTTATGGAGTACTAATCACTACAGGAGCTCTAAAAGGGCTCGCTGCTAGAGCGGTATTTGTATTAGATGAAAACAATCGCATTCTCTATAGCGAACTCGTTCCTGAAATTACAGAAGAGCCCGATTATAAAAAAGCGGTTAGCTTTTTAAATTAGATATTTTGAATAAATAGGTCTCCAGTAGATCTCTTTTAATTTGCTAGTGAGAGCCTCTCTAGAAGTTTGCATGGCTACTCCCTCTTCTTGTGCAGTTAAAGCTACCTCAATGGCTATTTCTCTGCTGATGAAAGCTAGGTCTTCTAATACAGGGAAGAGGGGAGCTAAAGGATCTTTAAGCGCAGGTGAATACCCTGTTAAGATATTGGCAGCTTTTAAAAACATAGCCTCTGTTATTTGGTTAGCTCCAGAGAGAATAGCTCCAAGACCTAAGCCTGGAAAAATATAGACATTGTTACATTGAGAAAT
>Ga0157376_10002046_pt1 | contig 13533 bp, 11 predicted proteins | sample M45metaG_FD_121801 | JGI IMG/M metagenome (GOLD analysis project Ga0157376, IMG submission 121801) | Miscanthus rhizosphere microbial communities from Kellogg Biological Station, Michigan, USA - M4-5 metaG | ecosystem: Host-associated > Plants > Roots > Rhizosphere > Soil | place: USA: Michigan... | reverse complement strand
CGGTAGCGATAATCTATTGGGGCCTAGAATCCGGCGTGGCCCACCTTGTGTTCAAATAGTCAATCCGGTTGCACGTCTGCTTGCCAGGATTAGACAGATGGTTTTGATGGCGTTTTGATGGTTTGGCCAAGTTAGTGGAAACACTCGGAAAGCCGCAGCTTTGACTTCTCGATAGCGCTCACGCGTGCGTCCGCAAAGGGGGAATCTCCCCCGCTCAAGCTCAATCGCACCTGTCTACCGTCCCCGCGATGACCCTGAAACGGGTATTGGATAACTGCGTTCGTGTCTTCGGTATAGACACTGAATTTGATGATGGCCAGGGGTGGAATTGAACCACCGACACGCGGATTTTCAATCCGTATCCGTCTGGTGGGGCAGCAAGTAAATCAACCACTTGCAGCGCTTGCCGCGCTCCTCCCCCGGCCCACCATGGCACAATCACGGCACAGCAAGTCTGAGTTGGTCACGTAGCCGACACAGGATCATATGAACACTGGTGATAGTCTGCCGCTTAGAAGGAATCGCGGGGCAATCTGCACAGTTGCAAGATGGAACTGTCGTGCCGACTCTCCGTCACCCAGCCAAACGCCGACTCCACGTCGCTGATTATTTCCGGCAGCTTCGTTTCCGGAGCCAGTCGGTTCAATCGATACCAGCGCATGCGATTCGCCTTGGCCATGCCGCCGAGTCACCATCACGAGGATGACCGCGACGGGTGTGAGCCATGCGAGGATGTTGGTCGTCTGCAGTGACCTTGCTCGCGTCATGAACGGTGAGGCGGCCCTGGGCGAGCGCTAGTTCGGCATCGCTAAACACGATCGCAGCGAACCCCAGCGCGCCGTACGGGACAGGAAGCCGAACGAATTTCTTCGCGCCATGATCGCCGCTCCTGGGTTGAAAAATCGCGGATCGCCTCAAGACCGTTGCGAACTGATGCCCCGTGGGGCAATTCGCGTCAGTTGTTCGATCTGGGCGTTATGGAATCACGCGAGAGTGCGCGGCACGATCAACGGGTCGGTCGAGTTCGCACTGAGGCGCTTGTTGCAAGTGCGGCGAGAAGTTTCCATGACACGGCGGGTGCACCGTGCCCTTGGGATGGCTACCCGCACTCAGGCCTCGGAATTTTCCGCGTCCCCATTGGTTGATCAGGGCTTCTGCGATGGTGCTGCGCGCGGACTTATCGGTGCACAAAAAGAGCACGTTGTAGGGTCGGTCCGCCATCCGTCACTCCGAATCGGTGAGTACCTTCCCCGCAGGCGTTCGCGAACTTCGCGTCTCGCCACTTCAGGACTCAGACACTCTCGCGAATTCCACGCATACGCGCGATGAGTGCAGCGCGGCGTTCGTGGAACCGCGAGCGCAACAGCAGCAGCGCAGAGGTTGCTGGAACATTGCGCTCACTCAACATGTTGGGTCCAATGCGGTGCTGCGACCCGGAGCCCGCTCGAGGTCGACGGGCAAGGTCAACGCGTGTTGATTTGGGGCGGCCTGCGGGGCGCCGGAGCCTCTCCGCGGCGGCTCCGCCCAAATTTGGTGGGCCCGCGTCCACAGAAGTGGCCGGGCCGATGGCCCCGGGACCGGAAGTCCGGGTCCGTTTGCGCCTGATGCAACCTCGCCGTAGACTTATGACTCTCGGAGATGGCATTCCTCCGCGAACCGCCGCAAGGCTAATGATGCCTACCCACCGCCGCCGGAAAGGACGAAGGGGTAGGCCACTCGTGCGACAGGCCGCCCACTTCCCCTCCGGGCCGGCTGCATAGCGTTCGAGGTCGCACTGAAAGCGCTGCTCGCGATGTCTTGGCTCCGCCGGCCAGGATGCCACCTGCCCGGCGGGGTTCTCTGCCCGTGCGCGACGGCGGAACCGAGACATCCGCGCCTCCCATGCCTTCCTTTCTAACACTGCTGGTCGACATCTTGGTCGGCGCGGATACCGGCCTGCAGCTGCGGCGTACCGTTGCCCCGCTTATCGGAACGAGCGCCGCAGCCTACTTTCCGACCCTCTCCATCACGGCGGCCCTGCTGGCCGGGATCGGGCTCGCCGAAGCTGCGCTCCTGGTACTCATGGAGCGCTGGCCGGATCTGGCGAGTTACATCGCAGGTCCCGTGTTGGCCGTTTACGGGTTCGTCTGGTTCCAGGGCGGGGTCGTGGAGCATCGGCTGCGACCAGATCGTGCCTTACGATGATGCCGGGCCATGCCCACGACTCACGCCGATACGATCAACGCCGATCTCCTGGCGTTCATCAAAGCTTAAGTGCCTTACGCGGGGGGAGCACCGATCAGTCGCGGCACCGACTGACGAGTGCTCTCCCGGCCCCACTCAGCACCCGTTGGTTGATCGAAGTGAGTGCGACGCTATTAGCGGCCCCGAAGAAACTTCTCGACCCTCGCCTTGTGAGGCCCGTTCGACCGGCTTACACTCGCTTGGTTGCTGGTGCGCCACAAGGGGATTCCCGATGGCTGACATGACCCGCCGCCAATTCCTCACCGTGACTGGAGCGTCCCTCGCCGGGTCCAGTCTCGCGCTGATGGGATTCTCTCCTTCGGTCGTGCTCGCGGAGGTGCGGCAGTTCAAGCTCGCACGCGCCACCGAGACACGTAACACCTGTCCGTACTGCGCCGTCGCCTGTGGCGTAATCATGTACAGCCTGGGCGATGGGGCGAAGAACGCCAAGGCCAGCATCTTTCATATCGAGGGTGATCCCGATCACCCCGTCAATCGCGGCACCCTGTGCCCGAAGGGCGCGGGTCTCATTGACTTCATCCACAGTCCCACCCGTCTGCAGCAGCCCGAATACCGGGCGCCGGGGTCGGACAAGTGGCAGCCCATTTCCTGGGACGACGCGCTGGAGCGCATCGCCGGACTCATGAAGCAGGACCGGGATGCGAACTTCGTTGCCAAGACCGCCGACGGACTGACGGTAAACCGGTGGCTGACAACCGGTATGCTCGCCGCTTCCGCCAGCAGCAACGAAGTTGGCTATCTCACGCACAAGGTGATCCGCAGCCTCGGCATACTGTCCTTCGACAATCAGGCGCGTGTGTGACACGGCCCGACGGTGGCAGGTCTTGCCCCGACGTTCGGCCGTGGAGCGATGACGAATCACTGGGTCGACATCAAGAATGCCGACGTCGTACTCATCATGGGCGGCAACGCCGCGGAAGCCCATCCCTGCGGCTTCAAGTGGGTAACCGAAGCCAAGGCGCACAATAAGGCCCGTCTGATCGTAGTGGATCCGCGCTTCACACGCTCGGCATCGGTGGCCGACGTGTATGCGCCGATCCGTACCGGCACTGACATTGCATTTTTGGGCGGAGTGATCAGCTACCTCCTCGCCAACGACAAGATCCAGCACGAGTACGTCAAGAGCTACACGGATTTCACGTTCATCGTGCGCGAGGACTTCGCGTTCGAGGAAGGCCTGTACTCGGGCTACAACGCCGAGAAGCACAGCTACGACCGGACCAGCTGGGACTACGAGATCGGTACCGACGGCTACGTCAAGACGGATCCCACGCTCGCGCATCCCCGCTGCGTCTATCAGCTGATGAAGCAGCACTACGCGCGCTATACGCCTGAGATGGTGGAGCGCGTCTGCGGCACTTCACAGGAGAAGTTCCTGCAGATCTGCGAGATGCTGGCCTCGACCGCGACGCCGACGCGTGCGGCGACAATCATGTACGCCCTGGGCTGGACGCAGCATTCGGTGGGCACGCAGATGATCCGCGCCGGGGCGATGGTGCAGCTGTTGCTCGGCAACATCGGAGTGGCCGGGGGCGGCATGAACGCGCTGCGCGGGCACTCCAACATCCAGGGACTCACGGATCTGGGCCTGATGTCGCAGCTGCTGCCCGGCTACATCAATCTGCCGAGCGAGAAAGAGCAGGACTACGACAAGTACATCGCCGTGCGGGCCTTCAAGCCGCTACGGCCGAACCAGTTGAGCTATTGGCAGAACGTAGAGAAGTTCTTCGTCAGTTTCATGAAGTCCTGGTGGGGAGATGCGGCGACCGCTGACAACCACTGGGGGTTTGACTACCTGCCCAAGCTCGACAAGCTCTACGACATGCTCCAGACCTTCGAGCTCATGGCGCAGGGGAAGATGAACGGCTTCATCTGCCAGGGGTTCAATCCGCTTGCCGCCGCGCCGAATAAGGCCAAGCTCAATAGCGGTCTTGCGAAGCTGAAGTTCCTGGTCGTGATGGATCCACTGGCGACCGAAACGTCCGAGTTCTGGCGCTCCTATGGGGAGCACAATGATGTCGACTCGGCCAAGATCCAGACGGAGGTGTTTCGGCTCCCCACCTCCTGCTTTGCCGAGGAGAACGGCTCGCTGACCAACTCCTCGCGCTGGCTGCAGTGGCACTGGAAGGGCGCGGATCCGCCCGGTAACGCACGTACGGATTTGCAGATCATGGGCGAACTGGCCGTGCGCCTTCGCAAGCTGTACCAGACGCAAGGTGGCGCGTATCCAGACCCGATCCTGAAGCTTTCGTGGACGTACGCGAATCCGACGAGCCCGGCCCCAGAGGAGCTCGCGCGGGAGTTTTCCGGTAAGGCCCTCAAAGATCTGCCCGACCCCAAGAACCCGGGCCAAATCGTACGCAAGGCCGGCGAGCAGCTCGCCGGCTTCGCCGAGCTGCGCAGCGACGGCAGCACGGCTTCGGGCTGCTGGATCTTCTGCGGCGCCTGGGGGCCGACCGGTAACCTCATGGCGCGACGGGATAACGCAGATCCCACCGGCATCGGCCAGACGATCAACTGGGCGTGGGCGTGGCCGGCCAATCGCCGTGTGCTCTACAACCGGGCCTCCTGCGATCCGAGCGGTAAGCCCTTTAATCCCTCGCGCAAACTCATCGCGTGGAACGGTAGCGCATGGGCGGGTACGGACATCCCGGACTTCAAGGCAGACGAGGACCCCACGGGCGGTATGGGGCCCTTCATCATGAACCCGGAAGGGGTCGGCCGATTCTTCGCTCGCGGCAACCTTGCTGAGGGTCCCTTCCCCGAGCATTACGAGCCTTTTGAGACACCTCTCGCGCACAACCCCTTAAGCCCGAAGCAGGCGGAAACCCTCAACAACCCCATCGCGCGGGTATTCGCGGATGATCGCGCCGCCTTCGGCAAGGTCGAGCAGTTCCCACACGTGGCAACCACTTACCGCCTCACCGAGCACTTCCATTACTGGAGCAAGCACGTACGACTGAACGCCATCCTTCAACCCCAGCAGTTTGTGGAAATCGGCGAGGCGCTCGCGGGTGAGATCGGTGTGAAGGGCGGGGACATGGTGCGCGTCGCCTCCAACCGCGGCTACATCAAGGCGGTGGCGGTCGTCACCAAGCGGCTACGAGCGCTGAAGGCGGACGGCAAGGTCGTGCACCAGGTGGGAATTCCCATTCACTGGGGATTCACCGGGCTCGCGAAACCCGGATTTCTCGCCAATACCCTGACTCCCGTTGTCGGTGATGGCAACTCGCAGACCCCCGAGTTCAAGTCCTTCCTGGTTAAGGTCGAGAAGGTTTAGGAGCTCGTATGCCGCTTCAATCACTGGACATCGTGCGCCGCTCCGCCACCACGCTCCCCTCCCCGAGTGTGCGGGAGCCCGCCGGCGGCGCGGTCGCGAAGCTCATTGACACGACGAAGTGCATCGGTTGCAAGGCCTGCCAGGTAGCCTGCATGGAGTGGAACGACCTGCGGGATGAGATCGGCAGCAACGTCGGGAGCTACCAGAATCCGCACGACCTGACGGACAAGTCCTGGACCCTCATGCGTTTCGCGGAATACGAGAATCCCAAGGGGGACTTGGAGTGGCTGATCCGCAAGGACGGCTGCATGCACTGTCAGGATCCGGGGTGCCTGAAGGCCTGCCCCTCCCCCGGGGCGATCGTGCAGTACTCCAACGGCATCGTGGATTTCGTGGAAGAGAATTGCATCGGTTGCGGCTACTGCGTCAGCGGCTGCCCGTTCGATATCCCGCGTGTCTCCAAGCGCGACCATAAGGCCTACAAGTGCACGTTGTGCTCCGACCGCGTCGCGGTGGGACTGGAGCCCGCCTGCATCAAGGCCTGCCCGACCGGAGCGCTCGTGTTCGGGACCAAGGAGGACATGAAAGAACATGCCGCCGAACGCGTGGAGGACCTAAAGTCGCGCGGCTTCGAGCACGCCGGGCTCTACGACCCCCCCGGGGTCGGCGGCACGCACGTCATGTACGTGCTGCATCATGCCGACCAACCGGGGCTGTACAGCGGACTGGCGCAAAACCCTCATATCAGTCCCGCGGTTCGCCTCTGGAAGGGGCTGAGCAAACCCACGGCGCTCGGGATCATGGCGCTCACCGCGTTAGCGGGCTTCTTTCATTACATCCGCGTCGGGCGCAACGAAGTGACGGACGCCGACGAGGCCGCCGCGGCACGCTTTGATGCGGAAGCCGCTCGTGCCATGCCACCCGCCACGAAACCATCCCCGGAGTCGCGTACATGAGCAGCGATCCAAACGGACGGGATACGATCGTCCGCTATACCGCCGGTGTGCGCACCAATCACTGGATCGTCGCGATCAGCTTCGTGCTCGCCGCGCTCTCCGGACTGGCGCTGTTTCACCCGGCGATGTTCTGGCTGAGTGAACTCTTCGGCGGCGGCCCGTGGACCCGTATCCTGCATCCCTACATCGCGCTCGTCATGGTCGTGGCGTTCCTGTTCCTGGCGACGGTTGTATGGCAGGACAATCGCATGCTTACGCGGGACTGGACCTGGCTTAAGCGCTGGCGGGACGTGGTCAACAATCGCGAAGAGGACCTTCCCGAGGTCGGCCGCTACAACGCGGGCCAGAAAGTCCTCTTCTTTCTTATGGTGTTGTGCCTGGCTGGCTTGTTGCTCTCCGGCATCGTGATCTGGCGGGCCTACTTCGGTTTGTACTTCTCCGTTGGCACGATCCGGGTCGCCTCGGCATTTCATGCGCTGTGTGCCTTCGTGCTGATCTGCGGGATCATCGTGCACATCTACGCCGCCATCTGGGTGAAGGGCTCGGTGCGCGCGATGACCCGGGGCACGGTGACCCCCGGCTGGGCCTTCAAGCATCATAGGGCTTGGCTTCGGGAGGTAAGGCATGCAGCGCATTCTCGACCCCGCCCGGATTGAGGCGTTCGCCCACCGTTCGATTCCCCGCATTCGTCTGCCGGATCGTGCGAGCGTTTTCGCCCAGCGCGCACAACGCCTGCGCGCTCTCGGCAAACAGGGTCTCGGGCAGTCGATCGGGGGGTACCTGAGGCTGATGGCCGCGCTCGCCGACGCGCAGCACCTCGCACTGGCCACGTTTGAAGTTTCCTCTCAGGCCTCCGCGGCACGCCCGGCGCAGCCGGGCACACTCCCCGCCGCCGCCGTCCTTGGCTCGCGCGATGCGCGGTGGCACGATATCCTCGCCGAGGTGTGTGAACCCATCGCACGCTGCGACGAATTCCCGGCCGGCGTACGCGAGCTCTGTGCCGGGTTGCCCGCGGCGCCCGCACAGGAGCTTGAGAGGCAGGCCGAAGCACTCTTGGGCACCGACGCGCACGCTCGGGACGCCGCCGCCGCACCCTTTATCATGAGTGCGCTGCAGGTCTGCTGGACCTCCCAGGCCGCCGCCCTCACCCCGGAAGGTCTTGCGGATCTAGGAATACCTGGCATCTGCCCCGTGTGCGGTACGCTGCCCGTCGCGAGTATCGTGCGCGTGGATCACGGCTCCCAGGGCTACCGGTACCTGCACTGCCCCCTGTGCGCGACCGAATGGCATATGGTGCGAGTGACCTGCAGCCAGTGCCAGGTCACCCAAGGGGTCACCTACCATTCCGTCGAGGGGGCCTCGGAAGCCATCCGCGCCGAGGCCTGCGAGAGCTGCCGCTGCTATCGCAAGATCTTCTATCAGGAACAGGACCTGGGGGTTGAGCCCGTGGCGGATGATCTCGCCAGTCTCGCGCTCGATCTGCTGATGAGCGAAGCGGGCTATCATCGCGCGAGCGGCAATCCCCTGTTGTGGCAACGGCCTGACGCCTGACCGCGTCGCCCGCACCGCGGCGGGTCCACCACTTGTAAGTGATGAACGGGGCAGCTTGGCAGCGCTTAGCGACACTCTGACCGCGCGCCCCACGGACATCCCCTCCGTGGATCGGCTGCTGCGGCATCCAAAGTTCGAATCCCTCGCTACGCGTTTCGGGCGTGAACGCGTCACCGCCGCGCTGCGGACCCATCTTGAGAGTCTGCGCCGTGCGGCACTGCACCACACGCTTCTGCGTCCAGCGCTGGAGGAGCAAGCCCTCGCCGCTGCCCTGGAGGCACAGCTTCTCGCATCCGCGCAGTCACGACTGCGACCGGTATTCAATCTCACGGGAACGGTGCTGCACACGAACCTGGGGCGTGCGTTGCTGCCCGATGAGGCCGTGCGCGCGGTCGTCGCGGTGCTGACCACACCGGTGAACCTCGAGTTCGATCTCTCCTCCGGCGTACGCGGTGACCGGGATTCGGTCATCGAGAGCCTGGTGTGCGAACTGACCGGCGCCGAGGCCGCCACCGTGGTCAATAACAACGCCGCCGCCGTACTCCTGATGCTGACTGCGCTCGCGAACCGACGCGAGGTGATCGTTTCGCGCGGCGAACTGGTCGAGATCGGCGGCTCGTTTCGTATCCCGGACATCATGCGCCAGGCCGGGGCGCGGCTCGTCGAAGTAGGCACTACCAATCGCACGCACCTCTCAGACTATGCCACCGCCATCGGCGGGCGTACGGCCGCGCTGATGAAAGTGCATACGAGTAACTACGCGATTTCAGGGTTCACTCACTCTGTGCCAGTCGCCGAACTCGCCGAACTCGCCCGCGGCCTAAACCTGCCGCTCGCGGTGGATCTGGGCAGCGGCACGCTACTCGACCTGACCCGCTGGCAGCTGCCGGCGGAAACCACGGTGCGCGAAACCGTGGCCGCCGGGGCCGATGTCGTTGCCTTCAGTGGCGACAAGCTTCTCGGTGGGCCGCAGGCCGGCGTGCTCGTCGGCAAAGCCGCGCTGATCTCCCGACTCAAGAAGAGCCCGCTCAAACGTGCGCTCCGCGTAGGCAAGCTCACGCTGGCCGCGCTGGAGGGGGTGCTCGAGCTGTACCGTGCGCCCGAGTTGCTCGCCGAGCGACTGACCACGCTACGTCTTCTGACGCGGGATACGACGGTCATGCGCGCGCAGGCGCAGCGGCTGCGACCCCTTGTGCAACGCGCGCTAGGGGACGCCTACGAAGTCACGGACGCCCCTGTGCTGAGCCAGATCGGCAGTGGCGCCCTGCCGGTGAGCCGGTTGCCGAGTCACGGTCTTAGAGTGCGCGCGATCCGCGGCCGCAGCCGCAGTCTCGGGCACCTTGAAGCCGCGCTGCGCGCACTGCCCCGGCCGGTCATCGGCCGCATCGCAGCCAAGGCGCTCTGGCTTGATTTGCGCTGCCTAGAAGCGGCGGATGAGGCGGAGTTCGCCGCGCAATGGGACGAATTGCCGCCGCCCTAGTGCCTGCACGATGATAGTACGCTGTCGCGCGCGGAGAACCGGATGATTGTAGGCACCGCGGGTCACATCGACCATGGCAAGACCACGCTCGTGCGGGCGCTGACCGGTGTCAACACCGACCGTCTCAAGGAAGAACAGCAGCGCGGGATCTCGATCGAGCTCGGTTACGCCTACGTGCCGCTTGCGAACGGCGACGTGCTCGGCTTCATTGACGTGCCCGGCCACGAACGACTCATCCACACCATGGTCGCGGGCGCCTGCGGGATCGACTTTGCGCTCCTGGTCGTTGCCGCGGATGATGGCGTGATGCCGCAGACGCGCGAGCACCTAGCGATCCTCGAGTTACTCGGTGTCGAGCGCGGTGCGGTCGCACTGACGAAGGTGGACCGGATCGAGCCCCCACGGCTTGAAGCGGCACACACCGAGGTGGCCGCGTTTCTCGCCACCACACCCTTAAGGGACGCACCCATCTTTGCGCTCAACGCGACCGCCGTCGATGATCCGGGAACGAGCGCCTTAAAGGACTACCTGTCGCACGTCGCGACACACAGCGGATCGCGGGACTCCGCCGGCGCCGCTGCAGAGCTTTTTCGCCTCGCAGTCGATCGGGTGTTCACGCTGGCCGGGCACGGCACCGTGGTAACGGGAACCGTGTTTTCGGGCCAGGTGTCCGTCGGTGACGCGCCGACGGTGATGCCGAGCGGCATCAGCACACGCGTACGCAGCATCCACACGCAGAACCGCCCCGCACCGCGCGGGTCCGCGGGGGAGCGTTGCGCGCTCAACCTCGCGGGAATCGAGAAGCGCGACGTACGGCGCGGCGACTGGCTCGCCGACCCGCGTGCCCTGGCCCCCACGACCCGCATCGACGTGCGCCTACGGGTTCTTGATCGGTGCCGAATAACGCTCGAGACCTGGTCACCGCTGCACTTCCACCTCGGCACGAGCCATTGTCTCGCCCACATTGTGCCCCTCCAGGATACGCACCTCGGGGTGGGTCAGTCCGCGCTCGCGCAGCTGACTTTCGAGTCACCGATGTGCGCAGTCCCAGGTGATCGTTTCATCGTGCGCGATGCGCAGGCCTTGCACACGATCGGGGGCGGGGTGGTGCTGGATCCGTTCGCCCCGGCGCGCAAGCGCCGCTCACCGCAGCGCCTGGCGTACCTTGATGCGCTTGAGCGCATGCTCGCCGGCGAGGGCATCGCGCCCTTACTGCAACACGCGCGTGAGGGCATGGCGCTCCCGGATCTGGCACGCTTGAGCGGCAAGCCCCCGAAAGACGTGCCACTGCCGGCGGACGCCCTGCTGATCGAGGCGCGGCCCGAGCGCTGTGTGATCCTGACAGCGCACTGGCGGGCCCTGAAGCACGAGGCGGCGGAAGCCCTGCGGGCCTTTCACGCCCACACGCCCGAGGAGGCGGGCTGCGAGAGCGGCCGGTTGCGCCGCATCGCGGCCCCTGCGCTCCCGGAGGGTCGCTGGCGCGCCCTGATCGATGAACTGGTGGATGAGGACACCGTCCAGCGCAGCGGGCGATGGCTGCATCTGGCCGAGCACGTCGCGGTATTGTCGAGCGCCGATGAGGATCTCGCGCATCGACTGCAACCCCTGATCGCAGCCGGTGCCTTCGATCCGCCCTGGGTGCGCGAACTGGCCGCGGCACTTCATGAGCCCGAGGAACAGGTGCGGCACGTGCTGCGAAAGCAGGTCACGCGGGGTGCCGTATACCAACTGGTGCGTGACCTGTTCTACGACAGCGACCGCATTGGCGAACTCGCCGAGCGGATCACCATACTCGCCCGGGCACGCGGTACGATTACGGCCGCTGATTTTCGTGATGCGATCGGCTTGGGTCGTAAGCGCACGATCCAGATCCTGGAGTTCTTCGATCGCGTCGGCTTCACCCGCCGCGCGCACGACGCCCACGTCTTGCGGACCGATGGGGCCTGGGGCACGGTCGGCCAACCGGGACCGGAGCACGCGGAGGCACCCCGAGGAAGCCGCGAGAGTTAACGGAGGAAGGCATACGCAATCCGGCGGTGCGCCTGGGCTTCAAACCCAGGAGGGGGCGTCAGACGCTTCCTGGTAGGTTCGACTCCTGCTGCCTTCCGCCACTTTAGCCGTCAAGTTCGCGCGAGTGGATGTCGTAATGGAAGCTCGCCGGATCGAGGCTGTCGATTCGATCCCCGCCCGTTTCCGCGTTCGGATACATGAGAAACGCGATCGGCGTCCTGACCGACCCAGGCAACGCTACGTCGTGGCCATGGTTGTAGGCGACCCAGTTCATTTCCCACGATCCGAAGAGCGCCTGGCGCGCGGCCTGGACCTTCGGATCGCTCATCGGCAGCCCGCCCGGCACCTCTTCCAGCATGACCTTGCGCACATCGGCCGGATCGACCGGAATCCAGCCGTAGTCCCGTGCATAAAACTCCGCGCGGCAATGCTGCGCCTTGCTGACGTCGCCACCGCGACCCAGACACTTGTAGCCGAGGCGCGAGTCGGCCACCCGCACGCCGTAGGCGTCGCGCGCGGGAATACGGACCGAACGGGCGAGTGCCACAAAAAGCGCATTGATATCCGCGCACTTGCCCGCGAGATAGCCCGACCGCAGCATCGATCCAACATCACCGACCCCGCAGCCTGCGGTTTTCGGATCGCGAGTAGTGTTCTCAACCACCCACTCGTAGAGGGCACGCGCCTTGTCGATGTCCCCGTGCCGGTCTGCACAGATCCGCTGCGCCGTGGCGCGCACGATTCCGTCCGTCGGCAGGAGCATCGTCGGACGCAGGTAGGGCTCAAGCGTACTGATCGACTCCGCCGCTCCGGCTCGCGCCGGGGCGGCGAGGCTCACCCGGCGATCACAGGTGGCCACTCGATGCGTGAGCGTGACAGGTCCCACTGCGGCCGCCTCCGACCAATCCACATGCAGCAACTGCACATCGTAGCCTGGGATCACGGCGAGTTCGGCGTGCGCGGCGCCTGGCGCGTTCCACGTCGTACTCAACACTCGCTGATATTCGCTCGGTGCGCTCACCGGCAGTGGAAGCCATAGCTGCGTCTGACCGGAAGGGTCAGCGACCTGAACCGAGGTGACGATCTCGAAGGTGCGCCACCCGGGCGGCAACGGCGGCTCGGCCGCTCCCAAACGGCGCGACCCCACGGCGAGGGCGGCAACGGGAACCGCGGCTGACAGATGCAAGAGAAATTCGCGGCGTCTCATCCCAGTTCCCTCCGCAGCGGCGTGGCAGTATTCTCGCGCAAGATATCCGTTCGGTCACGTCGCCTTCGTAATGCAGCTACAGGATGCCAAATCCCATGTCCTCATTGCCCACCCCTCCCCGCCTGACCTCGCTCTCGCACGGGGGTGGTTGCGGCTGCAAGATCGCGCCCGCCGTGTTGGCCGATCTTCTGCGCCGTTCTCCCACCGCCAATGCGTTCCGCGGAATCCTGGTGGGAACTGAGACCGCGGACGATGCGGCGGTTTACCAGCTCAACGAGACGCAGGCGGTAATCGCGACCACCGATTTCTTTATGCCGATTGTCGATGATCCGTTCGACTTCGGGCGTATTGCGGCCACCAATGCGCTCGCCGACGTCTACGCGATGGGCGGCACTCCGATCCTGGCGCTCGCAATCCTGGCTATGCCGATCAACGTATTGGCGCCGGAAACTATTCGGCAGATTCTGCGTGGCGGTGAGGCCATCTGCGCGGAGGCCGGAATACCGATCGCCGGCGGTCACAGCATCGATTCTGTAGAGCCGATCTACGGGTTGGCTGCCCTGGGCGTGGTGCATCCAAACCATATCCTCCGCAACTGTGACGCTCAAGTCGACGATGCCCTCGTGCTCGGTAAACCTCTCGGCGTGGGTATCCTCTCCGCCGCACTGAAGAAGGACCACCTGGGAGAGGCGGGCTATCGAGCGCTCATCGAGACCACGACCCGTCTGAATCGCGCCGGCCCGGATCTTGCCAAGCTCTCCGGCGTCCATGCCATGACGGACGTCACCGGCTTCGGGCTTCTGGG
>Ga0157376_10002045_pt1 | contig 13534 bp, 10 predicted proteins | sample M45metaG_FD_121801 | JGI IMG/M metagenome (GOLD analysis project Ga0157376, IMG submission 121801) | Miscanthus rhizosphere microbial communities from Kellogg Biological Station, Michigan, USA - M4-5 metaG | ecosystem: Host-associated > Plants > Roots > Rhizosphere > Soil | place: USA: Michigan... | reverse complement strand
TCGTCACGCTCGGGCTCGTTGCCTTCGGGCTCTGGCTGCGGCGTGGTGTCGACGAGACGCCGGCGTTCATCGAGCTGCAGGCGCGGGCCGAGACGTCCAGGGCGCCCATCAAGGACGTTTTCCGAAATCATGTGCGCCCACTTCTGACCTCGATCGGCGCGCGCGTCGGGCCCGACGTCCTGTACGCACTTCTCGTCGTATTCACGCTGACGTACGTCACGCTCGTGCTGCACCTGTCGCGATCGCTCGCGCTCACGGCGACGATGATCGGCGCGGCGTGTCACGCGGTGGCGATACCGTTCTTCGGCGATCTCTCGGATCGTGTCGGCAGGCGTGCCCTCTATGCCGTCGCCACAGTGCTGTCGATCATCTGGGCGTTTGCGTACTTCATGCTCATGGACACGAGGCAACCGTCGCTCATCACGCTCGCGGTCACTGTCGGCATGGTGCTGCACGCGATGATGTACGGACCGCAGGCGGCGCTCATCACCGAGCAATTCCCGTCACGCGTGCGCTATGCGGGCTCCTCGCTCGCGTACACGCTCACCGGCGTCGTCGCCGGCGGCTTCGCGCCGCTGATTTTCACCGCGCTCTACAAGAGCTACGGGTCAACCATTCGTGTGTCGCTCTACATCGCCGGCGCGCTCGTGCTCACGCTCGTAGCGCTCTGGTATGCCCGTGCGGAGGTGGATGAGGAGCTTGCGATCACTCCCAACATGGGAGTGGTCGACTCCTAGCGCCCTTCAGGGTGTTCGGCTCACCGCGCTGGAATCGGCCACGAGCGGATCGAGCGAACGTGCGATGTCGCGGAGCTGCGCGTCGCTCAGCTTCGGAATCTGGAGTGGCAGCGGCGTCGCGCTATCCGAGAATCCGTGGTGCCGCATCCAGTCGAGCATCCCGCCCAACAGCTTCGCATCGGCGATGCCATGCGGCGTCTCGTCGCCGGTGTTCGCGAGGAGAATTCCCGCGAGCGCGAGCCTGGCGTTGGGCGCGAAGGCGATTTCCGAAAGCTTGGCCTGATACTCGAGATTCTTCGCGCTCGAATCGGCCACGTGCATCGTCCGGTCGATCGCGTGCCGGCCTTCGTGCGCGAAAATCGAGCTCTCGTCGACGTCGTTTCCGTACGTGCGCACGAACGCCGCCTGCAGCGCGCGACCCGTCAGTCCCGTGCGCCGGAGCGAATCGCGGAGCGCCCGCCCCGCATCGCGGAGCAGCCGCGCCCGCACGCTCGGGAAGTACTGCACTTCGTTGCTCCGGGCGCGGCCGATGTCCGCCGCGCTGTCGCGCGCGAGCGTCTTCGCATTGCGAGCGATGATCGCCGGGTCGGTGATGTCGTGCCACGCCTTGAGCGGTCCATCGGCGTAGCGCTCGCGCACCTGGATGATCTCGGCGCTCGTCGCCCATCCGCCGTGTGCGGCGCGGCCGTCCCAGGCCCAGGTCTGATAGCCATCCGAGATCATGCCGTCGAGCACGGAGAACCGGATGTGCGCCGACTGTCCGTACTGCAACACCTCGCGATCCTCGTCGGAGATGCGGTGACCGGAATGCAGATCGAGTACCGCTCCGGTGTGCCCCATGTTGACGACGAGTGCGAATCGCTGACCGAGCTGGCTCGCGAGTGAATCGAACGAATACTCTTGCGACGCACCCTGCCACTCGAGACTCGGCCAGAGCCTGCGCCCCGCGGAGTCGAGCCTCGCCTTCCACACGATCGTATCTGCGCGCTCCAACGCCACGTCGCGGTAGTACGCGTTCGTGATCCCCTTCGCGTCCCGCAGAAATCGCGCGTACGCGATGATCTCCGTCGTCGCCGAGTCCGCGCTCTTTGGCGCGACAGTGCCGCAGGTCGCGATCAGCGCTGCGGACTCGAACAGCTTCGAATCGACGAGCGCGGCGAAGGCGTGCGTCGCTCGCTCCGTCGCGGCACCAGTTTCCATCGCGCGCAACTCGGCCTCCGCGCGAACGAGCGGTCCATCGCTCACGCGTCGTCCGACGACATAGAACGACCGCCAGCCGAGTGCGAGCGTGGGCCAGTCGCGATCGATCGCGGCGAGGCGGATGAGCTGGTCCGACACGTCGTAATGCCCAGGCTCGGCCGTCGCTTCCGCGCGGAGATGCCTGATCGCCTCGCGAACGACGGCGGCATCGCGGGCGTCTGGATGTGCGGTAACCGAGTCGATGCACGACTGCTCGTACGGGTACGCTGCGGCATCGCCCAGTGCGACCGCGGCCTCGCGCCGCTCATCCGCGTCGTGCGCGGAGGCGAACGCGGCGCGCGCGGCGATGCGCGCCCCGGCAGCGTTGCGCGCGTTCAGCCGCGCGCGGCTCATCATCGTGAGTGCGGGCGAGCTTCGCGCGAACGGACGCAGCTCCCGCATCGCGAGGGTGGTGTCGTCATCGACCATCCAGTCGATGCCGGCGACGGCGACGGCGGCCTTCTTCCGGTCGGCGAGCGTGCCGTGGGCGAGGACCGCACGGTAGGCAGCCTGCGCATCGGCGAAGCGCTGCTGCATGAAAGCGGCGTCAGCGGTCGAGAGATCCTGCGCGGCGAGCGGCGCCACGAGCGCGCCCGCGAGGAGCGCGGCCAGTAATATTGAATGCCGAATAGCCACCGGCATGGCGCTGGTCGATGAATTCCGCGCCTGACACTCTCGCCCGTTGCGGGTCGTAGTAAGAACGTCGTTCATGGGTTGGATGCTACCCTGCGGCGTTCTGGAATGCTTGAACGATTCGACACGGTGCGTGGCTTTGAACGAAATGCACATTTCGAGGATGCGGTCATGATGTCAGGCACGAGCGCCGCGCTGGACGCGGGCGAGTACTTCGGAACTCCCGCCGATGCGCGGATGGCGGGAATGGTGACGCTCACGACCTCCGACTATGCGCCGGGCACGACGGTCCCGTCGCACGCGCACGCGCGGCCGTACTTCTGTTATGTGTCCTCCGGCGCATTTCGTGAGACGGGCGCGGCCGGCTCGTACTCCGCCTCGCGCGGAACGCTCGTGTTCCACCCCGCGAGCGAGACGCATTCGGACGAGTTCGGAGCGACGGGCGGACGGTGCTTCAACATCGAAGTCTCCGATGGCTTGGCGCTCGCGCACGAGCCGGGCGTCGTGCGCGGACGCGCGGTGCGTTACGCGGCCGAGTTGTATCGGGAGATGCGGGCGTGGGATGCGGCGAGTGCGGTGGTTGCGGAGGGACTCGCGGCGGCGCTGGTGGCGCGCGTGGGCTTTGACGCCGATCGCGAGCGCGCGCTCGACCGACGCAACGATCGTCGCGCGGGGGCGGAGCTATCGCGCGCCGTCGAGCGGCTGCGCGCGGATCCGCTCAACCCACCCTCGCTCGCCACTCTCGCGAACGACGCCGGGCTAGGCGAGCTCGCCTTCGCGCGGAGTTTTCGCAAACAGTTCGGCTGCGGCGTGGGCGCGTTCGTGCGCGCGGAGCGCGTCGAGCTGGCGAAGCGCGCGCTCGCGGAGTCGGCGCGCACGGTGAGCGCGATCGCGGCCGAGCTAGGATTCGCGGATCAGGCGCATCTCACGCGCGTGTTTCGTGATGCGACGGGATGGACGCCGGCGGCGTTCAGGCGGGCGCTGGTGGCGTGAGAGAATGATGTAAGGCTAGACTGTCGCGCGAACGAGCACCAACGATTCGATACGGACACCAACGGATCTAGACCGACGCGAACGGAGACTGCGAACGGCGAGCAGAAAAAGTCAAAAAAATGGCCGGAATCGAAGCTGAGCTGGGTCGGATTCGGCGGGCCGACCTCGCCCCGCGCCAGCTTCGATTCGTCTTCATTGGTTTGATTCGTGCTCGCAGTTCGCAGTATCCGTTCGTGTCCGCTTTTCTTCCGTTCGTGTCCGTAACCAATTGTTGATGCTTGTGTTCCGGCGAGCTGCGGTACGAATCCGAGGATCATCTCTCGCCGAAATTATCTTGAATTCAAACTATCTTCTCGAGGGACCTTTGGCCATCAGGCGACAAAAGAGAGCGCCCGCCACCAGGCCCGCGACAATTCCCGTCATCTGCATTACCGAGTATGGATCAGGCTCCCTGAATGACGCCCATACAAGGGGCACTCCCACCCCGCCGACCAGAGCGGCGTAGGACAAGGTGAAAATGCGAGCACGAGGTTGCTTTTCCTGAAGCTCCTTCCAGAAAAGAATCGCGATCGGTGCGCCGAGAACGAGGGCGAGAGGCCAGCCGAGCACGAAGAACGTCAAAGTCGCGAACGGGATGCTGACTAGAAGAGCCGTCGCGCGCTGACCGTCGATTATCTCGGAGATCGAATATCCAACTGCGCAGATCGCGGAGACGGCGGCCGCAGACCTCATGAGCGCGTAGCCAGCTCGCTCTTGATCTGGCGTCAACGCTCTCGGTCGACGCACTCTAGGTCGCCAACGCCTTCAAAAAGGCTTCCCCCAACACCCCAATCTGCCACCTCCGCAGATCCGGCACCTCCGCCAACTCCTCCAGCGTCTTCGGCTTCTTCCGCGCGATCGTCTCCAGCTTCTCCCTCGCGCACAGGAATCCCGGATCGAGCGCGAGCCGCTGCGCCGCCTCTTCCCTCGCCGCCCTCAACGCATTCACGCGCGTGTCGAAGTCCGCATCGCGATCCCACCGCGGCGCGCGCGGGAACTTCGGCAGCTGATCGTCCGGCACCTCGACGCCGCGCTTCACCGCCGCGAGCATCTCCGCTCCGCGACGCTCCGCGATCCCGCGCGGCACGCCCTTGATCGCGACGAGCGCCTCCATCGTCGTCGGACGCTCCTTCGCCACCGCGAACAGCGCCTCGTTCCCCGCCACGCGGAAGGTCGCGCGATCGAGCTCACGCGCGATCCCGTCGCGGAAGCGCACCAGCTCCCGGAAGATCGCGAGCTCGCGCCGGTCGAGATCGCGCGCGCCCTTGATGCGCATGTAGCCGTTGTCCTCCCCCTCCGGCTGCTCCCAGCGCGTCCCCTCGAGCCGCTCGAACTCCTCCTGCGCCCAGCTCCATCGCCCCGCGCTCTCGAGCTCACCCGCGAGCCGGTCGCGAAGCTCGAGCAAATACATCGTGTCCTGCGAGGCGTAGTCGAGCATGTCCTTCGGCAAGGGACGCATCGACCAATCCGCGCGCTGATGCTTCTTGTCGAGCTTGAGCCCGAACGAGCGCTCGAGCAGCGCCGCGAGCCCGAAGGCGCGAATGCCGAGCAGCTGCGCCGCAACGCGCGTGTCGAACAGCTTGCGCGTGTTCCATCCATAATCCTGATGCAGCAGACGCAGGTCGTAGTCCGCATCGTGAAACACCTTCTCGATCGTGTTGCTCTCGAGAATGCGCCCCAGCGCGGCGGGCTTGCCGATCGCGAGCGGGTCGAGCACCGCGGTCAGGTCGCGAGTGCTCATCTGCAGCAGGTAGATCCGGTCGACGAACCGGTGGAAGCTGGCGCCCTCGGTGTCCACTGCGATGGTGCTGCTCTGTTCCACGGCGGCCAGAAAACGATCGGCGGCGGGGGTTGTATCGATGTACGACGGTTCGTGCTCGGTCAGCCCTGCGGCCACGTCTCCTCGCTGTGCTCAAGTCTGTTATCATAAGCTCTCATCGTGGGTGACCGAACGCGAGGGGTTGCGCGCTCGCGCCGCGGCTCGCGTCATGCGATGATGCAGGCGGCCTCTCCCTTGCCTCCACTGGCACTCATGACACCACCAAAAGCGCCAAAACCGAAGAGGAAGCGCCACGACCGTCCCGCGAGCCTGAGCTGGCGCAGCGCCGACATCCTCCGCGCCGCCTCGATCGTCGCGGGACTCGTCATCATCCTCCAGCTCCTCTGGGTCGCGAACGAGATCGTCATCGTCGTCTTCCTCGGCACGCTCTTCGGCATCGCCGTCGCCGCCGGCGTCGACAAGCTCGCGCGCTTCAGAGTCCCCCGCGGGGTCGGCGCCGCCTTCGTCATCATCACGTTCCTGATGCTCATGTACACCATCGGCTCCATCGTCGCGCCGACGATCGCCGATCAGGGGCGCGAGCTGAAGCAGCGCCTCCCGGACGCAGTCGAACGGGTGGAGACCTGGCTGAATCAGCGGAACCCGGCGCTGATGTCGTCGCTCCTGGGAGCCGATAGCTCGAAAACGCCCGTACCAACGCCGGGTGCCGCGAAGGCCGGTGGTGCCGCCGGAGACACCACGAGCGCCACGCAGCCGACCACAACCGCCACCCTGCGCGAAAACCTCGGCAAGAAGCTCGTCGGCTCGGCGCACTACCTCTTTCCGTTCCTCACGTCGACGGTCGAGACGCTCGCGGGGCTGGTGCTCATCCTCATGATGGCGCTTTACATCGGCGCCGATCCCGACACGTATCGCAACGGGATTCTCCATCTCTTCCCGAAGCGAAGACGCGAGCGCATCGGCGAGGTGATGGCGGCGATGGCGACGATGCTGCGCAAGTGGCTCGTCACGCAGCTCATCGCGATGGCGACGATCGGCGTCGTCTCGACCATCGCGCTCCTCGCGCTCGGCGTGAAAGCGCCCTTCGCCCTCGGCATCATCGCCGGGCTCCTCGAGTTCGTGCCCACCGTCGGCCCGATCCTGAGCGCCATCCCCGCGATCGCGATGGGCTTTCTCGACTCGCCCGAAAAAGCCCTATATGTCGGACTGACATATATCGTCATTCAACAACTCGAGAACCACCTCCTCATTCCGCTCCTGATGAAGGGCGGTATGGATCTGCCCCCCGTGCTCACAATTGTGACGCAGGGGCTCATGGCGCTCCTCTTCGGCTTCCTCGGACTCATGATCGCCGTGCCGCTGCTCGCCGCGGTGATGGTGCCGATCAAGATGCTCTACGTCGAAGACGCACTCGGCGACGACATCAGCGTCGACGACGATGATGGCGACGATGGAGGTGATGGCAGCGATCGCGGGGTGATCTGATGACCGAGCTCCGCGATCCGGAGGCGGGCGACGAGAGCGAGATCGTCTCGACGCTCGCGCGCATTGGTGCTGCGCTCACCTCCGACCTCGATCTGCAGAAGATCGTCCAGACCGTCACCGACGAGACGACGCAGCTGACCTGCGCCGAGTTCGGGGCATTCTTCTACAATGTGCTGAACGAGGCCGGCGAGTCGTACACGCTGTACACGCTCTCCGGCGCGCCACGCGAAGCATTCGCGACCTTCCCCATGCCTCGCGCCACGGCTGTCTTCGCGCCGACGTTCCACGGCACCGATGTGATTCGCTCGGCGGACATCACGAAGGATCCGCGTTACGGCAAGAACGCGCCGTACCACGGCAAGCCCGCCGGCCACCTGCCAGTCGTGAGCTACCTCGCGGTGCCGGTGATCTCCCGGGCGGGAAAGGTGCTCGGGGGACTTTTCTTCGGTCACTCGAAGCCAAACGTCTTCACCGAGCGTGACGAGCGCATCGTCGTCGGCACCGCGAGCTGGGCAGCGGTCGCGATGGACAACGCGCGCCTGCTCGCCGATGCCATCGCCGCGCGCAATGACGCCGAGCGGGCGCGCAGCCAGGCGGAGGAGGCGAACAGGACGAAGGCGGAATTTCTCGCGGCGATGTCGCACGAGCTGCGCACGCCGCTGAACGCGATCGCCGGCTACGCGCAGATACTCGAGCTGGGGATCCAGGGTGGGCTGAACGACGCCCAGCTCGAAATGCTTGGCCGCATGCAGCGCAGCCAGCGCGCGCTCTCGACGCTCATCGAGGAGCTCCTCGGCTTCGCACGCATCGAGTCGGGCAAGGTCGTCTACAAGACGTCACACATCACCATCGCGGAGCTTCTGGACGACATCGAACCGCTGATCAGACCGCAGCTGTCGTCGAAGCACGTCACGTACAACATCGAGACGTGCGACCCGGGCATCACCGTGTGGGCGGACCGGGAGAAAGTCGAACAGATTCTGCTGAACCTGATCACGAACGCCATCAAGTTCACCGAGCGCGGCGAGATCACCGTGAAGTGCACCTCGAGCGCGAATGTCGTCGAGATCTGCGTGCGCGACACCGGCATCGGCATCGCGGAGGATCGGCTCGAGAGCATCTTCGAGCCATTCGTTCAGGTCGACGGCGGATACACGCGCACATCGCAGGGCACCGGACTCGGACTCACGATCAGCCGCACGTTCGCCCGCGCGATGGGTGGCGACGTGTGCGCGAGCAGCGTGCCAGGCGAAGGCTCCGCGTTCACGCTTTCGCTCCCCGTCGATCGGCGGTCGGAGTAGGGTGTGGCCTAAGAACGACCTTCCCCTGCTCGACCGCTTCCCGTCGCTCGCGCGCATCCCCCGCGCCGCGCTCGGTGACTTCCCCACGCCCGTCCAGCGCGTCGACCTCGCGAACGAATCCCTCGCCGGCCAGCTCTGGATCAAGCGCGACGACCTCACAGCCTCGCCCCTCGGCGGCAACAAGGTTCGCGCGCTCGAGTTTCTGCTCGGCGGGCTCGCGCCCGGCGAAGTGGTGCTCACCGCGGGCGGCGAAGGATCGACCCACGTGCTCACCACCGCCACCCACGTGCGCGCGCTCGGCGGCAGCACGCACGCGGTTCGATGGACGCACGAGATGAATCCCTCGGCCCTCGACATCGCCGAGCGCGCGCGGGCGATCTGTGCGCGCGTGATTACCGTGCGCGGGCCGATGCTCGGCCTCCTGCGCGCACACGCTGCGCGTCGTCCGCACATGCGCTGGATCCCGCCGGGCGGCACCTCCCCGCTCGGCATGCTCGGCCACGTGAACGCGGCGCTCGAGCTCGCGGGGCAGATCGCGCGTGGAGAGATGCCGAGCCCTGCGCGGGTGGTGCTGCCGGTGGGGAGCGGCGGCACGGCGGCGGGGCTCGCGCTCGGCTTCGCGATCGCGGGCGTGGACATCGCGGTGGTGGGTGCGCGCGTGGCTCCGCGCATCGCGGCCGGGCGCATGCGCGTGCTCTCGCTCGCGGAGCGCGAGCGTCGCTATCTCGAGCGGGTCACGGACGAGCGCATTCCGCGCGTCGATCGCGCGCGCGTGGAGATCGTGCACTCGGTGTTCGCAGGCGCGTACGGTCGCGCGCTGCCGGGCGCTGATCGCGACGCAGCGGTTCTGGCGCGCGCGACCGGAGTCTCGCTCGACGGCACGTACAGTGCAAAAGCCTTTGCGGCCGCGCGCGCGATAGCGAGTCGTGTGTCTGACGTCACGCTATTCTGGCTAACATTTGACGGGCGTCGCGCGTAGTAAGTGACGGGCATGTATCTACTTATACATTACCGAAAGCTGACAGGCACGGTACTTGTAAACAGCTGCCGCCGCGCGTTTCATGCGCTTCCCGATGGAAACAGGGTGCTCGTTCCTGCTCACCAACTGGAGTCGAATTGCGACGTTCTGCTTCCTCGCACACGGCACGCAAAGTCCAGCATGGCCGATAAAGCCAGTTCGGCCGGACACCGAGCCATCATTCTCGTCGTCGAGCGCGATCCTCATGTGCGCGCGCTCGAGGCCTTTTTTCTGAATGAGGCCGGTTTCGGCGTAGAGTTTGCCGCAGATGGCGTCGCGGCGCTCGCGATGGCTCGCGAGATGAAGCCCGACATCATCATAACCGAGGTTCTCGTGCCGAAGCTCGATGGGCTGGCGCTTTGCCGTGCCGTTCGAAAGGAGGCCGAGCTGAAGGACACGGTCGTGCTGATCTTCAGCATTCTCGCGGCACAGAGTCGCGCCCGCGAGGCTGGCGCCGACGCTTTCCTCATGAAACCTCTCACCGATCAGCGCCTGGTCGACACCGTGCGCGATCTCCTCGCCAAACGTGCGAGCGCGCAAATACAGGCAGTGCACTCGTGACGACACCGAACGGCAGCAACGAGCTGTTTCCGCGCATCAGCACCGGCAACACGCAGGCGGACATCGTCCTGGGCGGCGGCCTCCCCGCGCACTCGATCAACATCGTGATGGGCCAGCCCGGCACCGGGAAGACGGTGTTCGCCGAGCAGCTGCTCTTTCACAATGCGGGCGACGGCCGCCCCGCCGTATACGTCAGCACCCTCTCCGAGCCAATGTCGAAGATGGTGAGCTACGTGCAGCGTTTCTCCTACTTCGACGAGACCAAGCTCGGCTCGCAGATCATGTACGAGGACATTGGGCCGATGCTCGCGCACGATGGCCCGTCCGCGCTCGTCCCGTGGGTCACGGAGCTGATCAAGAATTCGTCGCCTAAGCTCATCATCATCGACTCCTTCCGTGCCATTCACGACCTGGGCACCTCGGTGCCCGATACGCGTCGCATGGTCTCCGATCTCGCCGGGCTGTTCTCGGCGTACGATGCCACCGTGCTCCTCCTCGGCGAGTACAATGCCGAGGACATTCAACGCTATCCCGAGTTCGCCGTCAGCGACTCGATCATTCAGCTCGCGCGTCAGCCGCTCGGCACGCGCGACGAACGCTATCTGCGCGTGCTCAAGCTGCGCGGCTCATCGTATCGCGAGGGGCAGCACGCTTTCCGCATCACGGACGAGGGGATCCAGCTTTTTCCGCGCCTCGTTTCGCCGCGCATGGCCGAAACGTATACGCCGCAGTCGACTCGAGCAGCCACCGGCGTGCCCGGGCTCGACGACATGCTCGAGGGCGGCGTGTGGGCAGGCTCGACGACGCTGTTGGTCGGCCCAACCGGGTCGGGAAAGACGACCGTCGCGATGCACTTTGCGCTCGAGGGCGTCGCCCGCAAGGAGCCCACGCTGTACGTGAATTTTCAGGAGAACCCCGCGCAGCTGGCGCGCGCGTTCTCAAATCTGGGCGCGGACCTGAAAGCGGCGCGCGCGGGCGGACTCGAGTTCATGTACGTGTCGCCCGTCGAGCTGCAGATCGACAGCATCGTCGTCGGCATCTTCAATCGCATCAAGGACGGCACGATTCGTCGCCTGGTCGTCGATGCGGTGGGAGATCTCATCACGGCGGCGAGCGACACGCAGCGGCTGCACGACTATCTGTACTCGCTCGTACAGCACTTCGCGGTAAGCGGCGTCACGAGCCTGCTCACCTTCGAGTCGGGGATCTCCTCCTCGGGCGGTCTCGAGTATCACGAGCAGCGCTTCAGCTACATGTCCGACAACGTGCTCGCCATCTCGCTCGGTGGCGACGAGCGCACGCGGCGCACCATTCGCGTGATCAAGACGCGCAACAGTGGGCACGACCCGGTCGTGCGGCAGCTCGACATCAGCGCGGCTGGAGCGCGTGTCTCGTGATACGCCGCGGATCGCGCGCCCGATGATGGAGCGCGAGCCGCGCCACGATCCATCGCGCGAGGCTCGCGCGCACCGGCTCACGCAAGTCAGCCGCGCCTTCACGTACGCGACGTCGCTCAAGGACATCCTGCGTCTCGCCACCGATCAAGCGGCCGAGATGCTGGGGGCGGACAAGGCGATTTTGATGTTGACGGATGAGGATGGGCTGCTGCGCGTGCGCGCTGCGTACGGCGTGAGCCCCAAGGTGGTGGAGCGCTTCCGCGAGTCGTTCGACGAATCGCTCATCACGCGACTCACCGGGCTGCTCGGCGCAGACTCGCCCGAGGGATTCATCGGGGTGCCGCTCGTGGTCGGCGGGAAGGTTACCGGGCTGCTGGCGGTGGTGCGCCCGCGGCGCGAGAGCGACGACCCCGATGGCTTCGCCGACGACGAGTGGATGCTCTCGGCGCTCGCGGATCAGACTGCGGGACCGGTCGAGAACGCGCAGCTCTCGGAGCAGCTCGACCGGGCGAAACTGCTCTCGGAGAATGCGCGGCTTTACGAGGCGGAGCGTGCCGCGCGAAAGGAGGCGGAGGTGGCGCGCGCGGAGGCGGAGAATGCGAACCGGGCGAAGAGCGAGTTCCTCGCGAACATGAGTCACGAGCTGCGCACGCCGCTCAACGCCATCGCGGGATATGACGAGCTGCTGGACATGGAGATCCGCGGACCGATCCTGCAGCCGCAGCGCGACGATCTTGCGCGCATCAAGGCGAGCCAGCGGCTCCTGCTGCGCCTCGTGAACGACGTGCTCAACTTTGCGAAGCTCGAGAGCGGGCACGTGCCGATGACGGTGAAGAATGTGAGTGTGGCCGAGGTGTTGGGGTCGCTCGAGCCGTTGGTGTTGCCGCAGTTGATGTCGAAGGGGCTGCACTTCGACATGGACTCGTGCTCCGACGATCTGCATGCGGTGGCGGACCCGGAGAAGCTCGAGCAGATCCTGCTCAACCTTCTGTCGAACGCGATCAAGTTCACGGCGCCGGATGGGTCGATTCATTTGGCGTGCGAGTCGACCGCGATGACGGTGAGCATCAAGGTGGTGGACACCGGGCGCGGGATTCCGCCGGAGAAGCAGGACGGCATCTTCGAGCCTTTCGTGCGCGTGGACGAGGGCTTTGCGCGCAAAACCGAGGGGACGGGGCTCGGCCTCGCGATCAGCCGCAATCTCGCCCGGGCGATGGGTGGCGAGCTCGCGGTCGAGAGCACGCCGGGCGCGGGCGCGACCTTTATCCTCACGCTCAAGCGCTCCACGTAAGCGGCATTCCACGCTGGCGCAAGCGGCGGCGACAAAATTGAGGATGAGGCTCCGGGGCCGTATTATTAAGGCTCTTCCCTCCTCTGTCCGGAGCACGATGGTCGCCGCAAAACCCACGGTTTCCACCGCCGAGCTCGCGCACATTGCGCGGACGCTGCGTTTGCACGTCATCAAGATGATCGCCGCTGCGAACAGCGGACATCCCGGCGGATCGCTCTCCGCCGTCGACATCATCACCGCCTTGTACTTCGGACGCGTGCTCAAGCACGATCCGAAGAATCCCGACTGGCCCGATCGCGACCGGTTCATCCTGTCGAAGGGGCATGGCGTGCCGGCGCTGTATGCGGCGCTCGCGGAGTCCGGGTATTTCCCGGTGAGCGAGCTGATGTCGCTGCGACAGGTGAACTCGCGGATGCAGGGGCACCCCGTGCAGGGGCTCACGCCGGGGATCGAGGCTTCGACCGGCTCTCTCGGACAAGGGCTATCGGTGGGCGTGGGCCACGCGCTCGCGGCGCGGCTCGATGGCAAGTCGTACCGGACGTACGTGCTGCTCGGCGACGGCGAGTGTCAGGAGGGGCAGGTGTGGGAGGCGGCGATGGCCGCGGGGAATTACGAGCTTGGCTCGCTCACCGCGATCGTCGACTCCAACCGGTACCAGCTCGACGGCGCGGTGGAGGACATCAACTCGTTGACGCCGCTCGACGCGAAGTTCGAGTCATTCGGCTGGCGCGTGATTCCGGTGGATGGGCATGACGTGGGCGCGGTGCGCGTCGCGTTGATTCAGGCGCGCGAGTCGCACGATGTGCCCGTGTGCATCATCGCGCACACCGTGAAAGGCAAGGGTGTTGGGTACATGGAGAACAACAACGAGTTCCACGGCAAATCGCCGAACGCGGACCAGCTGGGCCTCGCCCTTTCGCAGCTCGCAGAGTAAATGATGACGACCAAGACGTTGAAGATGGGAAAGGCCACGCGTGAGGCGTACGGCGACGCGCTGCTCGAAGTAGGCACCGAGAACAAGAACATCATCGTCATCGACGCGGATCTCGCGAAGTCGACG
>Ga0157376_10002044_pt1 | contig 13535 bp, 13 predicted proteins | sample M45metaG_FD_121801 | JGI IMG/M metagenome (GOLD analysis project Ga0157376, IMG submission 121801) | Miscanthus rhizosphere microbial communities from Kellogg Biological Station, Michigan, USA - M4-5 metaG | ecosystem: Host-associated > Plants > Roots > Rhizosphere > Soil | place: USA: Michigan... | reverse complement strand
TTTGGAGTTTGGCTTTTAACAAAAAGGAACACACTCTGCGAGTCGAATACGTCGCGTCCCATCTGTCGGAAAGGTGGTCGCCGGCTTGCTACCAAGCGCCGGAATCGATTTCCTGAGAAAGCTGGCCCTCGCCTCAGCGGTGCTTTCGTAGCAGCCGTGAGTCGTTGATTCCTAGGTACTGTCCCATATTGACCAGACCTGCATTTCCGCTAGGTGAGAGACTGCATGTGCTGTTGCTTGCCAACGGCAGTGAGGAGTTCTCATGCCGACTCGTTCGAAATATGAGATCCTCGTGGTCGATGACGACCCGAGTGTCCGTGAGACAGTCGCAATGTTACTCATGTCTGCCGGATACGACGTCGGCGTTGCGGAAGATGGTTTCGCAGCTCTCTTGCAGCTGAGAAAAACGCTGCCTGATCTAATAATCTCCGACCTCAATATGCCCCACATGTCAGGCTTTGAGCTACTCTCGGTAGTTCGCCGTCGCTTTCCCGAGATTGTGACCTTAGCCATGAGCGGCGCATGCCAAGAGTTGCCTCCTGGAGTAATGGCGGACGGCTTTCATGCCAAAGGTGAGAGTCCCAAGGACCTGTTTAGAACCCTCGAACGGTTACTTGGAACTGCTTCAGCGCTAAGCGGAAGCCATCATCGGCAGCGGGATCCAGCGTGGATTCCTCGTAACGGGAATGATTCCAAAGGAATCCCTTATGTCGTAGTTTCGTGCGCGGAATGCTTGCGGGCATTTCAGGTGACAATAGTAGAAGAAACTACCGGAAGCGTGCTTGAAATACCATGTCACTTCTGTCCGAGTACCAACAAATACGTTATTGAACCATCCAGTCAAAGGACGCGTGAGTTGGTTGCTTACCCGCTCTGAGGTGTTCGTTTCGTCTTAGCCGCGATAATTCAGGAGGTTACTTGATTCCCCCAAAAGTTGACGTTTCTACGATAGACATCCTTCCGGCACCCACAGCTGCATTGAAGACAAGGAGCCGGTCGCCTGCCGAGATTTGCGCAAAGATTCGAGACCTCGGCTTCACAACCTCCAAGCACATAAAGATGTACGGCGAACGCTTTGAACTAGTTTCGGATCCCTTTGAGGAGAGTGGCTGCACAGCGGTTCACGCTCTCGGCGGAAATGATCCAACGATACGAACACTTCGACTGCCGATAGCAATTCTCTTAGGTTTGTCGGACCGATTTCGAAAGAACTAAGCTGGCCTCGGAGCAGCAGCGCATTTCTTTGGAAAAGTCCTTGCCGTAACACAGGAGTAATAAAACCTACGAACACAAAATCCCTTGCAAAAGTTGGACCGTGTCGCAGCGCACAAATCTCGGGATGAAGTGCATAGTTAAGCCGGTCTCAACGCCTTCCCGCACTCCAAACACAAGTTCTTATACTTTGACGTAATCAGTCCGCAAGACGGACACATGGTAAGGGACCCGAAGCCTCCTGCTCGCGGTCGCAGCTTTGGCAAGAGATTGCCGCACCACTGAGTGATTGAGGCCACTAGTGTGCGAGAACGGGTAAGGAATGAACGAAGTCCCCGGTTCATCGATCTACCCCTTCCTCTACCTTTCCCTAAGCTTCTCATTTATTGCAAGGCGACGATGAGCAATTGTGACCAGTATTTGTTTCCTACACGGCTGATGATGAAGACTGGAGACGAGCATATTCTTCTCACTCTTTCAGATCCTCTGAGCTAAGTCAGCCCATCTGAAGTTCTCCCCTCTTAGTTTCATAGCTCTTAAAGGATCAACTTATGAAAAAGCTACTGGCAGTGTGTTTAGTCAGCGCCTTAGGTCTTCTAGGGATTAACGCCTGGGCAAGTACGGCAGCTCAGGATACGGTGGAACGCTTCAGACTTTCGACCGACGTCCTTACCGCGCTCATGGAGACTCCGGATAACGGCATCCCTGAAGAGGTGCTGGACAATGCCAAGTGCATGATCGTAGTCCCCCATCTCATTAAAGGTGGCTTCATCTTCGGTGCAAAACATGGACGCGGAATCGCCACCTGCCGCACAGCCACTGGATGGAGCGCTCCAGCGTTCGTTTCGGTGAGCGGAGGAAGCTGGGGTCTGCAAATCGGAGTCGAAGGTGTGGACCTTGTAATGCTGATTATGAACGATCAGGGTCTGCAACATTTGCTCTCCAGCAAATTCAAGATCAGCGGCGAAGGCTCTGCCGCAGCAGGTCCGGTTGGCCGTCATGCTTCCGCCGGCACTGACTGGAAACTGAATACTGAAATGCTGACCTACTCACGAGCGAAGGGCGTATTCGCAGGCCTGACACTCGAAGGCGCAGTTGTGGAGCAGGATGACGACTCAACACTCGCTATCTACCACAAGAATCTGCCATTCCGCACCGTACTGTCGGGCAAGAGCGCGACTCCAGAAGTTGCAACCGCCTTCATGAAGGCGGTCTCCGACGCAAGCCGGCAGGCGCATCTGGCGGAAGTTAAAGAAGACGCTAAGAAGTAATTGGGCAAGCAGCTGATGTACCCGGCCGATCGCCGCTGACGAACGTTTTATGCGGATTCGTCAGCGGCGTTGCCCGGGTCCAACGGTAACGAAAGGTGGCAGGTTATGAATCTGACTGCTTCAAATCAGGAGCACTGAATGCTCATGTCCCAGAACTCGCCCGATTCGGAGCTGGAACTACGCTGGCGCACGTGGCAGGAGAAAGGCAGACGTGTCGACCGTTTGTCGGACAAACGGATGAAAGCCCTGTTCTCCGCTGTCGGCTTAATTCTCCTGGTATGGATTCTGTACTACGTGCTTGGGGCTAAGACATTGCCTGATCCCAACGACGTGCACCGGGCCGCAGCATGTGACCACATCTCAAGTCTTGTTGCCTAGAAAGTTTCGTATCTCGCAGAAAATCGGCAACCAATGATCAGATCATTTCCCCATAGTGGATGGGCACTTTCGAAAGTGCCTTTTGTGAATTCGACCGAGAGAAACTGCTCGAACGCATCGGATTAGCTAAAGCCACCATTGATGGGCGGCTTCATGAGTTACAAGGTAACAGCTGTCGTTATGAAGAAAAGAAACCTTATGACACACGGGCTGCGTGCTCTAGGACTGCTCCATTCCTCCACCTCAAAGATAGGCCTGTGCAGGGGAGAAAATGAAGACGAAGAAGAAGATGATGATGAAAATGAAGAACCAGAAGAAGAGGGGACATCCGAGGGTTATTCAGAGTGAAACTTGCTCCAATAGACCACGACCCACCGGGTTACCAACAGCCTGAACGCAGTTTAGGTAGGTGTCGAGGAGAAGGTGACCTTCTAGTGCGACAGCCTAGGAGGTCGTAAGGGTCATCGCTCTTAGTTAGTGCCTGCCCTGTTGTTCTTGCTATCCCCAATTTTCAGCCGCTGAGTGCAGCCCGCCGAGCAATCCTGGCGTAGGGATCTGCCCGCCGACTTCGAATTCCACGGTGGCTTACATTTCCATGATTGAATTCAATTCAACTTTGGCTTCTGGAGCGCAAAATCACGAAATATATTATTTACGACAATGATCTCAAGACCGTGCAAGGTCCTGGACAAACGGAGATAGCCTGCTCAATTTTGAATTTCTTAATGGCGTTCGTGCTCAACGCGGGACACTCAAGGAAATTTGTATAAAACCACTGAGACATTTCGTGTGGTTGGCGACGGATTTCCGTTGTCCTGCCCTGAGCCCTCCTCCCCCAGCGCGGGAGGGAAGCTGGTCCATCTGGTCCCGGTCAGTCGAGCATGCCATGCGAGTAGAGCTTCTCGTAGGTCTCGATATCCTGTGTTCGTTCAGGGGCTAATGCCCGGAAGATCTCAGCGGCGAATGCGAAAGGGGCTAGACCGTTTGCTGTGATCACAAATCTATCGCTGACTGATGGGGATGCCTGGTATAGTTCTTGGCCACGGTACTGGGGAATGTATTTCCCAATAAAGGTCTTACCATTGCTGGTGTGCAAATGCTTGTCGAGCAGGCCAGCGTAAGCCAAAGCCAGAGTCGCAGCACAGATGGCCGCAACAGGACGACTCAGTGCAACCATTGTTCGCGCCGCTTTCGAGACCTCGGGCACTTCTCCATCAGTCCAAAGGTCACCGCCGGGCAGAATGAGGATATCTGCTGATTCTGGCTCAAATTCCGGCAAGGTGAGATCCGGGATCACTCTGAGCCCACCCATGCTCACGACTGTTTCTGAGGTCAAACCTATCGTCCTCACAGAAAACCCAAACGTTCGCCTCAATTCGGCTAGAGCTGAAGCAGGCTCCCAATCCGCGTAACCGCTGCGTAGCAACACGTAGGCCGTGTTCATAGTGAAGTCTCCAAAAATATTGTGTGTCACCAAAAGTATAAAGCCCTGTATGCAGGAGTCTTTCTATCGCTCGCAGCGACTGAACGATTGTGGGTGAGTGGTCGGCCAACCGGAAACTATCCAGAGACGCACTTTTTTCCTTTGAGCAAATGAATGGATGGCATACCTTTCGCACAGGGTCTCACGCGGAATCCCCGGTTTGTACCCTGCGTACTTCCCCTAGTATTGCTCGCGGTTGATCGATGTCTTCTAATTTGTGAGGTTCATGATCACAATTGAAACGGAGTGCCAGGACTCACCAGCATGCCGATAGGACAACAAATATCTCCGCGCTGAAACATTCGACAATTCCAGCTCAATGTCGAGCCGCACGTCGCAAGTCGTTGATCGTCATTTTCTTGAGCTGTCTTCAGGATCTCGCTTTGAGCAATGCGTTGAACACGAACATAGTACAGTCCATCAGAGCCGCCAAGCGGCAGTATTCTGCGACACTTTAGAAGTCGGATTGGGATTGCCGAAGCAGCAAAAGACAAGAAGTAGTTGCAATAGGATGCTGTCGGCACGCGGGATTTGTAGCTGACCGGAACTGCGTTCGCAGTCCCGGTCAGATCTACATGCTCGAATTGCTGGGTCACGAATGTCGACGCCGCTAGCGAGTTGCTCGATATGGCATGATTTTCTTCTTTACCTGATTTGATGAACAGCTGTATCAGCCCAAACTGCCACGTCAGTCATAGTCGCATGGTCGCGGATTCTTGCATCAGGACTGAATTCAGCGATTCGGAGAGAATTACTCGTTGACCTGGACGGGCACCAGTTCCGTACGGCACCGGGAATTCTCTAGAGATTTGATAACGTCTTCCGCCGTCCATTTCCCCATGAGCAGTGCCAGATTACGTTTGAGTGTCGTCCCGACCGGACTCCGATCAATCCGCGTGACGTATTCAATAGCGCGAGTCCCTCCACGATTCACTTTCACCACAAATTTTGTGTTCTTCATAGTCTCCTGCTTTCGATTCGCAATTTCTGCTGAGAAGGAATCGCTTCGCGTGTGAGAAGGAGTAACGCTGGGTTCGCGGAACTGATTTTCAACTGCGGGGACGTCAGATCAGCCAATACTCATTAGATGGAGCCCGACCAAGAAAGGACTCTGGGAGCGGACTTCGAACCCAAATCACAAATGCTAGCCGCACCAGCGTTAAACGTGGTATATGCACAAGCGTTTGATAACTCCAACTCCGAAGACGGTTCGTCCTGCGCCGAAGACTCGCTCGACCTCGAACATACTGCCGCGGTAGAGGTTCCATCGGAAGAGGAAGGTTTTCCGGTTGAGTCAGCGTTGCTGTTGGGCGAAACTCGGGCGGCGTCCTCAGGAGCTCAAATTCTCGGCTTGGTTTTCGACCAACCGCAAACGTTACAACGTAGATCGCTAGTTTTTGAGGAAGAACAAACGGAGCGCACGCAAGAATTCGTCTTGCGATGGTTTTCTGACAAAGGGCGCTCATTTCGAGAAATTGTGCGCCAGCAGTGGAACTTCAGCCCACCCAACACCATCCGCGAGGCCGAGGAATACCAGGTCGACCTCCCCGATGTCAGCGTGCTGGAACTGATCGTGGTCCCTCATACCAGTGGCGGACCGGCTCGTGCCTCGCTCAAAAGTTCGCGCCTCCGTTGATTTTGCCAGGATTCCATTCGACGATATGGAGGCTGATTCGGCGGCTAAAATGTCGGTCCCGGCGTCAGCAGCACATAAGTGATGGTTCTTCGCCCATCGCTTGATGGCCGACAAAAGCCAAGCGGGCCGACCAATAAGTTTTGCGCTGACGGCAAACTTCACATCCAGCGCGCGGATCATCTTAAGAGTGTGGAAAATACAACACCGGCCAATGCCCTGGTTCTATTCGGAGCCATGGGGGACTTGGCTCACAATAAAATATTACCTGCGCTTTATCACATGGTTCCCCAAGGCGATAGTGCAAATTCGACGCTTACGGGAACAGCCTTAAACCCAGTTCCGGGTAGCCAACAATCTGGGAGTTGGCACCTACCTGAACTTCAGCGGCTTGCCAATCGCGAGCAGGAAAATGGCACTCTTGTTTTTCGCGTGCGGTGAAAAGAAGTCAACTACATCATCGTCGAAGAAGGTCAGCCCGGTCGCACCCAGGTGTTGGGCATACGCAGCCAGGTAGATCCTGCCGCCAATGGCACCCGCTTCGAGCTGGACGGCCCTGTAGCCGCGATTTCCGGAACGTTCCAAAATGCGATGCAAATCGGCGAGAAAAAAGATGTCCACGCAGGCGTCAGCTGGCAGCTCCTGCTCCAGCCCTAAATGGTGCGCCTCGGCGCGGAATGCTCCCTCCTTCAAAAGCTCCAGGGTATTCGGCTCACGCCGGAAGAAGTAGGCGCCCGGTTTGAGTCCCTCTACCGCATGCACGATTAGATAAAGATCGTTAAGCTGCGCGCCAAGAGGCTCAAGGAAGTCAGCCGGAAGGCCTCGCGTGGCGTTGTCTAGAATGATAGAAAGTTGTGCCAGTGTAATGGATGCGGCCTTATCGAATCTTCGCGTAGAGCCCCGGCGCAGGATCACCTGCTCAATAGTGTCCTTCGGTTGTTCTTCTTCCGGCAGGCGCGAGAGTTGAACTGACTCGCCCGTCAGAGCGGAACATGGCAGGACTGGTGGATTAGCGCGCCACTGATTTACTTCCTCTACAGACTCGAGCGAAGAAGCGCCGTGCATCTCAAGCATGGCGGGATATTCAACGTCGTGCTGTGACAGCGGGATTGTCTCCAACCCAAGCGCCGGAGCCGTTTTCGGCGGCGGCAGCGAACTCTCCAACGTGCGCCCGATCGGTACGAAGCACAAGGAAACCTCGCGCCGCGTATCTAGATCGAGCAGGCAGTTCACTTCGGCGTCCACGAACCCGAGAACGATTTCGGCCGGCAGCCCCGAAGCCGCTGACACCGCCAGCATATTTGCCAGCAGGGTGCCGTTGTCCCAACCGAAATGGCGATAGGTGCGCGCCTGGTACTTCCAGGCGTTCCGCCAGTATGTTCCGGTGCAGATGATCGTCGCGGGCGCGTGGGCCACGGCGAGTTCCATCGCCGTCGCCTGAGCCAGATTTCCGCGAAAATCACCTTTTCGCAGAAGCCGTAGCGATACATCCGCCGGACTGAAGTGATATACGCCAGCATCCAGGCCCGGAAGATCAATACTCACCACGTACAGCTCGATCTCGTAGAGGGCTCCGGTGCAAGCTGCGGCGCGAAAGTAGATTTCTCCCCCTGGATGCACACGCTGTTTGGTAATCCCTGCCGAAAAATAGAGGATGCAGGCCAGATCGCGAAGGTCAGGAACCGATTCATTCCGCCACGAGAGCTCTCGCTGTGAAATCGCGGAGAGCGCGGCCACCCCTGTTTGCGGCACGTCCCGCGGCAGAGGAAGCTGCTCTAGCTGTGGATATATTTTGAAAGGCTGCGGCCGATTCGCCCAGTCCAGGAAGTGAGGACTGTTCCGAATACTCCAGTAGGAGTGTTTCGTGCCATCGTGATACTTCCAAGCTGCCTGGATCTCACGGTTGTTCATCGGCTGCTACGCCAGACTAGCACTTGCCGCGACCCGGGTGCATCAGCTTTGTGACTGCGCCGGAATTGCTCGGGCCACCCCGTAGAATTGTAACCACCGTCGCATGTAGGCCCGTAGCTCAGTCTGGTTAGAGCGCTTCCCTGACAGCGTTCGCGAAAAAGGCGGATTCCCAACAGGGCCGGGATCCTGTTTCAGGTCTGTTCACCCCTGAACAGAATTTCCTTTCTCGCGGTTAGGACGCCCCGATCCTTTCTTCGACCCACTTCCATTCCGCTTTTCGTTCCGCTATTGCACCGATTCCCACGCCAAAAGCGTGTTCAGGAACTGTCCCTGAGCGGCCAGCTTTTGGAATCGACCGCGTGATGGTAAATTGCTAGCGTCGTCTTCAGGTTGCTGTGACGCAACATCGACGAAACCGTCTTTACGTCAACATCGTTGGATACCAGCCGGCTTGCCAGACTATGCCGCAACTTGTGCCAGCCCCAGCACCGCGCACGTGCCGTTCTCCGGAAACAGCTTTATACGCGAGTAGGTGCGACGACCACTCAATCATTTCAGTTTCATGCCGTGCGTTGCGACCGAACAGTTAAGAATGTTTTTAAAACTCTAATCTTGCGGCAATGAGCCGACGATCAGGAGGCAACTACGCTTCGGCGCTCGGCATCTGCAAACTCGAGACTTCGGAGGCCATTTGGAGGCCCCTATGGAAAGCAAGGCTAGATTGTTGGGACATCCGATTCACACGATCGCCGCTTCCTGCGAATATCTTGGAGCAATGGGCTGCAAAAGGGTTCCGATGCCGTCATCCAACTTCGTTTACCAGGGACTCGATGCAAACCGCAGAGCCCTGAAAAGAATTCAATGTAAAGAACTGGATTTGAAGGCTCCATGGAACAGTTTTGATTTAGCGCATGACCTCACAAGGAAGGGCGTTAAAAAATTCGTGGCCGACTACGAGAGCACACTAGGAAAGTCGGCATAGTCACGCGCCCGAGGCCAAAGAGGACGGCCGCGGATAAAAATGTCAGCTGATTATGTGCAAACCACAGGAAACGCCGCCAGCGACGGCAATATCTACCGCAAGGAAGGTTTGAATGAAGACAGACGAAACTATCTCCCGTTCGATGCTCTTTACCGTAAAGGTCAAGGACGGACCACTTGTGTGTCGATTTCCTCGGTCGGCTTCCGAGTTGACCGCGAAAGCCTCTTGCGCATGAGCTTCGAGCCGATTGAAAATTACGGCGTGATCGGCAACATGCGCTCAATTGCCCTTGTGGGCATGAACGGCTCGATTGATTTTCTGTGCTATCCGAATTTCGATTCACCCACAGTGTTTGCAGCGCTACTCGACGATGAGCGGGGCGGATGCTTTCAGATTCAGCCAGAGCTCGACAACAGACGAGTGCGCCAGCTCTACTTGCCGGACACCAATATTTTGCTGACGCGGTTCCTTGCGGAAGAGGGTGTTGCTGAACTGACTGACTATATGCCGATCAGCGCGGACAAAGAGCAACCGAATGAGATTATCCGCAGGGTGGCTGTGGTCAGGGGCAAGGTCGAGTTCAATCTCCTGTGCCAGCCACGATTCAACTATGCGATGTGCGGGCACACGGTCCAGATAAAAGATCGATTCGCGATCTTTGCGCCAGAGAATCAGGGCTGTCGGGCACTGGCTCTTTATTCCACAATTCCCCTTGAACAAGAATCCCAGGATGCGGCAGCTCGTTTCACTCTGCGAGGGGGAGAAGTGGCAACGTTCGTCTTGGGCGGCGTCCGTCCGCAAGGGCAGCAACCGGAGATGGAGCATGTAGAAGAGCGTTTCCACGAGACAACACGTTTCTGGAAGGCGTGGATCTCAAAATCCAAGTACAAGGGTCGGTGGCGGGAGATGGTCAACCGCTCCGCGTTGATGCTGAAGCTTCTGATTAGCCGCGAGCACGGATCACTGATTGCCGCGCCAACATTCTCTTTGCCGGAAGAAATTGGCGGAGTACGCAACTGGGACTATCGCTTCGCTTGGCTTCGCGATGGGGCCTTTACCCTCTATGCCTTAATCCGGCTTGGCTTCGTGGAAGAGGCAGAGGCATTCATCGATTGGCTGAAGGGACGCCTGGGTGATGACGCTGAGCGTGGACCATTGCAAGCCGTATACGGGGTCGACGGCAGGCAGAAGCTCGACGAAGTCACTCTTGACCATCTGCAAGGCTACGCGCATTCGCAGCCGGTACGAATTGGTAACGCAGCCTGTCAGCAGCTGCAACTGGATATCTATGGCGAGATGATGGACTCGATCTACCTCTCAAACAAGTACGGCGACCCAATTTCGTACGCGGGGTGGCAGGATGTCCAACGTATTTTGGCCTGGCTCACGAAAAATTGGCAGCGGCCGGATGAGGGTATCTGGGAGGTTCGCGGCGGCCCCCGAGAATTCCTACACTCACGGCTGATGTGCTGGGTAGCCTTCGACCGAGCCCTACGGCTGGCACAGAAGCGTTCGCTCTCCGGCCCAATCGAGGAGTGGCTGGATACGCGGGATGCGATTCGCAAGGACATCTTTACCAACTTTTGGGATGTGGAACTGGAGTCCTTCGTCCAATCGAAAGGTGCGAAAGATCTGGATGCCTCGGTCTTGCTGATGCCATTGATGCGGTTCATTAGTCCGGTAGATGCAATGTGGCGTTCCACTATGAAGGCAATCGAAAGGGCGCTGGTCGAAGATACCTTAGTCCACCGCTACGAAGCGGAGCGCACACATGTAGACGGCATACCGGGTGGGGAGGGCAGCTTCACAGCCTGTTCATTTTGGTACATCGAATCTTTGGCAAGAGCGGGAGAGTTGGAAAAGGCTCAGCTGCTTTTTGAGAAGATGTTGGGCTACGCCAATCACGTTGGACTGTACTCTGAGCAGCTCGGTCCAAACGGGCGGCACCTCGGAAACTTCCCTCAGGCATTTACCCATCTGGCGCTCATCAGCGCCGCGACCTACCTCGATAGGGTGCTGTCAGGGACAGACGAAGCCGTCTGGCGCTGATATCCCAGGAGCACAACGGAGTAACAGATAGGAAACGCGGGAAGCGACGACTATGAGAGCAACAAGAGAGCGAAACATTAATAGCAATAAAAAGGACTTGCCACCAGAACAACGGGAAGAACTACTCAGAGCATTGCAAGCCCGTTTTGAGAAAAACATGAACCGCCATAAGGGTCTTGAATGGGCTGGGGTACAAGCAAAGGTGCAAGCGAATGCTGAAAAACTGTGGTCACTCAATGAAATGGAAAGAACCGGCGGTGAACCGGACGTTGTTGGTCACGATAAAAAGACGGGCGAATACATTTTTTATGATTGTTCAGCCGAAAGTCCTAAAGGCCGCAGAAGTGTTTGCTACGACCGTGAAGCGCTGGAGTCAAGGAAAGAACATAAACCCGAAGACAACGCTATTGATATGGCAGCTGCCATGCGCATTGAGCTTTTAACGGAAGAACAATATCGAGAGTTGCAGAAACTTGGAAATTTCGATACGAAAACGTCGAGCTGGGTAAAAACACCGTCTGATATCAGAAAACTCGGCGGCGCCCTCTTTTGTGATCGCCGCTACGACACCGTTTTCGTGTATCACAACGGTGCGGAATCTTACTATGCCGCTAGGGCGTTCCGCGGCTTGCTAAGGGTCTAAATTTTTGCATGCCAGGCACATCAAACAGTCCATGCCGATCAAGGATGGCTTCCGCTCGCCGCCCGGAAAAGCTCCCGGTTAACGGATTGTTCTGGTTAAAGGGAACGTCGATCCTCTGGACTGGATGGCTTTTTCCGCGAAACCTGCAATCTGCCCGGCGTGCCACCAAATACAACTGACACGGGAGCAGATCAAAAAAATGCTCTTAAAATATGGGACAGAATTCAAATAGCGAACCTACCGGAATTGACACGAAGAGCCCCGTAGTAGATTCTTCTGAACCAGATGGAACCGAATGCATTTGTTGCCGAAGTGTATCGGAGAATGCGCTTGCGCGCTGCCGAGACCCCTTTTCAGCTGCCCGCCGATAGCAGAGTTGAAGAGGTCATGCGGGCATACAAACACTTTCTACCGCAAGATAAGAAGGCTCCAATTCTTGACATAGGTTTCGGCCAAGGCTGGTTCCTGTTGGCATGCAGAAGACTTGGTTATACAGAGGTGCATGGCGCGGACTTTAGCGTGGAACCCAAAGCGGCTCTTCGTAGTCAAGGAGCAGTTCTTCACAACATCCAAACCGATATCGGTGATTTTCTCGCCAATCAACCAGAACGATATGGCTTCATCCACATGGCGCATGTCATTGAGCACATCCCCAAGCATTCGCTCCTTTGGGTTGTAGACGGATTGTTTTACGCTCTCAAACGTACCGGCACACTGTGGTTGCGGACACCGAATATGGAAGGACCTGCTGCCAATTCTTCCTACTATGTGACATTGGGACACGAGTATGGCTTCGCAGGATCGAACTTGAAGTCTTTGCTGGAGATTTGCGGATTTGACGATGTCGAATTCCATTCTCCTCTCACGCCATCTTCTCTAAAACAAAAAGTTGGCGGTCTTCTGCGTTCAGTGTTTCTTCTGGAAAGCCGCGTGCGCCATCGCTTATTTGGTGTCAACGTTGGCAATCAGTTTGATTCTGAATTGATTGTTACCGCTCAACGAGGGGGCTTCTCACCTTTGTTTGATCCGAAGTATCGGTGAGTTTAGGCAGTCGTTCCCCGGCTTTGGTTCAATGTGTCATCATTTCCCATGGAAAGCGCGCTGCAAAATACAAGTATCCACGCAATTGAGATCGTTTTCCTAACCCTGCTGCTCTTCGTAATCGCGTTCGGCACTTTGGCCCGCAAGCTGGAAATCCCCTATCCGATTATTCTCGTTATCGGCGGGCTACTACTCAGCTTCATTCCCGGAACGCCGCGGATCAGCTTCGATCCGGAGGTAGTCTTCTTCGTCGTCTTGCCGCCGCTGCTGTACTACGCCGCGTGGGCGACCTCATGGCGAGAGTTTTCTTACAACCTGGTCAGCATTTCGTTTCTTGCCTTCGGACTGGTCACCTTCACTGTCATCGGCATTGCATTGCTGGCGCCGTTGTTTCTGCCGGGTTTTGATTGGCGCATGGGAGTGGTGCTCGGCGCCGTGATCGCCCCGACAGACACGATTGCCGCGACGAGCATCGCCAAACGTCTGGGATTGCCCAAGCGCATTGTGGATGTCCTCGAAGGCGAGAGTCTCATCAACGACGCCACCGGTTTGCTGGCGCTGGAATTTGGTATCGCGATGTTGGTGAGCGGCCACACGCCGACGCTCGGTGGAGGCTTGTGGCGGCTGATTTACCTGACTGTCTCGGGAATCGCCGTTGGGCTGGTGATTGGCGTGATGGTTGATTTGATCGAGCACCATCTTGACGATGGACCAATCGAAATCACTCTCAGTATTATGGTTCCCTACGCGGTTTATCTGGCGGCGGATGCGATCCATGCCTCCGGTGTCCTGGCGGTTGTTGCTTGCGGGCTTTTTCTCAGCCGCATGAGTTCGCACTTCTTCTCTCCGACCGTGCGCTTGCAAGCATGGGCCTTCTGGGATTCGCTCTATTTCATTCTCAACGGATTGGTTTTCGTTTTGCTCGGACTGCA
>Ga0157376_10002043_pt1 | contig 13539 bp, 12 predicted proteins | sample M45metaG_FD_121801 | JGI IMG/M metagenome (GOLD analysis project Ga0157376, IMG submission 121801) | Miscanthus rhizosphere microbial communities from Kellogg Biological Station, Michigan, USA - M4-5 metaG | ecosystem: Host-associated > Plants > Roots > Rhizosphere > Soil | place: USA: Michigan... | reverse complement strand
TGGAGCGGGCCGTACAACTCGGCGCCACGGACGAGCGTACGCTAGCGAAACTTGCCTTGGCTCGCGGCTACGGGACCCTGGAGCGGCTGAATGGCGCACAGTATTCGGATAGTGCGGCGGCCATGCTGCGCCTCAAAGCCCGCGATGACTTTATGCTCGCCTCGCTCAAGTCGCCGACGGATCCCGCCCCGCACCTGGCGCTGGCGCGTGTCTACGTGTATTCGCTGCCCGATCCCGAAAAAGCGACTGCGGAGTTCGCCGAGGCGCAACGTCGCGGCGCGGTGCTGGGACGGCGCGAGGTGGAGCAACAGGGTGACGTTTACCGCATCCGGGCGCAACAGGAACTGGCGCACGATTGGCGGCGTGCTGTGCGCGACGCCGACATTGCGCGCGGCCTATATCGCAGCATTCCCGGCTTCGACGAGGCGGACCGGCATCTTCGCGCCCTGGATCGAATTCACGCGCCGGCGCCGCGTAAACCGCGTCCGCGGTGGTCCTACCTATGGCGGTAACACGCAGTTGGACCGCGACCGGAACGGCTCCCGTGATGGTCCGCGTAGAGCGGCGCAGGGCGTCGTTGAGCCTTGTGTGCCTGGCTGCCGCGTCGCTCATGGTGGTCGCCGGCCTGTGGTTTGTCTACCAGGCGAAGGTGCAGCGCATGTCCACCACGCCTGTACTGAATGTGAATGCTGTGGCGTCGTCCGGCGAATTACTGCCCGTCCTGGAGTTCTTCCCCGATCGCGCCGATCTCGCGCCCCGGATCTTCGATTACCTCCAGCGGGCGCGCCCGCTGCGCCACGCGGGCGCGTTGACGGCGGTAATTTCGCGCCGGCAATTTGCGCGCGTCAAGCCGCTGCTGGCCGTGCGCACTCCCCTCGAGTTTCGCGCGGAGCTGATGCGCTCGGCGCTCCTCTATTTTGCGGGATTCTGGATCGCAGCCTTGATCTGGCGCCTGAAACGGTTTCGGAGCGATGCAGTGTTTCTGCCCGCGCTGCAACTCCTCACTGGGTTTGGTTTTCTGCTGATGGTCAGCATGCGTGACCCGCTCCGCGATACGCTCGAATTTAAGAAGTTCGCTATCGGCGTATTCGTCGGGTCGTTACTGCTCGCCCTGCCCGCATTCGCGATCTTCGATTATCGACGCCTGTCGCGCTGGTGTTACACGCCGCTTTTCGCCGCACTTGGACTGTTCGGTCTGCTGATGGCATTCGGCCGCGGACCGGCCGGCAACGACGCGAAAGTGAATCTCGGCATCTTCCAGCCCGTCGAGCTGATCAAAGTTCTGCTAGTCATGTTTATAGCGGGTTACTTCACGCGTATCTGGGAGCGTCTGCGTGATCTGCGCGAAGAGCGCCTGCCGGGCGGCCGCATCGCGCGCGCCGAGCATGTCCTGCCGGTGCTGGTGGCGACGGGCATCGCCATCATGCTCTTTTTCGTTCTGAAGGACCTGGGGCCGGCGCTGGTCTCACTGTTCGTATTTCTCGCAATGTTCAGCGTGGCGCGTGGGCGTCCCGTTCTGGCGATCGCGGCAATTGTCCTGATGGTGGCAGCGGTCACCGTCGGCTATCGCGCGGGGACGCCGCACACCGTGGTGCAACGCATCGATATGTGGCTGTCCCCCTGGGATAACGACGTTCACGGCGGCGATCAACTGGCACACGCGCTGTGGGCGTTTGCTACTGGCGGACCCACGGGCAGCGGTCCGGGATGGGGCGATCCCGGAGTGATTCCTGCGGGGAACACGGACCTGGTGCTGCCCGCAATCGGCGAAGAGTGGGGCTTCGCTGGAGTCGCATCCATCCTGGTGTTGTTCGCGGTCCTGATCTGGCGCGGTCTACGCGCGGCCCAACGGGCCGACACGACATATGGGCTCTTTCTGGCAACCGGACTTTCCACCCTCATCGCCTGCGAGATGCTGCTGATCACCGCCGGCGTGCTGGGTGCGTTGCCTCTCTCTGGTGTGGTGTCTCCGTTTCTCAGTTCGGGCAACACCGCGATGGTGGCGAATTTCCTGGTCTTCGCGCTGCTGGCAAGCATCGGCAATACCGAAGAGCAAACGCAGCCCGAGAGTCTGCGAGTGCCAGCCGGTCGTCTGAAGTTCGTGCTGGCTGCCGCCGGCGCTATCCTGCTAGGTTTTGCCCTACGCTATCAGGTGCTGCACGACAGCGACTACCTGGCTCGCGACGCTCAGGCCTTCGAAGAGGACAACGTCAAACGCCCTCAGCACAATCCACGCATCAACTCCCTGGCGCGCGAGATTCCGCGTGGAACCATCTACGACCGCAGCGGCATTCCCCTGGCCACCAGCGACTGGCTGGAACTGGAACGGCATCGCGACGTCTATGCGGCCCTTGGCGTCAAGCTCGATACCAGTGCCAGCCGTTTCGACGGCCGCCACTACCCGTTCGGCGCCGCAACCGCCCACCTCACTGGCGATCTGCGGACCGGAGAGAATTTCCACGCGAGCAATGCGTCGCTGGCGGAGCACGATGCCAACCGGCGCTTGCAGGGATATGAGTACGCGGAACTGGCGCCGCTGATTCGCTACCGCCATCACCCGCACAACGCCGGCGTGGCGCAGATTCTGGCGCGCGACCGCAGCCTGCGCATGACGGTGGACATCCGTTTGCAAATGCGTGCCATGGCGATTCTGGAACAGCACTTGCGGAAGGCCGGAGTCGCTAACGGAGCACTGGTTGTAATGGAGGCAGGTACGGGCGACGTCATCGCGGCAGTGAGCGCACCGTCCGTCAGCCCGCCCGCCGCGCGCGCCGCACCGGCAACGCCGGACGAACTACTCGACCGCGCTCGTTACGGACAGTATCCGCCAGGCTCGACCTTCAAACTTGTGACTGCGATCGCGGCCCTGCGCGGCGATGCCTCGCTCACGCATCGTACCTATCAGTGCCGTCCGCTGGGCGACGGGCGCTGCGGGAATACCATCGCGGGGTGGAATCGCGCCATCAAGGACGATATCGGCGATCATGCGCACGGAACCATCGATATGGAGCGCGCCATCGCCGTCTCCTGCAACGCGTACTTTGCGCAACTTGGTGTGCGCGATGTAGGTTCCAAGGCGTTGGCGGAAACGGCTGACAGGCTCGGGCTCTCGACCGGCGATCCCGTCGCTCTGCGCCAGGCGCTCCCCTTCGCCGCATACGGGCAGGGTCCGGTGCTGGTCACCCCGTTCAAAATGGCGCGTGTGGCGGCCGTGATCGCCGCGGGCGGCCAGATGCCGCAGGGCCGCTGGATCATTGGTGATGGGAACTCGCGCCTGGACTCTCCCCTCGAGGTGCTGGCGCCTGCGCAAGCGGCGTTTCTGGCTGGTGCCATGCGGCGCGTCGTGACCGAAGGCACCGCACGGCACGTGATGGCGGGCGCCGCGATCGCGTTTGCCGGGAAGACTGGTACGGCGCAACTCGATCAGGGAATGCCGCACGCCTGGTTTGCGGGATTTGCACCATACGAGGCCGTTCCGGAACACCGGCTTGCTTTCGCGGTGATTGTGGAACACGGCGGCTATGGCGGCCGGATCGCCGCGCCTATCGCCCGTGAAGTGATGGAGGCGGCCAGACAGTTGGGATTGCTATGAACGTTACCGAATTCCTGGAAAAATGGGGCCGGACACTATTCGAAGGTCCGCTGGGAAAAACAGCGACCCTCGAAAGTCCTCCCGAGTTGGCCGAGATACGTTTCGCCGTCCTGGATGAAGTGCGCCGCCATTCGTATCGCGCGGGTGCACGCCAGGTGCTGCCCTACGATCTGGTGCGAGTATGTATGCGCGGTGTCGAGGAAAGCCGGGCCGCAGTCTTTCGCAGCGGCTTCTTTCGCCAGTATCTGGAGCACGAAATTCAGGGAAATCTGCGCGCTTCCGGTGTGCGCTTTCCCGAGCGGCTGCGAGTCGAAGTGGAAATCGGCACGGGCTTGCCGCTGCCGGACGAGCCTTGGCTCACGGTCGCTGTGGGCTCACAGGGCGATCCAGCAGGATTGCAGAAAACAGCCCGGCTGGTAGTGCGCCAAGGACGTTCGAATGCACCGGAACTGTCCCTCGAGAAGCCGCGGGTGCATATCGGCCGCGAGGTCGATGTCTATCGCAACGGCGGCATGCACCGGCGAAACGACCTGGCGTTTGTCGAGGATTGCGAGGAGAACCGCTCGGTCTCGCGAGAGCACGCGCACATCGACTTCGACACCACCACGGGCGAATACCGGCTGTTCAACGACCGGTGGTACGCCCGGGGCAGTGATTGCGCCACGCGAATCGTGCGCAATGGCGTGAGCATCGAAGTGCATCGCGACACGCGAGGAACCCGGCTGGAACCGGGCGATGAGATCCACTTGGGCCAGGCGATCGTGATTTTCGCGGCTTAGGCCCGCGCGGCGCGGTTACAGCTTTCGAATCTTGATGTTCTTGAACCAGGCGTCGCTGGAGTGGTTTTGTATGGAGATTTGACAGTCCTTTTTCGAATGCTTGACCAGTAATTCATATACCTGCGAATCCGTTCCCCATCGCGCCGCCGTGCCCTTGGCAACATCCGGCGCGTTCAGACTGCCGTCTACCACCTTCACGCCATTCAGCCAGTGCTCCACCTTATCGCCCTTCACCACCAGGCGCGAGTGATTGAACTCGCCGACCGGCTTGGTGGCATCTTTGAGCGGCGGTAGCATGTCGTACAGCGCGCCGGCCTGATGGTTGGTGCCGCGCCGCGCATCGGGATTCTTCTCGTTATCGAGCACCTGGTATTCGAAGCCGATGACATACTCCTGGCCCTTGGCCGGCCGGTCTGTGCGGCGGTTTTTCATCGAAGCGTTGGCACGGTCCTCGAATTTCTGTCCGGGGACGGCGTCAGCCAGCAAGACGCGATCCTGTATGCGATACTTCACGCCGCTGTTGCCGCCCGGCGAGATCTTCCAGTCGAACTCGAGTTCGAAATCGCGGAAGGTATCGAGGGTAAACAAGTCTTCGTCGATATTGGGATGCGGTAGCGATTTGATGCAGCCGTCTTCGATGGTGAACCCGTTGCCCGGCGGCGATTTCTTCGCCGGATCTTCCCAGCCGGCATAGGTCTTGCCGTCGAAGAGCAGGCGCCAGCCGGCGGCCTTTTCCTGGGCGGTGAGTTGATTGTCGGCGGCGGGGGCGGTCAGCACAGCGGCGCACGCAAGGACGGTGATTTTCAGAACATGGGGCATCGCTTCCAATCTACAATGTCCAGGTGCAATTTGTACGACTGTCATTCTTTTGGATCTGCGTCGCGGCATGGGCGCAGGATACGCGCGTCACCCTGCTGGGCACCGGTACGCCGAATCCGGAGCCGGACCGTATGGGTCCGGCGGTTGCCGTGGTATCGGGCGACCGCGTTTACATTGTCGATTGCGGACCTGGTGTCGTGCGCCGCGCGGCGGAGGCGGGAATCCGCATGGAGCAGTTGACCCGCGTCTTCGTGACGCACCTCCACTCCGACCACACGGCGGGGCTTCCGGACCTGATTCTCACTCCGCCCAACGCGGGCCGGGTCGAAGCGCTCGAAATCTTCGGACCTCCCGGGCTACGCACCATGGCCGCCCATCTTCTGAAGGCATACAGCGAGGATCTCGCCATCCGCATCCACGGCACCCAACCCGGCGAGCCTCGTGGCTTCGCGGTGGAAGCCCACGACGCCCGCCCCGGCGAGATCTACCGCGACGGGCAGGTGCGCGTCATTGCATTTGCCGTATCCCATGGCGGGTGGAAGTACGCGTACGGCTACCGCTTCGAAGCGAAGGACAAAGTTATCGTGATCAGCGGCGACACTACCTACAGCGAAGGGTTGATCGCCGCGGCCAAGGGCTGCGACATCCTGATCCACGAGGTTTATTCGCAAAAAGGCTGGGAAGGCCGCACTCCAGAATGGCAAAAATATCACGCCGCGAATCACACTTCCGGACCCGACGTTGGCAGAATCGCCGCCCAGGTGCGGCCGAAGAAGCTGGTGCTCTATCACCTGCTGCCCATGGGGCAGACGGAAGACCAAGTACTCGGTGAAGTTCGCCGGAATTGGCAGGGCGAGGTGATCTATGGCAAGGATCTGGAAGTGATTCGTTAGGGAAGCCTAAGGCTGCCGCCGCAGCGACATCTCAACCGATTTGCGCGGAGGCGTTGCTCCATAAGTGGATTCCGTAGTCTCGGCCCATTCGCCCTTTTCATTGATCTTCATGACGTTGCTCACCCTCAGCGGGCCGGCGGTGTAGCCCCATTCAAAACCCTTGGGCACGACCTTCAGTTCGGTGTCCAGGAAGTGTCCGTCATTGTATGCACGGAAACGATAGGTAGAAGTGGTGTCGTCATAGGAAATGGTCGCCAGCGCCTGAAACACGACTTTTCCGGCGGTGTCGCGCCCCGTGCCCTCCACCAGCATCACCAGGCCGTCCAACTTGAACTGGACGATTTCCGTTTGGACCACCTTCATTGGTTCTCCCGGTCCCCGGCTAACCGCGGCGTCGCCCGACCACTTGCCGGCCAGAAAGTCCAGCTTCTTCATAGCTTCGCGCTGCACCGGGAGACTCGGCTGTTGCGCTTGACAGAAGCCCGCCAACGCTATCAGGAAGGCGGCGGAATGCACGCATCGCATGGCGTCAGTGTATCATTCCGTTCCGCGGCCGGTTTCTATTCGGTCTCGGGACGCGCTGCATTGCCCCAATGTCCTCCCGCGTCGTGGCCACTGGCAATCACGCCTTTGGCATTCCACCCAAGACCCGCTCTCACATCCGCCGGGCAATAGCGGAGTGTCAGCCCGCAGCGCCGCCGGGTAGATTGGTTGGCCTCCGAACCGTGCAACAACAGATCGCTGTGCAGTGAGATCTCGCCGGCCTTCAGTTCCACTGCGACCGGATCGCCAAGGTTCTCCACACCGGCGACGGTCTGGTTCAGCACATTCGCCTCGTCGTTCTCGCTCAGTGTGTACGTCAAGTGGCCGAGCACGTGCGAGCCGGGAATGTAGCGCATACAGGCGTTCTCCACGTCCGCATCGTCAATCGCCAGCCAAACGGTAACCGCCTTGGATGGCGTCAGCGGCCAGTAGCTGGCGTCCTGATGCCACGAAACCCGTTTGCCATCCCCAGGCATCTTGCAGAAGAAATGGGAGCCCCACGCGATCACGTCCTCGTCCAAGAGGTCCTTCACACAGGCCACAATTTGAGGATGCGTCAGCAAATCGTAGACGCGCCCGTAGCGGAGATGCGCTGTGCTGATGGAATAGCTGTCGCCGCCGGCCGCCAGCGTGCGCGCCAGCAATTCGTCAAAATATTTCCGTATGCCGGCGATCTCGGATTCGCTGAAGATTCGGATCCCTTTCAGGTAGCCGTCGCGATTGAACGCCACCACCTGCTCCGGCGTCAAGGTCCGCGGATCCTTCACCATGGAGGGGTGAAAGCGCAGGTCGCGTTGAAGGCCGCTTAACTCTTCCGTGGTGGGGATGAACTTGGGCTCCGGTGATTTGTTCATGGTCCTAGGATATTAGATCCTTTTTCCGCTGGCGCCGATCCAAATGACAGACCGCGCCGTATGGATCTATAGAGGCGACGCCGTCCGCTGTGGCGTGCGCCTTCCGCCTGAGCTATGCTAGTCACTTCGCCGGCGACTTTGGTTGCCCACACACTCATGAACGACGAGTATTTGTTGCCAGGTGGATCGTCTACGGGCGCGGCTGCGCGTCTGGATCCCGCTGCGCCATTGTCCGGGCTGGCCGGACTGGTGGAGCAAATCGCGCAGGGCCGGCAGGACGCACTAGCCCGCCTCTACGATGAGACATCGTCGATGCTCAACGGTTTGCTGCTTCGCATTCTGGAGCGCCCGGAAGACGCCGAGGAAGTGCTCCTGGACGTCTATATGAAGGCCTGGAAGTATGCCGGGCGTTATTCCGACAAGCGCGGCAGTCCGCAGGCGTGGCTGATGATCATGGCCCGGAATGCCGCCATCGACCGGATCCGTCAGAAGCGTGCGCAGCCCAAAACGCTCGCCTTTGAACCGGAGACCACGCCCGAGCCGGAGTCCACCGAGGCTTCGCCCGAAGAACAAACCGCGGATCGGGAGAGACGGAGGAAAGTGCAACTTGTATTGAGGGAATTGCCCCCCGAACAACGCGAGGTGGTAGAACTAGCATTTTTCGGGGGCCTCACCCATGCCGAACTGGCGGAGCGCCTGCGGGAACCGTTGGGGACGATCAAGAGCCGCATCCGCATGGGACTGTTGCGCCTGCGCGGATTAATCGAGGAGCCCGGTATATGAGCACCCCGAAGAAGCCCGCGCCGGCAACCGAGGAACAGCAGGAAGTTGCCGCCCTGGCCGCGATGGATCTTGCCTCGCCTACCGAGGCTGCGTCGGTTCCCAAGGAACTGGTGGCGCAGATGCGTGAAGCGGCGTGGATGTTGGCCGAAGGTCTGCCATCGATAGAGCCCGCACCTTCCGTGAGAAGCCGTCTGCTTTCGCGTGTTGCGCAGTACGAGCAATTGAAACCGCTCGCCGACGTGCGGCGGAACGAAGACTATTGGGTCAACGCAGGCGCTCCCGGTGTCGAGATCAAGCAGCTTTTCCGGGAAAAAGAAACGGGCAGGTCCACCTACCTGCTTCGCATGCAGCCCGGCATGACCATTCCCTCACACTTCCACCACGATACCGAGCAGTGCCTGGTTCTCAAAGGCGATATCGGGTGGGGCGACCTGGTCTACGAGGAAGGCGATTTCATCGTGATGGATAAAGGGACAAAGCACCCCGAGATCCGCACGGTTCACGGAAATCTTCTGCTCCTGATGTCGGGACGCAATGATTTCGATCACGTCTGAGGGCTGCGGGGTCAGTTAGCCTTAAAGCTACGTGACCTCGGGAAGCGGATCTGTGATTTCCGATGCGCCGCCGGACCGCCCTATTCCAACAGATGCCGGTACTCGTCCGGATCCAAACCGAATTTTTCCATTAAACGCGGCAGGTCCGGGCGAAGGGCCTCCGGTGTGCTGCGCACCCACGCAATAATCACCGTCTCCACGCCCACCCTTTGTTTGCTCTCGTCCTCCGCAATCCCCTCGGCCACGCCGCGCAAGCGCTCTTCGGTCGCCTCACGGATCGGATAGGGCGTTTGCGCCAGCACCTGGTGGAGTAAGTCTTCCGCTGCATCATTCCAGTTCATAGGTGAAAACCATCATAACCGGGAGCCCGATGTACAATGTAACTTGCCCCTGCGATTTTTCGTTTTTCTCGCGTTTACTCCCGTACTTGCGATAGCCCAGCAACTGCCCGAACAGCGCGACACCGTCGTCGTTACCGGAACGTTCGAGCCAATGTCGCTGGAAGAGATCGACCGCGCGATCCGTGTTCTTCCGGTGCGTAGCCAGAATCTGGTGCTCAACACGCTTTCGGACCTCCTCAAACTGGATCCTTCGCTAGACCTCGCCGAACGCGCGCCGGATGGCGTGCAGGGCGATCTCTCCATCCGCGGCGCGGGCTTCAACAAGACGCTGGTGCTGCTCAACGGCATGCGGCTCAGCGACCCGCAATCCGGGCATCACAATTTGGATATCCCTGTGCCGCTCGACAGTGTGGATCGCGTAGAAGTGATGCGCGGGTCGGGCTCCACGCTCTACGGCGCCGACGCCGTGGGTGGCGTGATCAACATCATCACCGCACCCCCTTCCGTTACCGAATTTCGTCTGCGCACCGCATTCGGCAGCGACGGAATCAACCAGCAGCGCGCGTCGCTCGGCATCGCCGGCAAGAAGGTTTCCGAGCAGCTCTCATTTGCTCGCGATTTTTCTACCGGCTTCCAGCCCGACCGCGACTATCGCAATCTGGAGTTCGCCTCCGTCACGCGTCTGGCGACCGACTTCGGCAACGGCTCTCTCAATCTGGCGTACATGGATCATCCGTTCGGGGCGGACCAGTTCTACGGCAACTTTAATTCCTGGGAGGACACGAAGACCTGGTTCGCCGGCGTACAGCAGGCGTTGGGTGCGAAGACCAGCGCCAGTTTCTCCTTCCGCCGCCATAGCGACCTCTTCGTGCTCTATCGCGATCGCCCGGATGTGTTCGCCAATCACCACTCCGATGAGACCTATCAACTTGCGGTCCGGCGCCGCGAGGAGATGTCCACCTCCACCACGCTCTACTACGGTGTGGAGGGGCTCCACGAATCCATTGAGAGCAACAATCTTGGCTACCACGCGCGCAGCCGGGCAGCGGCCTACGCGGCTGCCGATTTCCGGGCCATCAAGCGCTTCTCGCTCACTGTATCCGCCCGCGAAGAACTCTACCGCAGCTTTTCCGCCGCCTTTACGCCCACAGTGGCCGCGGGAGCGTGGCTCTCTCCGCAATGGAAGGTCCGCGCATCCGCCAGTCGCGCCTTCCGTATTCCCAACTACACCGACCTTTACTATCACGACCCCGGCAACCAGGGCAACCCGACGCTGCGGCCGGAGAGCGCCTGGACCTATGAAACCGGCGTGGACTGGGTGCCCAGTGCGCGTCTCCGCGGAGACTTGACGCTGTTCGAGCGGCGCGAACGCGACGGGATCGACTATTACCGAACTTCCCCCACTGGTATCTGGCAGGCCCTGAACATACAGAATCTGAACTTTAAGGGATGGGAGGCCTCATTGCGCTGGATCCCTTCACTCACCAACACCTTCGATCTCAGCTTTACCCAACTGCGCGGCACGCAGGACACGATCGCCGCGGGCTTCACCAAATACACGTTCAACTATCCCACGGCCAGCGGTGTTTTCGGCTGGCAGATCACCCCGCGAGGCAATTTCGTCTTGCGGACCAGGGTCGGTGTGATCGAACGCCTGGAGCGTTCGCCGTATGCGTTGTGGGATGTTTACGTCGGGCTTCCCCGACACAAAGTTCATCCGTATTTGCAGGTCAGCAACGCAACCAACACGTCGTACCAGTCCATTCCCGGTGTAGCGATGCCCGGGCGCACGATTATCGGCGGGGTGGAATTGGTCATCCGCAAGCGGTGAAGTCAGGGGCTTTTCGCACCCCGCCACCCGTCACTTGGGGACAGGAGGCACTCACGCCGTGCCGGGGCTGATAGAATTGGAGAGTTCCCAGGTTACGCTATGGCCCTCGACTCAATTGAAGGATCGTTGAAGGAACGGGGCGTTCGCCTCACACGCCAGCGCCAGATACTGCTCGAGCTGATCGATAAGACGGGCGAGCATCTGGATGCCGAGAGCCTGTTCCAGCTCGCGAAAGAAAAGGACCCGAAGCTGAACCGGGTCACCGTGTATCGCACGCTGAAAATGCTGAAGGCGGGTGGTCTGGTGGATGAGCTGGACCTGATGCACTATGGCGGCGACCAGCACTACTACGAGACGCGGCTGAAGCAGGAACATGCGCACGTGATCTGCCTGCGCTGCGGTAAAGTGGAAGAATTTTTCGGAGAGCCGCTGCAGAGACTGCGAAAGCAGATTGAGAGCCACTTCGGTTTTCAGGTGCTGCTGGCGCGTACGGAAGTCGGCGGCTATTGCGCGCACTGCCAGACCCTGCGGGCGCGCGAAGTGGAAGAACTGCGTGTTCTCACGCTAGGTGCCGAAAAGCCGGCAGCCGCGCCTCGCAAGCGGTCGCGGCGAAGCTAGATGACAGCGGAATCCGGGGCGGTCCAGGCCGCCGGACCGGCCTCGCTGATTGTGGTGGACCCGAACGGCCAACGCAAGCGGGTGCCGGTTGATCCCGTTCCGTTTCTTATCGGACGGCAACCGGAGAATCACCTGATTTTACGCGACAGCCGGGTTTCCCGATCGCACGCGCGCATCCTGGTGGAAAACGGTGTCTACGTGCTGGAGGACCTCGGAAGCCGGCACGGTACCTTCGTCAACGGCCGGCGGGTCAAGCGCAAGGAACTGGAGAACACGGATCGCGTGGAATTCGGCGCGCAGGATTCCTATCAACTCCTGTTTGCGCTGGACGGTGCCGAACTCAAGCGGCTGATGGAGCAGGTGGGCGGCGGGGAACAGGCCGCGGCGACCGTGGGTGTAGGCAGCAATCTCGCAAAACTGCGGGCGATCCTGGATTTAGCGCGCACGCTACAGAGCTCGTTTTCGATCGATGAGGTGCTGTCCAGCGTGGTGGATACTGCACTGACGATTACTGGCGCGGAGCGGGGGTTTTTACTGCTGCGCCCGGGCGATGGGGCGGAACTGGAAACGCGTGTGGCGCGGAACCGCCGCGGGCAAAACCTACGGGAGACGGACCTGCGGGTGCCGCGTGAAGTGATCCGGCGGAAAAAGACGCCGCTCGCGGCCTGCCCCGATTTCACACGGGTGACGCGGTCGGGATTTCCACGCCTCGTGCCGACACCCGCGCTCTCGAACTACGTGGACGTCGAGAAGCTGCCGTCTGCGCCCGCGAGCGAAGAGGAAATGCGCGCGCTCCTGCGTCCGTTAGGATTGAACTATTGGCTGGGCCATCTATCGTCGGCAGGCAGTGAGGACAACTTTGAAGATCAAACCCCAAGCACCGTCCACGTCTGAGGAAACATCGCGCCGGGCGCCTGCTCGGAAGCCCTACAAGGCGCCGCAGCTCCAGGTTTACGGCGACCTCGCCGAGATTACGAAGGCCCACTTCAACGGAGGCAGGAACGACGGGGGCACGTTTTTGAAAAAAACGACGCCTTAGCACTGGCGTACAAATCCTCGCACTCGGAACCGCGGTTCATCATCCTGCGCGTTGCAGGCAGCAGGGACAATGTCGACGATAAAATCCCAGTCAGAGTCCGCCCAGGAAGAAGGATCAAACCAGCCACGCGAGCGAAGACCCTACAAGAAACCGCGGCTGCAGTTCTACGGCGACCTGGCCGAGATCACGAAGGGTCAGAACAGTGGAGGCCAGAACGACGGATCTGGACATCCCAACAGGCATTTCACGTCTTAGAAGAACAACGTCTCTGCACACAATGCCCGATCGAAGCGACGTCTCATGGCTGACGGAGCTCGTCGTACCGGTGCCGGTGGATGAGTTTCTTGCGAACTACTGGCTCAAGCAACATCTGTACTGCCGCGGCGCAAGAGACAGGTTCGCGCATCTGCTTTCGTGGACCACACTCAACGAGATTCTCAATCATCACTGGCGGGAAACATATCGGTTCCGGCTGGCTTGCCAGGGCCGTGATCTCGCCGTCTCTTCGTACGCAGATCTCGACGGCTTCACGCCTCGCGTACGCGCCGGAGACGTCATCGAACACCTGCGCCGCGGCGCAACGCTGTCCTTCGATGCCATCGACGAACTGCACGAACCACTGACGCGACTGGCCGGCGCGTTCGAGGCGTTCTTCCGGGGCGGGACCAAAATCAACATCTACGCGGGATGGCGCTCCCTCCACGGGCTCGATCTGCACCGGGACAACCAGGAGATCTTCATCCTGCACCTGGACGGGCGCAAGCGTTGGCTCCTGTACGGCGATTCAGTGGATGCGATCGATTGCAGCTCGCTGAGCGGTGCGTCCGTGCCGCCAGCCGGCGCGATCCTCGATGCGGTCCTCCATCCCGGCGATCTCTTGTACATTCCGCGGG
>Ga0157376_10002042_pt1 | contig 13545 bp, 19 predicted proteins | sample M45metaG_FD_121801 | JGI IMG/M metagenome (GOLD analysis project Ga0157376, IMG submission 121801) | Miscanthus rhizosphere microbial communities from Kellogg Biological Station, Michigan, USA - M4-5 metaG | ecosystem: Host-associated > Plants > Roots > Rhizosphere > Soil | place: USA: Michigan... | reverse complement strand
TTGCGTTTAGGGACGCCGGGGTTATAAGACCGGCCTTCAGTCGGAGTGTAGCGCAGTCTGGTAGCGCACCACGTTCGGGACGTGGGGGTCGCAGGTTCAAATCCTGCCACTCCGACCAGATTGCATATATTTTTCATTGGCTTATTGCAAAATAGGACTGTACCAAAATTGACTGGTGCCCGAAAACGCATAACTGGTGCGCCAACGAAGGATTATATTCAGATGAGCCGTTACGTCGGCTGGCGTGGTGCGCTTCCAAATTGAAAAGCAAAAAAAGCCGTTGCATCGCTTAGTGCTGTGCGCATGTCCGCTTTCGGGTGTGAAGGAGACACTTTGCGCGACGGAAGCGATGTCCGCTTTGCCCTCGAAAGCAGACATGTGCATGCAACTCGGCATGTCCGCTTAGTGCCATTAGCGGACATCGGGCCATTCATCGCTTATTCACTGACGGCCAACGGTGCCTTCCGTCCGCTGCACGCCCGGTGGCGTCCATACGCCGTCGAGAACCGCGGCCTTCGGCCAGTAGGCTCGGACAAAGAGCGAGAAATCTGCGTTCTTCGGCGCGGGTAGCCAGTTAGCACGCAACGCGTCGGCTGGGGGATCGGCCTGGACATAAATGCTCAGCGATCCGTCCGGGTTGTATTTCAGATCTCTGTTCTTGGTGCCAAGCGAGTAGCGTTTGAGGTCGTTATTAGCGAAGAAGTGATGTTCGTTATAAAGCGTCAACGACCAGAAGCCATTGACCGGTGGAGTCTGATCCTTGGGGAAAGTCACGGTGTAGCGGTTTGCGCCGTTGAGCCGGGCACCGGTCGCGTCCAGGTCTTGGTAGTAGTATTTGGTCTCGTTTGGAGAATTGACGAGGATGTTGGATCTAGCCACTGCAGTGCGCGTGAAGTAGTCGGTGCCGAAGGCGGCCTCGTTCGATATTGTGCTCCAATTATGCGGAAGCTGTTCGCCGTAGTTTCGGAACTGGAGCAGCGGCGTGACAATTTGGTCTTCCACCTCCTGCGCCGCCTTGATCATCGCCAGTTTGAGCGCTGGATTGGATTTCATCGCATCAAGAACAGCGCGTATCTGCGCGTAGCGCGCCTCTTCGCCGGGTAGTGGAGGGGCGTCAGCAAGAACGGCCGGAAGCTCATCGAAGAATTTGTCCGGAAAGACCCATCTCGTCTCTGCTTCACCGCTCGCTGCAGCAGCGACCTTGGGTATCTTGTTCCAGTCATGGCTTTTCACTGTGCCGTCGTATTCGGACAGCGGGTAAATCATGACCTGCGTGAGCACGCCTTGGATGGCTTTCTTGTCTTCCGGAGTGTCATCCTGGAAGATGCGTGGCGCGACGAAGCCGGTGTTCGTCGAAGAGCGGAACACTTTGGTGATGCCTTTGGGTACGTCGCCCTGCCAGTTGGGTCCGACCAACAGGTAAAAGCCGGGCGTAGTCCCGTACATTTTGCCGAGTTGGACCACGCCATCCGTCCGCAGGTCGACCACCTGATAGACCCAGAAGCGATTGCCGAAATCAGGCACTTGGATCACGACTGGTGAAACGTCGAGCGCAATTGATCCGGCGCCATAGACGACATCTTGGTTTGGGCAAGCTACTAGTCTCTGGTCCGGATTGATGTAGTCGGTCAGCATCGCAACACGGTTGAGCGGTGCGGTCGGCACTGGGCCAGCCATCACAAAATCTTTGACGTCTTTGAAAGCCTGCCGCCGGTTATAGATGTTGATCATTGGCCACGCCCAGAAGTAGGCGTCGCGAGCGACAAGCTTTGCGTATTCCTCCGTGATCTTTACCCGGGTATCCGGGCCCGGAGGCAGTGCCCTCACCCAGCCGGGCGAAGGTGATATCGGCGGCGCTGGCACCTGCACTTGCGCAGCTAAGGAACAATGCAGGAAAGCTATGGTGGCCGCTGTAGCCAATAGAACTTTCCGTGTTCGCATGACTTGCCTCCAACTGGTCCGGTGTGTGGCCAAGCACGACGCGGCGAAAAGCGCCGAATATGAGAATGGCGTGAAAGAAGATAGTTGGGGAACGTCCCGAAGACGATTGGCCCCAGGTCCAATACGAGATGGGTCTGAATGTCCGCATTGGGCCATTAGCGGACATTCGGTCCATTTCGACCTATCGCACTGATTTCTCTCGCAAAGCGTTTTACAAGCAGACTCCGTATCGACCCGTACTCTTCGGTATCTTTCTGCGCGCTTGTAAAACAAGCTTAGACTGCTCGGATGACTGGGTCTCTCGCCCGAACGATCTCGTCCGGCTCGCCCGTGATAAATGCGGAAGGCTGGTCAGTACCGGAAAGCGAAATTGATGCACCAAACACCGCTGACCGCTAGTGTGAAAAGGAGATGCAATGTCCTATCGCCGTCCATGTGCTTTCTTGATACTTCTGTGCTGGTTGGTTTGTACAACTCCCGTGTTCGCCCAATCCTCTATCGACTGCAGTGCAGTCAAGTCAGATAAAGAACGCCTCTCTTGCTACGACGCGAGCAACAAAAAAAATGGGATGCCATCGCCTAGCGACAAAAACGTTACTGAAAAAGCAGAAGCATTTATCCGACGACAACTTAAATCCCCTCGACATGCAAACTTTGGTCCATCGATAAGGGCGATGCGGTCTAACGGCGCGTATTCTATGGACACCGTTTGCGGCTTGGTAAATGGTATGGGTTACTTTTATTGGGTAGAAAAAGACGACGGCGGGATTGACGATGGTTCTATGGCGAAGAACATCGGATATGGGATGTGGTGCAAAGGATTGTACCAACTTGGTGGGAAGCCTCCCAGCCAACGCTAAAGTGCTGCGCGCCGCGCGCGGAGCGGGGACATCAGGGCCGGGGGGCATAACGACATGTGGGGCCGTGTTCTCATCACGCTGGCGGTTGCGTCCAGCGTAGCAAACTGCGGCGATGAGTGTCGTGAATATTCAGAATTCACTTGCAAGCAAATCGAAGCCGCCGAGTACAACGTCTTCTTCGCCCCGCCAAAGGGGGACGCGGTGAGACTTGGGCGGGCCAGCGGACTAAGCCAGTGCGGGAGTATGGCGCGTAGCTATGCTGCAAGCACGAATATGTCGCGGGCAGATTGGGGCTATGTGTGCTGCATGATTGCCAAGGGTAGTGATTGTTACGAGAAACATCGATGACATGTATTGAGCAGTTCACCACGACACGACATGCCCCTGCCTAAGCGATCAGAGTGGTGCTTCCCTGAGATTTGCGACGCCGACGCTGCGCGCGCTGCTTACCTCGAAGACGCGCCGGGTTTCGAAGAAATCCTATCTTCAATAGCGGTGGAGTTGGCGCGCTCGCTGGCGCGAGGGCAATTTTTCTTTGGTGTTGATCACTGTGGGGAGGATAAGGGCAATCAGCGCGTCATGTTTCAATTTAAGGTACCGCCGCAACTATACGATACATTTTTCAACGCGCGGACTGGCTACCGCGCACACTACTGGGCTTCTGCCGAGTGCGGTCAGGAGGCAAACCGGAAAGTCCTGCAGATGCTATGGACGGTGATGTCCACCAGTCTGCCCGAACAGGTCGAAGCCCGCATGATCCATGTCGAAGAAGGTCTTGTGCGCACCGACATAGACACAGGCTGCGTCACCCTACCCAGTTCACTGGTGCAGGCATCGTTCACTCACGTGGCCGCGAAGGTTTGGATTTGCGAAAGACAGATGCAGGACGTTGAAGGCCCTTTGAAGGTTATCCCGGTTTACGAAGGTCTGCCCTTGTCGGTCGTCGGATGGAAAGCGCATGCGCCGCTGCCCGACTGTCAATCAACGTTGTTGGATTTGAAGGGCGGTTTCGTGAACGGAAAGCAATCGAAGGACCCACTAGTGCGCGCGCGAGACATTCACTTGAACGGGTGGTCGTGAGATACGGGCGCCGCGCCAGCGGCTGGATGAAGCTCAACATTGGCGATCGCGTGCGCGAGCGCGACGATGGCCGCCACGAAGGTCGGCTTGATGCGATCGTGCGAGGCTACGAGGCGAACGGGTGCGCGATTCGTGACTGCGGCCCAAAAGCCACATTGGGCGCTATTGTGGCGCCGCTTACATAAAAAGTTGGGACGTTCTGTCCGAGACAGATTGTCCTGACGATGCAATTTGCATTAAAGCGGTGGTTGCCGCTTCGGTAACTTTTGAGCGGTAGAACGACAACGGCGCACCTGAGTTTGGACCTCAAGCGCGCCGCTGTAGCGATCAAAGTGGCGCCTCTCCTTCTGGAAGGGAGAGGACGGAGAGGACCGGGAAAACCGACGGGACAGTGTCCCCGGCCCCATCTCCTGCCAGCCAGAGGCCCCCGCAAAAGGGCGGACCGGTGCTTTCTCAGGGCGAACCGGTCCCCGTCTCTGACAAACCTTTCTAGCCGCAGTGCGACGAATCGAGAACCTCCGCGGCGCAAAGTCCTGTGTGTAATTCGCTCGAATCACCGAGTGCGTAATCATCACCGGAAATTGCGGCATAGCACGCGTTGCAGGCTGAAGCGTCCTTGGCGTGCGGTTGTCCCGCTTTTCACAGGGTGTGTTGAGCGGTGAGCAAAGCGGGTTTTTTCTTGACGTTGCTGCCCGGCTGAGACGAATCACCTACACCGACGATCGCCCGAACAGGCAAACCTGCGCCCGCTCATTCCAGTTCGGTCGCGCGTCGGCATCGATCGCGCGCCGCAGGCCGTACAGACTATGCGCGAACCAAAAGACGGCACGACCACATCGTCAGCATAGCCATCGACGTCGAGGGTCGTCTCGTGATGGCAGCGCATGCAGCGCACCGCCAGCGAGCGCACGCCGTTTTCACGCATGTTAGCAAGGGTCATCATGCCGATACTGCAATCGTTCGGACTTTAAGAGCGCGGCTGCTGCAGCATTTCCGCCACCTTCGTATTCAGCCCAGCCAGCATTTCGGTCGTGACATCGTCCAGTTTTTTACGCAATGCAATACATTCGTCGGTCACAGCGACTATCCCTGCCGTTGTAAAAACGTGTGGCCCCGTCAAGTTTTCCTTGAAAGCCTGAACGAAGTAGTCGGCATCACCTCTCGCCATTCCAATGCGATACCACTGCTTAGCCTTGTCCTTAGTGAACAACTCGTGTGTAGAGCCGTGGACAATGAAATTTCGCTTGGGCAGCAGCAGATCAAGTTCGGAATAAACTTCTTCTAAAATTTTTCGGTGTTCGTCGCTAAAAGCATGCGCCTTGTGCACCTTTTTAAAGTCCTTGATTTTGTCGCCGAATGGTTTGCCCATGAAGTCGACGATGACATCCGGAAAGGAACGCTGTGTCGTTACCGCCACATATAACATCATCAGATTTTCGAGGTGCGAGCTTTCGGTGAGGAAGCGCCCCATTTCTCTGTGCAGGTCGTCCAATGCAGTCATCGGTTGGCCGCTTCCTTGGCTTCCTCGATCACCGCCAACGGATCGGGATGGAAACGTGAGACGCCCAGCGACAACATCTCGCGCAGCAGCTTGGCAGCCTGCTTGTGCTCGCGATCGTCGACGTCGATCTGGCACGGTGAAAGCTGCCATGGTTTGAGCTTGAGCGCGCGCGACTGACAGCAGGTCGAGGCAAACTCGGCGACCTGCCGCCAAGGGCGCTCCGCCAGCATCGCGGTGATCTGCGCATCGCGGTCAGCATCTTCGGCACGGCACTGCGTGAGCGCCAATTCGAGCGCTACACGATCACGATCGGGGATCATCGTCATCGAGTGCCATCCTCTCGTAGTACGAAGCCGGTGGCGGACGTCGCCCGGCATTGTGCGGCTGGCGAGCCTGCGGCGACAAGCGCAAGCGCATCGACAGCGCGACCATGGCGCGCACGGCCTTTTCCTGCACCACGATCCATGGTGACGGTTTGCCATCAATCACGGCGCCCTTACGTAGCTCTACAGCGGCCAGATCACCGAGCGCAGCGGCTTCGCAATAGCGCGCCAGCAACGGCAGATCGCAGGCGTGGAAGTGGCCGGGATTGCAGGCGCTGACGATGTCGCCAAACACCTTGCGCTCAGGTTCGGACAAGGTCGGCGGCGGTCGCAGCCGGGAGGCGCGGCCATCGACGGCGATCACGGTTAGTGCAGCGGTAGATTTGCGGGGCATTTCCGCAGCCTAACACCGAACGACAGGTAGCAACATCCGACCGCCGCCGCGGTCGCAGGCCGCTAGGAATTGCTTCATTTAGCGCGCCCCCCGCCCGGAGAAAATCGATGTCCGCTATTCCGTGACCCCCGAAAGCGCTCCAACGATACCTTCTACAACGCGCAAGGCATCGACGGTGCCGTCAGCCTCGCCTTTCTCAAAATCTTGTTCGGCGACTGCCATCGTATTCGTCACATGCGCGAGGCATATGACCTTTCTGTTGCGGGCGCGGGCGAACGCATAGAGAGCGGCGGCTTCCATCTCGACCGCCAGTATCCCCCGAGAGCGAGCGGCGGCGATTGCTTCCTCAGTCTCGCGGAATGGCGCATCCGTAGTCCAACTGGACCCGGCGACGACGTTCACACCTTTGGCCTTAATTGCCTCGGTAGCCACAGCCACTAACTCTGGTTCTGCTTCGCTGTACTCGGACGGCTTGGCGTAATGATAACTTGTGCCTTCATCGCGTAAGGCCCGATCTATCACAACGAAATACGGGAGTTTGCCAGCAGATGTGATTTGGCCTGCGGAGGTGATGCTGATCAGCAGTTGACAGCCGCTGGCGAAAAGTTGCTCCGCCACCAAGACGGCAAAAGGCGCACCTACGGCGCAACCAACAATGCCGACAGCTTTTCCGCCCAGCGCGAACGTACAAAGTTCTGTGTGATAGCAAGGCCAGTCGCTTGCAATGCTTGCGTCGCCACTCGCTTTTAAGCGACGCACAATATCGCCGTCGGGGTCGAGAATGCAGATCGGCGGCACATCTGTGGCCGCAAGGCCCTTCTGACGGCGCGCTTCACGCAAGAGCGCAGCAGGCGCAAAAACTGATTTGGCTGTCGGATTCTTGTTATCGAGTAATGGTGGCACTAATGAGCCTCACGCGCCCGAGCGCTTAAAGACAACACCATAATGGTAGGGCGGTATTTCGACCATCTTGGTGAACTTCAAGCCGCCTGCCTCCACCGATTTGATCGTTTCCTCCGGCGACATTCTCAATTCCGTCTTTGGCCCTCGGGGTTCTCCGAGGATCAGCGTCTCCTCGCGTGGACGTTTGTGCCAATTGACGATTGCAAAATGACCGTCCGGTTTTAGTGCGGTTCCAACAACTTGCCCTACGCGAGCGCGATAAGGTACGCCATGAAAGGCATTTGCCATGAAAACAAAATCCGCCGGTCCGGTAAGTTTCGCAATATCGTAGGCGTTACCGGCGATGAAGTCGCAATTCGTTACGCCACTTTCGGCGAGGCGGTGCCTCGCAACTGCCAAAAAACTCGGATCAATATCTATTGCCGAAACGTGCCGTGCCACTTTTGAGATTTGAAGGGTGAACCAGCCGTCGCCCGAGCATAGATCGATAACATCCATGCCGGGCCGGAAGCCAACTGCCGTCAGCACGCCCGCAGGATCCGGCCAAAGCGCCTCCCACCACCCGGCGGTCGGCATTTCAGTGCCCTCAAAAAAGCCCGCTGGATGATCAGGCATACAGTTTCTCGCTTCCCGTGCTCACGCTACCTCCGAAAAGCTCGATGAGTACGTCGGCATCTGCTCGACGGATTCATGGCCGCATCTTGGGCAAGTTAGACAGACGTTGTAAGCATGTGATTTTGTACGCCGGGCAGCCCAGTCAGCACTGGCGCGTGATGAACCGGCTGATCTCCTCGGGTGACGAGAAAACAATGGATGCGCGGTCGCCCATCATTCCAGCGTTCACGATCGCTGGCGCATCTTTATCGGGGCCTTCCTCGCTGGAATCTGTCTTGAAGCGAAGGTTGCGCTCCCAGAAGTCGCGCGTTTTCCCATCGACAGTCGTGACTTTAAATGTGTCATGGCAATAGGTGATGGTCTTTATGCGGCTGGAAGTTTCGGCGGCCTTCAGGTTGGGAACGCCACGCTGCATGCCGGACATCCCGCCCATTTGCGGTTGAGCAGTTCTCTGATCGCCCGCACTCCCGGCTTGCGTTTTATCAGGCTGTTTAAGAAAGGCGATGATCCCCGAGCGAACCTTTTCGTCCGGCACGCCGGGAAACGTCATGTGGTTGCCCGGCATAAATTCTGATGGATTTTTGAGATATTCATCCAGCGTCTTATCGTTCCAGACTACGCCGGACGATTTCATTACGTCGGAATAACGCGGAAAGCTCGGCAAGCTCCCAGCTTGGCGATTCCAGATGCCCGCCAGACTTGGGCCCGTCATGTTGCGATTGGCTTCCACCGAATGACACGCTGCACAGGCGCGAAACGCGCGCGCTCCGAGCGCGGCATCGCCCTCCTTAGAAACAACAGGCGACGCCGACAAGCAAAACAACAGTCCCACGGCGAGTGACGCGTATTTCATGACCTCACTCCTATCGCTAGATTTGAATGTCGCCCTTGAACCTGCCGAAGACGCGTTGTTCCTTCGCCCCAAACAATATTACGTCATATTCCTCATAGTCTCCGGTCATACCGGGCGAACCACTCGGCATACCCGGAACGGCGAGCCCTTTTGCTGCCAGCCGCTCAGTGAGCAGCCTTTCGATCGCCGACGCGGGAACGTGGCCCTCGATTAGATAATTACCCACCTCGGCGGTGTGACAAGCCCACAGATCGAAAGGTATGCCGAGGCGCGCCTTCACACGGTTGATCGTGGTCGTTTCGATTGTCTTGGTCTGAAATCCATACAGCTCAAGATGCGCGATCCATCCGCCGCAGCATCCGCAAGTCGGATCTTTATGGACTGTAACCAACGGCCACGCAGCCCACGTTTTGTGGGGCAGAAAGATGGTCGCGGCAAAAGAAATAACTGCTAAGCGTCGGTTGATTTTAGATTGGATCATCTTCGCCTCCTCGATGCCGTTAAACCTAGTGCGGGTGCGTTGTGTGGCCGGGTTGGACGGATTGCGTGTAGCCACGCAACTCCGAATACCGGGCCACTTGCTCCGGCGTCAGAATGTCCAGAGTTAGAAGGTGATATTTTAGGTGCGCCGCCCGCAAGTCGCCTTGCACCGCCCCAATACTGTTCAGACTGCTCTTAAGCGAGGTTTGCGTAATCGCTTTCGCGGCGAACAACCCATCAAGCTCGCTTTCAAGCTTAATGAGATTCTCGCCCAGCAGTACGGTCTCGTCCTTCATCGCCTCGAACAGACTTTCGACCTGTTCGCGCTGCTGAACACTCAACGAAAGTTCTTTGCTGAATTCGAGGACGTGCGCCGGGCCCGGATAGCCATTCAATTCGGCTGCAAGCGCAAGACCCATACCCCGCCCCGCCTTGAGATCGGCAAGTTGTTGTTCTGACAGCGCCTTCACTGATCGCGTTTGCATGCCAGCGTAAGGCGTGTGCTGCGCCACCGCAGAACTAAACGAAATGAAAAGCGCCAACGTAGTTGGGATTGCGTACCTAAATCGGTTCATCAGTGCTTCTCCTTGGGTACTCGGTATTTTTCGTGGCAACCATCACACGCGAAAGCGACGGCACGGAACTGCGCACGCAACGCATCGCCATCTCTGATATTTGTATTGATAAGTTTTTCGGTCTCTGTCTCCAGACTTTTGGCTTTAGTGGTGAAGTCGTCCCAGTTCTGCCAAACAGCCGGTTTTGCGGCGGTAGGAAACTGAGAACTCCCCGACGGGAATTGTGCTGTGATTTTGGATGCCAGTTCATGCATCGCGCGCGCGTCATTCGCGATCCCTTCTAAATCTTTGTTCGCGCGAAGTCGCTTGCTACTCGCCAACATCCGTTGGCCCATGCTGGTCATCAATTCCATGCGTTCTCTTACGACACCGGTCGCGTGTTCGTGCCCCTCATGAGCAACAGCAACCGAACCTATGGTAACGGCGAGGATTGAGATGAGTGTTTTCATTCGACTTTGAACCTCACGAAAACCATTGCGCTGGTCGGATCGCCATAGAGCGGTTTAAGATCGCCCGGCAGCCCGTAAAAACTCACGAGTCCACCGATGCCGAACTTGGCGTGATCAGTACGGAAAAAGTCGTAAATTCCGCCGACTGTAAGTTTGTTTACGGTTTGAATGGGCGCTGGCGTGAGATCGAGTAGTTCGTTCTCCTGAGCTCGTTCGGCACGAGCGAACAGCGTGTATTTGTTTTGGAAGATGGTTGCGGTTTCGAGAATAAACGCATCAAGCGTATCGCCGGGCTTCATCATCTTGCGGCCCCAAGCGGCGGTCGTGCTCCAAACATTGTCCTTGCCGAAGGGTTGCGTGTAGATCGCGGATACCGTGAACCGGTCTTCGTTCCTGTCGGGTTCTAATTGTTCAGGGGATTGAAGATGGCCCCAAGACACCTGCAGGCTCAGTTCACGAATTGGGTTCCATGAAATCCGCGCCGAGTAGCTATCGAGCTTTGGCGCTTCAATATCATAGCGATATTGGTCCGGCTCGCGTCCCCTAAAGGCCGATGCTTCAATTTTCCAAGTATTCAGCACGATACCGGCCGTGAGCACTCCAAACGTGATGTGCGTGCTGTCCAGCCAGTGATGCGTAATGGGTGCCTCGGGAATGTCCATGCCGCTTGTTCGGTGCATGAAGGTAGATGGACCGAGGGCCGGTTCGCCCGGTAGGCCCGCGTAGACGTACACGCTGGAATTCTTACTGAGGTCGTAACTGTACGTCGTGGCGAGCTCCATGAAGAGTTCATGCGGGTGTTGACGGTCAATCAAATGGGTTCGGCCATCTGCCGTCTCACCTGTCGCCAACAGCAAGGGATAGCCGTTCGGTCCCATGAAAGGGTCGGGCGCTAGCATCGCCCGCAAACCAAAAGTCCCATCCCCGAGCGGTCGCTGGGCCATTCCCATGAACATTCCGTTGACGAATGTTTTGTCGCCGCCCCGCGGCCCGCCCTGATGGTCGTACACAAGGTTGAACAGCGCGTGATACATCGTCTGCCATTCGCCATACATGCCGTGCACGCCGAAATGAGGGGTCGTGTCAGGAAGCCAACTTGTTCCGGAGCCTTCTCGATTTATTGGATAGGGGCCGAGAAAGCCGCGCATCTGATGTTCACCGCCGTGCATCTCCATTCCCCCATGCGCTGTGTCATGAGTTTTCATCTGCCCGTGGCCGCTGTGTGCCGTATGGTCCTTCGTCTGCTTGTGCCCGCTGTGATCCTTCGTCTGTTTATGTCCACCGTGCTCCTTATGACCCTTTGCAGTAGTTTTGTTTTTCGGGTTGGGCGCGGCGTCATGTTCGTGCCCGTGTTGCTCATGAGTTTTCCCCTGTTCACTCTGCTCTAGTTCTTTGAGAATTTCTTGCGCTCGTGCGGGGCTCGTGGCGGGGAGCCAAAACCAAACGAAAGCGGTGGCGGCCAAAAAGCCACGCAAAAGAGAATGCGTAAGCATTGAAACCCTCCGAAAAGGACTTGAGCCGCTTAGAAGCGGCGGCGAAGTCGTCCGAGTTCAGAGAGGTTTGGGAATTCCGGGTTCGGTGGGTATGTCGCGAGCGACCAACATGGCGTTACGTTGGACCACCAGTTCGTTGGTCTTAGTGAGTATCCGTACAGCTACAGGCGTATTCGGAATCAGGCTCGCGCCCAAGCAGGCCGCGCAGCATTTCTTGCAAACACCGTCACCCTGATCGTGCATCGCTCCGCCCGCCTCGTGTGGGCAGGGGTCGTCACCGGGCTCGACAGACAAGTCCGCGTAATGCTGCACGTCATGCGCTTCATGTGACGCGGCGACAGTCGATGAGGGGAGCGTTCGTGCATGGGACAGCGACGCTGGTGCGCTAACGGCCAACCCAACCGACAAGGCAAGCACCAGAATTTTTCTTAGCGCGTCTCGCATTGCTGCGTCCCCGAAACCGCATCTTAACCAAGCAGACGAGGACGATGCAAGCCGGGAACATTTTAATGCCCCAATATCAGCGGCATTGGCATGGACGACCTAATGTCCGCTTTGGGCCATTAGCGGACATTAAACGTGTGCCGAGCGATGTCCGCTTTACCCCAAAAGCGGACATTGGGCGCTGCGCACGCTCTCCAATGCTTCACTCAGGGACAGTAACGAACGTGGTATGAAGGCCAAATCACGTCGTCCTTGATAAGCTCGCTGAAGTGGTCCTCGTCGATAGGACCGAGTTCGTCACCGCTGCCCACTGCCCGAGCTACCACCTGTCCATTTTTGTCCAAGCCCGGGAACGCACGTCCCGTTTGCACAAGGGTTTTATTGTCGCCGAAATAGGGGTCGCACGCACTCGGGTTAGAGGCGGTTTTCTTTTGCACCGGACTCGTCGGCGCACTCTGATTTGATCCATCAATAGCACTAACCTTGTAATAATAGGTGGTGCTATGAGTGAGTCCCCGATCTACATAACTAGCGCCTGACACTGGGCTACCGTTTATTTTCGTGTAGGTCCCGGCGCTGCTATCCGACCGGTAGACATTGAAACCTGTAGCGGCATTGTTGGCTTGCCAGATCAGCTCCACGGAAGTCGGTGTACTGTCCGACGCATCGAAGTTCTGAGGTGTCCCGAAGGTACCGGCAGGCGTTCCCGTGTGCGCTGGTCCCCCGGCGAGGCGATCGAGCATCTTTCTGATTGCAGAGATTTGGTGACCAGTCTTACGTGCGAACGCGCGATTCCCGGGGAGAGTGTCCTTGAGGCCCCACCAGTCCCAGCATCCTTTTGAACTGAACGAAGGTGCAATCGCGATAGGTTCGGTCTGCGGATAAAGCACGATGATTTTGTTTTTGTCCGCCCATTTATTATAGCCCCCGTGGTTGTAGACTGCGTCGCCCACCGTTCCTGCATACTGCAAGCAACCGTGAAATACGACATGCACGCGGCATATATCGGTGTTGCACGCTGATGGAATATAGACCCAGCCTGTGTCCGCGAGTCCGACTTGCCCAACCAACGCGGGGTCAACAAATTCAGTTTGGTCAAATGGCTGGGGCGAACTACTTAAAGTGCCGCTGGATGAAATTAGATTGCCGTAGATATGTTTGAGCAACAGGCCGGCCGCGTCGTAGTGGCAGTCGTTGATCCAGTTATGATTGTTACCCAGGCACGGTCCCCCGAACTTATCATCGGTAATAAGTGCGTGGGGAGCGTGGTTGTCGGTTTGGTAGAATACGTTACCGGGGTTGACATAGTGCCCGTAATATTTGGCGACGGTATCCATCGCCCCGCGTCGCACTAAGCCGTCGTTGTAACCAGAAAACAGCCATACTTTTTGACCTGTAAGATTGTTTGGATCGTCAATGAAACCGTTTTTTGCGGCGTCGGTTGTTCTGTTTATTGAAACGTTCGTATAGTCGGTGGAACCGTCCATACACAAACCGCCTAGAGCAAGGCTCAGGCTGGGTAAAGGTAAAGCCGAGTTAGCACAATCGTACGTAACGCCCGCGATTACGCCGACGCCACGCATGATTGACGAATGCGCGACGTGCATCTGCACCGCCATCGCACCTCCCGAGGA
>Ga0157376_10002041_pt1 | contig 13546 bp, 8 predicted proteins | sample M45metaG_FD_121801 | JGI IMG/M metagenome (GOLD analysis project Ga0157376, IMG submission 121801) | Miscanthus rhizosphere microbial communities from Kellogg Biological Station, Michigan, USA - M4-5 metaG | ecosystem: Host-associated > Plants > Roots > Rhizosphere > Soil | place: USA: Michigan... | reverse complement strand
CGTAGCAATAGCATCTGTAAACAAATAATATCCTTGCCTGCTCTTCTGTGAATTACAATACAGGCATTCTTGCCATCTTTTACAGCGCGTAGTGCTTCAGTCTGATACGGATATGGAATGATTCCACTTGGTACGGGAACATACATTAATTATAGAAATCCCTGGAACTTATTTTCAAGCTGTCATAAAATGCGCCCGTCGATGTATGCGTTCATTAGCGCCGTCTTTGCGGGCGGCGTTGATAGTTCACCTACCGTATTTTTCGCTTTCTCTCTTGTGACGATCTGACTCACGCTCTTCGTGATTAGCTCTCTGAGCATGTCTTTGCGTTTCGTATGCCGCTGCGATTGCCTGAGCCCTTGGGTGGCCGCTAGCAATCATTTCTCGAATATTCTCTGAACGAGCTTCGTCACTTTTGCTCTTGATTAAAGGCATGATACTTTATCCTCCGGTAGATATTCCTCAGCTTTAGGTTTCTTGAACTCTGCTAGTTGATTCTGTACATCTTGATACATTTGGGTTAGCAAGTTTAAGTTAGTACGTAACTTTAGATTAACACCTAGCTGTTCGTTCAACATTTGTTTAGCGCTAACTAACTCAGCATTAACATTCGTAAAGTTAGCCTTCAGTTCGTTTAATTGTTTTGCTAATTCATCTGACATGTACTTATTCCTTAAAATGTAATTTGTATTATAGCACTTGTTTAATATGTTATTGAGCGCGATGCCAATTAGTAGGTTCATAAAAAAATATATTATCAGAATCTATTGTGTTTTCTAATGCTTTTACATCTAATAAGAGGATAGCATTAAAGGATTGTATATGCGGTTTTATAAGGTACTCTTAGTTTTAATATGTTGTTTATTGTTTTGCTTTAATGCACTCGCCCATCCACACCCACAAATTAAACCTTCAAATATCAAATGTTATTCTCACGGCAAACTGATTTACAATACAGAGATTAACGAACTTATCTGGTCATATCCCTTCGTGGCCTTCTATGACAAGCGCACGAAAAAGTTCATGGCAGTAAAAGGTGAATGCGTTATTGTGCTTAATTAGCTAAATCTCCAATATTTTTCTCATCAGCGACTTGTTTCAATTCTGTATTTTCAGGTGGCATATAAAGTGCTATGCCATCATATTCGATTATGTTAATAATCGTATTCGACGGAACTTCTGAGTTAATTGATTCTTGCCGTTGTGTTTCTTCATTCCAAACCCATCGTTGAAGCATCATAGGTTGCGTACATACAATCGCCCATTTCATGTTTATTCACCTTTAGATAAATTCAGTAATGTATACACCACCGCCACTACCAGCGCCGCCACTTGCCGCAACACCCACAACCCCTTGAATTGCCGAACCAGAACCACCGCAGCCGCTAGCGCCGGCAGATGGAACACTCCCACCTAAAACACTCCCAAATACAGCTATGCCTCGCGCCGCGCCTCCAATAAAACTGCCCCCACCGTTTCCGCTTACGCAAAAAGTGGCGCCAGAAATAAATGAATTTGACCCTGGATTACCTCCCGCCGTGATTGTTGTAGCGGAAACAGGTGTCCCCGGTAATGCACCCTCACCACCAACTACGGAAGATACAACGGAAGTTGTGCCTGATGCGCCGCCTCCCGAACCGCCTGGCGCTGTTAGCAATGCGCCAAATGATGTTGTGCCACCAGCAATGCCTATACCACCAGGAGAACCAGCCCCGCCCGCTCCAATCGTAATAGATTGTGAAGCGCCAATGGTAGCCGCACTAAATGTACCTCTAGTATAGGCTCCACTTCCTCCGCCCCCACCAGCGCCGCCCGTGGTTCCTGATGCTGTTGCGGTTCCGCCGCCAGCACCTCCACCACCTAGAATTTCAACAGTACAATATTTCATTCCCGCAGTAGGCGTATATGTTCCACTAGCCCCAAACTTTTGAAGAACAATTGTTGTAAATGCCGTTGTCGCCGCTGTCGCGGCAATAGAAATACTACCAGCGCCATTAGTTACCGTAATACCTGCACCCGCCGTTAATGCTGCAAGAACAGGAGTTGCACCTGTTGAACCTATTACCATTTGCCCATTAGTCATCGGCCCTAACCAAGTCGGCACACCAGCTAAAGATGTGACTAAACTAGAGGAGTTAGCAGTAGGCAATCCGACAACAGTATTGGCGCCATTTGCGTAGAGAAGATTGCTAGCTGCATAAGTATCGGCAAACGTAGCAGTAGAATAAATATTGTTAGTACCATCGGAACGTAATATCTTGCCTGTGCTGCCACTAGCGCTTGGATAAGTTGGTGTTGAATATGCTAATCCTGTTGCTGCGGCTGAGCTTACTTGGAGTACTTTTCCGTCAATACCAGCTACTGCTAACCGGACATCGTTTGTACCATCATTAGCAATTAAATCGCCTTTGGTAGTGCTTGGACTAATGTTATTAAATGAGATTACTGTATTAGCAACATCGCTTAAATTATTTACTTTGAGCAAGAAAGCAGTAGCACTAAATGTAAATGCACTGAATAGGATTGGACTAGCGCCAACGGTTGTAACTGTTGCTGTTTCAATCCAAGATGTTCCTGCATTTGCTGTGCCATTATTGACGACGACGAGATCGCCAGGAGTTATCTCAGAAGGTTGGTCGTAATCTGTTGCGCGAGTCAATATCCAAGGAGTTGCGCCTGAACCAACATCTGTAACTGTATAAATACCATTTTCTAAAGTTGAAGTTTGATCTTTCACTAATATTCGTGAATTGAGAGGCGGATTAAAGCCATCAATTAATAATACGGCCAATGCACCTGCGTTTGTTAAGCTTGCATTAATACCACTTACACCAGGATTATAGGTTGCGTTTAGATTACCTGTAGTCGCTGAAAAGACCGCTAGTAACACATTTAGACCAGCCGCCACTAAATCTACATACGCACGGGTCGCAGCGTCTTGTGGCAATGAAGGATTTAAAAGGTTATGAATAAAATTCGTATTCATATTTAATGCTACGGCTTGTGGCCCAAGTCTGGTTATATTTATTTGAACTGCGCTTGGAAGAATCTGGTTGAACGATGGAACACCTGTCGAACTTGTAATTAATGTACTGTTAAAGTCAGGCCCAATCACTGCATAAGTATCTGGCGCCGTCGTTACCAACATTTGATTAGCAACAGTCGTTAAACCACCGATACTGATTAACGCCGGATTATTTAATGCGAACGAAGATATTGGCACCATGATAGGAAGCGCAACAGAAGCAGTAGGATTAGCCCATACTGTATTTGGATCCATAGGCCCAAATGAGATTGTTCCTATTGATGTAATCGGGCCGCCTGTTAATCCTAATCCGGTATCAATTTGAGATACACCAGCTGTAGCAGTAGCAATATCGACGGCAATAATTTCAGTATGAGTATCGTTCATCACCCATATTTCATTCGGCCCAAGTAACGGCAATATGGTATCGACGACTGGCGTGATGACTGCGCTGTAATTGTAACGTGGCCCTATAATCTGATTGACTAACTGAGCTTGTTGATCGACTAGAGTATGAATACCAAAGTCTTGGTTAAGCATACTGGGAGTGAAATTCGTATTAGTGTAAAGGTTGACTCTATCAGCTGGCGTATCGCGTGTTATTGTTATGATGTCGCCTAAACCTGCACCTACAATTAGAGTGACTTCAACAATGTTCTGACTGCCAATGAATGCAACGTTAAAATCGCTAGCATCTAATTTCTGTATTAAGTCATCTGGTTCATCGCCAAAAGGAGTTTGATAGACGACAACATCTGTCGCAGAATTTGCTGTCCAGTCCGTCGAGAATAGTACCTGCCCAGCCGCTGCCGTTATTTGGGTATAAGGGCTAATGTCATTAATTATCACTTGGGACGGCATTATAAAACTCCTTATTTACTTCTATATTTTTGTAATCCCCAACCTTCAACTACTTGTTGGGAAGCGTTAAACCCATACAAAGAATTCACAACTGGAATCATACTAGCCATTCCCATTACATCATGTTCATTCATGTCACCGCTAGCCATCGCATCTATAAAATTAAATAATTTATTGGCATTAGAAGCTGTTGGGCCTAATACCCCAATTCTTGCTCTATCTCGGTATTTGCTGTTTTTTAAATCGCCTAACAAACTTCCGCCACTTAATAAATTAGCGTCCTGTAATCCATTAGATATCCATGCAAATTGAGGAGAATCTAATAATATTTCTGCGATAATTTGCGTATCAGTCATCTGTTTACCATTTTTATCAGCATATGGTTGTTCACCTTTAGCTATTCTTCTCATAGGGCCAACTAAGGACGCTGTAGCCGTCATTAAAGCAAGCCCCATTAAATTTTGTGCATCTGGAGTCTGTAATGCTGGAATTAAATATCTGTTTAAAGAGCCGAATGCCCAACCTTTAAAACCTCTTATAATGGGCGCCAACATATTCATTCCGCCATTTTCATCAAGCCACATAGGTGCATCTAAAGCATTTGCTGAAATGATCGTGTCATGCGTTGATCGAAAAACTGCATCTCCTACTTTGTTAGCAATCTCTTTATCTTCCCAAAGCCAGAAATTACTTTGATAGCCGCCTAGTTTGTTACTGCCACCACCATCTTTTTTAAATGCTGCTAATATACGTTCTGCATCTTTTTTAGGATCTAAACCATATTTGTTTAGCCATAATAAATCGCCTTTTGTTAACTTTCCCTCAGCAAATGATTTCATATGACTAATGACATTAGATTGTGCAACAGCAGAAGTAATGTATTGCAATCCATTATCTATTGCAGTAGTTAAATTTATATTAGATGCAAAATGAGCAATCTTATCTAGAGCAGCTGGAATTCTTCCAAGGTTCAAGTAAGGATTAGTAGAGAGATCAATCTGCCTTGAAGCTGTCGTATTGCCAATATGATGTGCAGCTAAATTGATAGCGCCTGCGGTATTTCGTAATGATTCACTATCATGTGTTTTTAATAACCCGCCAACACTTTGAATTGCTGGATAAACACCGCTTTGAATAAATGGTATCAATCCTTGTTTCTGCCCGTTAGCACTTAAATCAGTAATCATAGTTATTGGTAAGAATCCAAGATTAGCGAATACATTAAATGATTTTATTCCTTGTGTAATTTGCTTTGCTGTTTTTGTTAACTTACTTATTCCCATCATTTTTTCATAAGCAAATTGAGATTGATTTATACCTCTGTTAAAAGCTTTTCTAATGTTCTTAATTTCATTTTCCGTTTGAACAAGTCCTTTTTGTAACTTTTTCTTTTCATCAGCAGTTAAATCTTTATTATCAAGTTTCTCAGTGAGGGTTGCTTTATCTTGATTTAAACTAGTATGTATCGCATCGAATTCTTCTTGAACTTGTCTAATGACAGGTTCAAACCCATCATCATAAGTTACTCCTTGAAATACATTCTTTATGTTTGTTCTTCTTGCTAACCATATTTTATAATTAGCAACCTTGGATAATAAATCCTTTGTTAAGAAATTATATTGATAAAGAACTTCATCAGGAATATTTAAGGTACGAGCTTTGGTATGGTTTTCAGTTGAATTACCAGTAAACTTACCCATTATTTGATTAATAGTATCTTCAGCTGTTTGATTCATTATTGTATCGTAATAAGCTTTAGCATCACTTTCTCTAATGGAATGTGCAAGGTCTTCTTCAGCAATATATCCTTGTTGTTCATGATATGTTTTTCTTAACTTTAATCTTTCATCAGGATTTCTAAACACATAGGTATAACTATCTTTTGGTCTATTATAGAATCTTTTATTCATTTTTCCGCTATGTGCCATCTCTTGAAGTTTAGCTTTTTCTTCATCTAATTCTTTTTGTACTTCCGCTAATTTTGCTTCTTCTTCTGGTAGAGTTAATAATCCTATATCGCTTTTTCTTTTGTTCTTTTTTGCTGTAGCTGTGGTTTTAGCTTGTGTTGAAGCCGATTTTCTTTGGGCAGCTTCTTCTTTTATTTCTTTAATTAATTCAGTTCTTTCATCTACTTCTTTTTGAGCGATATCACGACGTTTTAATAATTGTTTCAGTTCTGTTGCTTCATCAGCAGATAGAGCATTCCAATCTTCTGCTAATAAATGTAATTCTGGGTTTGTTCTAATTTCATTTTGAAGATGTTCTTCAGCAGCTTTCTTTTGTGCTTTTAACGCATCAATTTCTTCTTTTGCATTCTTATGTGCTACATCAGGAACATTTACCATTTCTACAAGGGATTCTTTATAAGCAATGGCTTTTTCTAAATCTGATTCTATTTTTCTAACTGGCTCCAAATGTCTAATGATCGTGTTATCTTGATTTCTTAATTCATTTGCAATGACAGGTATCCAACCACCTGTTCCATAAAGATTATTATTAAGATAGTTAATATCATATACACGCATTAAATAAGCGTTTGCTGTTTTTGGCGGCATCCAATCATCTGGGAGATTATAAGCTTTTCTCCAATTGGCATAATAAGTATCCATTGATTTTCTAAACATAGCAGCGGCTTCATTAACAGCAGCGTTTTCATGAGGAATTTCCGTTCTAATGACAGATTGAACTTCATCAGAAAATTCAGATTCAGAAATGTAAGGTCTGTCTCCAATCTCTGCTTGTATCTTTTCTAATGTTTTTTGTTTTGTATACATCCCAGCTTTGAGTGCGCTTTGAGCGATATAACTATCCGTTTTAACACCATTTCTTTCCATATGAAGCGCATTAAATTGATCTTGCTCTTGCCTAATATGGGCTAGTGTTTGCTGCATTAAACTAAAAAATGGAATTGGCTTTGCTTTACCCTCAGCCATTCCTTGTGTGATAATTCCATGATCTACCGTATAATCCCCAATAGCTCTCACCGTTTTTAATGGCGAAAGAAGCATAGACATGATTGTTGATCCAAAGAATTTATTACTCATCAACTTTTCTGCGGCTGTGCCAATATAAGGTATTTTAAATAAGCCACCTTTATAGAATGAACTATCAGCTTTATCTTGAGCAAGTTTAAGAACATCTGAACTTAAAGATTTATGAGGCGTCATATCATAGGCTTGCAAACCTTGTACTTCGCCTTTTTCTCCTACCTTTAATTTGTATCCAATTCCCTTAACTGCATCACCAACATAAGATTGTAATTTCCATAAATCTAATTTATCTGCCGCTAATGATAAAACAGGGAGTGAACCAAAAAGAGCCGTTGCAAATACAGATCGTATTACTGCACCATTAAAAAAATCTTTTAAGTTTCCATTAATTCTATCTACCTGTTCACCTGCGCTTGATAATGCTCCAAAGGCAACGCCACCAGGAATATTTCTTGCAGTAGCATTAAGAAATGTTTTTCCCCATTTTGCATATTTCATTTGACCAATGACGGGAATGTAAGTTATCAAATCTGTAGGAATTGCTAATGCGCTACCAGTTAGAAATTGCATCCATGATCCATTTTTTACTCTATCGTCTACACTTTGTTCGTGATAAATTCTATTTAATCTAAAATCCATTTGTTTATCATTTGCTGATCCTAAAAGATAAGATTGATATTCATTATTTACATTCAAAAACTTATCTGGATAATCTAATGGATTAAAATTAGAATCTTTATAAGCTAATAAATAATCTTCTGATCTATCCCATGTTCCATGAATTAATCCTAAAGTATCATTTTTTCTCTGTAAAACAGCGCTAACACCTTCTACATATCCAACATCTTTTTTTATTTCACTGCCATATTTAGTGCCAAAATTTGCTAATGCAGTATCAACAGGAACATTTGCGGTTGTATGGTCGTAAGGCGTGAAAGGTACTTCTAAAGGAACGGTACCACTATGACGTCTATTGCGATCAATAGTTTTGGCTATCTCAGGCTTATCTTGATCTGGAGTATCTAAAATGTCTAAAGGCTCGTTCAAATTAATGCTCCTTCATCCATTTTATCCATTCAACATCTGGCGTATAAGTATTAACTCCAATTATAGGCGCCATTAAAAATATACTTAAAGGGCCATCAGTCGTCTCAAGATTTATATCCCAATTAAAATCATTACCAACTAATCTTAAAGGATATGTTTCGGTCTTTTGTCCAAATCCCTCACGAGTATGTTTAATGAAATTTAATTTCTTTATATCACCTGGTTCTATATATTCATCAGATCGAATAGAAAATGCCGATCTCGTTTCCATTTCTGGTTCCATTGTCCAATATTCATTTGTTTCTTTTGCATCATATCTTGCTTTAAGCTTGTCTAAAGGTTCAGCAAGTTGTCGCATAATATCTTGATTGATCGTTCCAATTCCTTCACCTTCAGCAAAACCACAAGCTTTTTCAATAGGATGTTTTGTCCATTCTGAATCGCCATTAAATAATGTTTTACCATAACTGTTTTTTATATAATTTTTTGTTAAATCGGAAGATCTATTTTCGTCTCGTCCTGTATTAATAAAATTCGTTCTATAATTTGTAAGGATATCAGTCGCATAATGGGATTTTGACCAAGGACTATCAAATTTATTCATTTTAAATTTATTTAATATATATTTATCTTGATTTACACCAATTTTAACTGTGTTGCTATATAGGTTATTTGCGAAAATAGCTTCAGAATCTCTTTTAAAATTAAAATCTTGATTTTGTTTATTTTGTGTAATAATTCTTGCAGCTGAAGCGGGATCTGCTGGATTGTAAGTATGTTTAATATCGGAGGCGATTGCTAAGTCTGCATCATTAAGACCTTTCAGAGCATGACCATGTCCATGAGATTGTAAATCATCAATTTGGGTTGCAGCTGATACCATAGCTTTTGGATCGCCACCCCATAAACTCTTTTGAAGAGTATCTATAAAAACTGGAATAGGGCCACCTGCACTTGCTGCTACTTGGTTCTCAGCTTTTTCACGAGTAAGATTAGGATCATTTGCCATTGCATATGCAACTTTCCCATTGAATGTTTGATTTTGAATTTTAGGTGTAGAATTAGCTTGTGCTCTTGAATCATCCCAATGTTGGCTTAAGTAACTTTGATCTGTCTCATCTTTCTTATATGCCTTATATGCACGCTCATATTGATTGCTTAACTTAGAGGCATTTACTGGTGACAGCTTATCTAAAGCCGATTGCAATTCTGTTCCTGTTATTTCTGCAACCCTAGATATAATCTCATCATTAAATTGTGACATAACAAGTTGTTCGTAATTAGATTTTAATGATTCTTGATTGTTTACATAGGATTTAATGTTTTGCATAGCAGAAGGATAATCAGCATCACTAATCCAATCTGGCCTTTTTGCTAATGATTTTAAATATTCATCGCCTTTTTTCTCTATTACAGCTTTATCATATTCATATTGTAGTCTTCCACTAATAGCACTAAGACGTACAGTATCATTACCTACTTTACCTTGTTGAGGGGTAAATCCTACATTGCTTGCAACAGTAGACTTATTTAATTTTTCATTTTCTTTAGCTAATTCAATAGCTGCATCATATTTTCCGGTTGATGATAGAGCATGAGCTGTTTCAGCGTTTTGATTATTGGACAGGATCGTTTTATTTTTTTTATCTTCATTCTGTTCTTGAATCATCCTATTTGTAAGGTGTTCAAGCTGTGTTAATTGGGAAGCGTTATAGACGTTTTCTAATTTACTTCTGACATCAGTTGGCGCTAAGTCATAAATCTTTTTTAATCCTAAACTAATATTAGCTTGAGTTTGTTTGATTAATTCAGGGGTCATTCTTGGAGATTGAGCGGCGTAAAGATTTGCATCACTTATTAATTTATTAGCTTGCAATCCAAGTGTCGCACCCGCTTGAGTCTTATAACTCTCCGCAAAGTTTTTGTCGAATTCTGTCAAAGAAGGTAATTTTATATCCCCTGTTGGATGTTGGCCACTTGCTGTCCCTAATTGGGCTGCCATTTGATTACTGGCTGATTGAGCGACTTGAGATCCTATAGCACCTGCAATATTTTCAGATTCACCTAATTTTTCAAACGAACTTTGAAATTCAGGTACATTCGTTTGTTTGACATTAGTCTCTTGTCGCTTAAGTACCGGAATCGGTGCTATTGCCATAATTATGTACCTATCACTTTAGTCAATCCAAATCCTTGGCTCATTTCATCTAAAGCATTTGGACTGGTAGGTAATTTGTTAAAGACATTCTTGAAGAATTCGCCACGTGTTGCATTTGAATATGTTTTTTGATGAAAGCTAGATAGTAGTTTACCCGCTCTTAATCCTGCTTCATTACTCATCAAGTTGATCTTTCTTATGCGCTCATCAGCGTTAAAGTTGCTGATAGATTCATTAGTGACGAAGATAGAACTACCACCTCTGACACCACGAGCGGCCAGCATTGCCGCCTGTGTGCCGAGGTTCTTGCGCAAGTCACGCATAGCATTTAAACTCTCGTCCTCAGATTGTAATCTAGCTAATTGGATGTTTTGATTGATTCCTGCTTGTTCTAATTTAGCGCCCATTTTACCCATTCGGATTTGTTCTTGTTTACCAAGCCAGTCTACGACCATACCGCCTGCTTGCATGGACAATAATAAAGCTAATGGTATAGGCATATATTTTCCTTAAACATCTACTGAATAAAAGACACCAATTAATTCTATATTAAACGGATCACTATGTTCTATTGTAAACGATGGATGATTAAAATCATCCCAGCCAGACATAATACTCATTTCAAATACACCACGCGACGGAAAGGGTGGTTCGCCTATATGCGCTTCATTAAAGGGCTCTAGCGCAATAGGAACACCGTTAATCGTTCCACCAATGGTATTATTAAACATAAACCTGACACTTCTAATGTGGGTCGGCTTGGTTAATGAAGATTGTTGACCTGCCGGAACTGCAATAGGCATTGGTTCAATGAGCAAATGAATTGGGAAGCCGATATAAGCTGTTTTAATTTCTACGGGTTCGCCATGCGATTCAAATGTAACTTGATCATTAACGCCTACTGCATCAAACCCAAAACCATCAAGCGCATCATTTTCAGTTGAACCAATCATCTTAACACTTTGGGCATTAAACAATGACCCAGTGCTAACTGTACTGGTTGCCGTACTGTTATAATAAACAGCGCAATCTAATTTAACATCTTGGCTTAATTCTTCCAGTGTAAAGATCGTCGATAACGTCGAAGGTACGACTTGCGTTCCTGATCCTGCATCAAAGAATTTAATATTTTCAGAATTGTCTTTGGCGTCTTGTTGAGTCAAATGCACTGTAAAAGTATCAGCGGTTAATCCAAACGCCCAATAATACGTATTCAATTCAATTTGAGGTCTGCTTGTTGGTAATGATCCAACTGTCGTGAATATAACAGGGGTTGGATCTGTCGTACTAAAGTTACTACCAATAGCTGTTAATGTATCCTCTGTAAAATCTGTAACGTTAACGGCAGGTAAAACTGTCGCTATTTCTCTTTGATTCACGAACCAGCATCTGCCATCAAAGCTACTAGCTACTTGTAAGAACTTCGCATGGCCATAGGATTGCTCTAACGTTTGCGGCGTGAAACCAGTGACTAGTTCACTCACCAATGTTTGATATACCGCTAATGTGCCATTTTCATTTACGAAGAATACATAACGACTTCCTGCACGTCTTAAGTCTGCAAAGGATGTTTCATCCATTGGATTACGAATTAAGTGTTCACTGGTAATAGATACAATGCTAGACGTATAGGCGTTATTAATACCATCCCAAACCATCGTATGAACATCATCGCCTGACACAACGATAATCTGGTTATCAATAGACTGAGGTTGTAGAACATCAGCGGGAGTAGAATCTTGCAACTGCAATGTAAATGTATTGGGTGTAATAGCTGCAATTTCGCTTAATGGCGTAGAGTAAATACCCGTATTAGTGTGAACTGTTAAACTTCTAAAAGGCACAATAAACCTAATAAAGTTAGTCTCGTTTGATGTTGGATACCAGCTAATAGCATCGTCATCATCAGGAGTTAGATCACCGAAATTGTCATATTCATTTACGACGGAAGCCCAGAAGCCATTAGGTAGACTCACGGTATTAGCGAAGAGTGCGCGATTCTGATAACTAGAACATTTCTGTGGCCATCCTCTTGCATCGCTCCATGCTGGCTCTGCTAAGAATACAAGACTACCAGTAACAGGGCTGTAACTAAATGGAGTTACTGTCGCAACCGTAATGACTGTGGTACTGGTAAATACAGTAATCTTTCCTGTTCCACCTGTTGCTGTAAATATCCCACCAACATGCGCTGGGGTAAAAATAGGAGCGCTTGCTGTAATGATTACGGCATTTCCAGAGAGAGGGGCGATTGTGAATGTAATCGCATCATATCCACCGTTAAAATCAAATGGCGGTAGATTACGAAAGGTAGTTGGTACAAATGACCAAGTATTTAAAATGCTGACTGTATTGCCTACCGCTGCGGAAGAAGTAATTACATAAGGATTAGTATTAAATTTCGCATCTGAGGCAGTAGAGTAAACACTAAAGAATGTGCCTGTTGCATCAGTACGAATGAAATAAGTGATCCCTTTTTTAATCTGTGGAACTGTAACAATAGGAGCGGTCAACGTGAATTGAACGGGTCTAATCGTCGAGGGAGGGAGTAGACCTACGCCAACAGAAAATTGACCGCCTGAAACACCAGTGATTGTTATACCAACTGCCGCTGATCTGGTTAGATCATATGGCCTATTTGATGTAGGCGTTAACTCAGCGCCTGCAACCCTGAATGTCGCTTCAATAACGGTAGAAGATAAATTGTAAGTAGCGTGTGCGTCAAATGGTGTGACCACATTTGCTTGCAATATACCCTCAAGATAAATGGCTATATTTAATGGCGAGAAAACTAACTGATAGATACATTCATCTAAGTACTGAAAAGTCTGGAAGAAGATTTGATCAAAGCTAGTAATTCCTGAGAGTGTCGCTTGATAGAGTGTACCGAAACGTTTACCAGCTGCACCAGTGGGATATGTTAGAACATTCTTAGCTTGTTTTAATCCATCGTAATACTGAGATAGTGTACATCTACCATATAGAAAAGGTGTTAATTCACCTTTAGAGAAGTTGTCTTGCGCCCATAATTGATATGCCATCTAACGTTCACCATATGTTATCCGATCTGTGGCCCAATTATACCAGTAATGTTTCTCTTATCGAGTACAGGAATATTAATCTGAACGAATTGAGGTCTATTGGCTGCATCTGTCGCAGCAGCGATTGCTAACTGTTGTACTCGTTTAGCTTCCAATGCTGTGAAGTATTCTGGTTTCTGAGCGCTTGATAACGCTAAGAATGCAGCTACTTCATATACAAAATAATTAATGAATACAGCTGGAATTTGGCTGATATCTGGCAAGAAAGCATATTCCATAAATATGGGCGATAGCGTTCCCCAGTTACACCAGATTTCGCTATTGGAGTAAATTTCATATACGTAATTGTTAGGAATGATTCTAATATTCTTTAAATAGCCTGAAGGCAAAAAGTAAATGTTCTGCCATCCTGTATTAGGCGGTG
>Ga0157376_10002040_pt1 | contig 13551 bp, 10 predicted proteins | sample M45metaG_FD_121801 | JGI IMG/M metagenome (GOLD analysis project Ga0157376, IMG submission 121801) | Miscanthus rhizosphere microbial communities from Kellogg Biological Station, Michigan, USA - M4-5 metaG | ecosystem: Host-associated > Plants > Roots > Rhizosphere > Soil | place: USA: Michigan... | reverse complement strand
GCGTGACGGAAAAAATCGTCAGCTGCGTGACGATCAGGAAGTACACGCCTTTTGCCAGCCACGAGGCATGGCTGAAGCCGTGATTGAGGAAATCGAAAATAAAGTCGAGCATGACGTGGGAATACCGCAGGAAGGCAGAGCGAATTTCGCACTATACGGGAGCAATCTGCGCCCTGCCAGTGACCCAGCTCGCAGTTGGTTTATGGTGTCACCCAACGCGCGATTCAAGCCGACGAGCGCGTGGCACAATGCCGGCATGCCTGAACTGCCCGAAGTCGAGACCACGCGCCGCGGCATCGCCCCGTACCTGGTCGGGCGCCGGGTCGATTCACTCGCGATCCGCCAGCCGCGGCTGCGCTGGCCGATTCCACCCGCACTGCGGAAAAACCTTCCGGGCCAGCGCATTACGTCGGTCGAACGGCGCGCAAAGTACTTGCTCGTGCATACCGAACCGGGTAGCGCGCTACTGCACCTGGGCATGTCCGGCTCGCTGCGCGTGCTGCCGGGCGACGCGCCGGCCGGCCCGCACGATCACGTCGACTGGCGGCTCGATTCGGGCCGCCTGCTGCGTTTTACCGACCCGCGGCGGTTCGGCTGCCAGCTCTGGCAGCCGCGCGATACCGTTCATCGGCTGCTTGCGACTCTCGGGCCCGAGCCGCTCGGCGACAGCTTCGGCGGCGCGCACCTGTGGAAGGCTTCACGTGGGCGCGCTGCCTCGGTCAAGACGTTCCTGATGGACCAGAAGATCGTCGTCGGCGTCGGCAACATCTACGTGGCCGAGGCCTTGTTCGCCGCCGGCGTGCGGCCGAATCGTCCGGCCGGAAAGGTTTCGCTCGCGAGCTACGAAAAACTCGCCGGCGAGATCCGTCGAATTCTCACCCATGCGATCACGCGCGGCGGAACGACGTTACGCGATTTCCTCAGCCCCGACGGCGAGCCCGGCTATTTCGAGCAGGAACTGTTCGTCTACGGCCGCAGCGGCGAACCGTGCAAGGTCTGCGGCACGCCAATCCGCTCAGTGCGGCTCGGACAACGCTCGACGTTCTATTGCCCGCGCTGCCAGCGCTGATGCCCCGCGCGCTGCCGGTCAGGCTGCGCAAATATTTGCGCAGCCGTTTACGGGTAGGCCGCCAGCACGCGCTGCGGATCCAGGCCCAATTTCGCCAGCAGCGCCACATAGCGGGGATCTGAGCGCAGTGGACGAAATTCAAGGGCAATGCCCATACCACCCAGCGGCGCGGCATGCTCGTCAAGCGCACGCTGCAACCAGCGAAATGCGTTGTTCTTGTCCCCGAGCGCGGCGTAGATCATCGCAATCTCGTCGCCGCTGACGTAGGTCTTCGCCGCCTTGGCCTCGAACTCCGCGAGGATGCGCCGCGCCTCGGCCGTTCGGCCCATGCGCGCATAGGTCACGGCCAGTCCCGCTTGAGGTTCTCCCGTCGTCTGCACGGCCTTGCGATAAATGGTGATTGCTTCGTCGTAGCGGCCTTGCTCGCGATACACATCGGCGAGATAGGGACTGAGGTAGACGTAGGTCGGATCCAGGCTTTGCGTTCGAAGCCCGGCCGCGACGGCGTCATCGTAGCGACCCGTGCCGAGATAGAGCAGCGAGGCGAAGCTGCTTATGCGCGGCGAGAGCGGGTCGATCTTGAGTGCCTGCTGCATGTAGGCGATCCCTTCGGCCGGGTAGCCTGCAGTCGCCCGATTGAGCGCAAGAAACATGAGTGCCTGGCTCGAATTCGGGTTCAGTTGCAAAGCGTGCCGCAGTTCGGCATTGGAACCGGCGATGTCGCGATCGAGCACACGGATCGCGTCGGCGAGGTACGCATGCGCATCGGCATTCGCCTCGTCGATTGCGAGCGCTTTCACCGCGGCCGCCTTTGACTGCGGATATGCATCGAGTGGTCGCATGTAAGCGTCCGACAAATAGTTCCAGTCCTTGGCGATGCCGGCCCAGGCGTCGGCGCTGTCGGGCTGCTTGCGCAGCGAGCGGTCGAACAGATCCAGGCTCTGGCGCAACGCTTCTTCGCTGCTCTTGTTCGAGTAGAAGACACCCTGCAGGTACAGGTCGTAAGCCTCGGGATCGACCGACTTGCGCATCGGGATCGCAACGGCGAGCTTGATCTTCAGAGCCTCGATGATCGCGTTCGTGATCTGATCCTGCACCGCGAACAGGTCGTCGACGCTGCGCTCGTAGGTCTGCGTCCACAAGTCGAAGCCTGTCGTCACGTCGATGAGTTCGGCGCTGACCCGGATGCGCTGGCCGTCCCGGCGAACGCTGCCCTCGAGCACGCTGCCGACGTTGAGTTTCTGGCCGACAAGATGAACGTCGATCGCCGTGTTCTTGAACGAAAACGCCGACGTGCGCGCGGCCACGCGCAAGCCTTCGACCCTGGCCAGAGTGCCGGCCAGCTCTTCGCTGATGCCGTCGCCGAAATATTCCTGATCCTTGTTCTGGCTCAGATCGACAAACGGCAGCACCGCGATCGATTTGGCGTCGGCTGGCACCGGCGGGGCGTTCTGCTGTGTCGTCGCGCCAGGCACTGCGCCGGATGTCGCAGAGTGTTCGCGGGTAACGATGTAGTACACCGCAAGGACGACCAGACTGAGGCCAGCCCAGATCACGATGGCGCTGCGGCGCGCGCTCGAAGAACCCTTCGGGTCCGCGCGCAGAATGCCGTCTTCCGTCAGGTCGAACGCCCACGCCGTCGCGACGGCGATCGGAAAACCCAGGACGATCAGGAGCACGGTGAGCCGAACGCCCCAGTTCGGCACGTCGAAGAACGGAAAGACCTGAGTCGCGATCTGGATCAGCAGCCAGGCAACGACGGCATACGCGGCGGCGGCGCGATATACCTTGCGTCGTTGCAGTTCAGCTAAAAGGCCGCGCATTGTCACCCCGTCCGGCGCCGATCGGGATCATAGACCACTTGCCACCGGCTGTTGCGTGCCGCGGTCGAGCACGACGGCGGCCTGATCCTTCCGATAGCTCGACCAGACGGCTGGGACTACGCGAGCGGCAACTCCGTCTGTTGCAGCTCGATGCGTCCTTCGCCGGTGACGATCTTCTTGAACTCGGTGCGGCTGACCGACACGTAACGCTCGTTGCCGCCGATCTCGACCTGCGGCCCTTCCGTGATCGCGCGGCCATGGTCGTCGACGCGCACGACCATCGTCGCCTTCTTGCCGGTATGGCAGATCGTCTTGATCTCGATGAGGTTGTCGGCCCAGGCGAGCAGGTACTGGCTGCCTTCGAACAGCTCGCCGCGAAAGTCTGTGCGCAGGCCGTAGGTCAGCACCGGAATGTTCAACACGTCGACGATGTCGGTCAGCTGCCAGGCCTGCGCCTTGGTCAGGAACTGCGCCTCGTCGACGAGCACGCAATGCAGCGGTCCATTTTCCGCGATGTTCTTCCGCGTCAATTGCAGCAGGTCGTCGGCGCGCGCGAACGTCACGCCGCTCGCCTTCAATCCGATCCGTGACGCAACAACGCCGCTGCCGTAACGATCGTCGAGCCGCGGCGTGAAAATCAGCGTGCGCATGCCGCGTTCGTGATAGTTGTGCGCGCTCTGCAGCAGCGTCGTCGTCTTGCCGGCGTTCATTGCCGAATAATAGAAATACAGTTTGGCCATTTTTTGGAGCAGGACTGAGGGCTGAGGGCTGAAGATGCACGAGCGCGGGCGTACTCGCCTGTCCGGCGGACCGCTCTCGGCGCTATCATCGGTCTGTCTCGTGCGAAGCCGCTATGCTAGCGCGTCTTCGGCTCCGGGCGACACAGGTTCCGGTGCGCGGTCCATTTATTCCGTTCACCCTGGATCGAGTCCGGGGCAGGCTTCGTTCGCTTCGCGAACGCGGCCTGCCGCGAGCTCGTCGAAGGGCTGAGCGCGAACGGCAACAGAATTCAACCATTGAGTCTTTCCATGATCGACAGCTGTTTCGTTACCCATCTTGAGTGCAGCATGACTGGCGAGCGCCACGACGCCGGGCAGGTGCACAATCTTTCGCGCGCCGGCAAGCCTTTGCTCGTGCGTTACGACCTCGCCGCCGCCGGTCGCGCGCTGCCGCGCGAAGCGTTGCGCGATCGCGCGCCTGACTGGTGGCGCTATCGCGAACTGCTGCCGATGCGGCGCGACGCCAGCATCGTTTCGCTCGGCGAAGTCATGACGCCCTTGATCCGTCTGCCGCGCATCGCGGCGGAACTACGCCTCGGCGACGTGATCGTCAAGGATGAAGGCCGCCTGCCGACCGGCTCGTTCAAGGCGCGAGGGCTGGCACTCGCAGTGACAATGGCGAACGAATTCGGCGTGCGCGAAATGGCAATCCCGACCAACGGCAACGCCGGCGCGGCGATGGCAGCCTATTGCTCGCGCGCCGGAATTGCCAGCTACGCGTTCTGTCCGGACGACACGCCGGATATCAATGTTCGCGAGATCGCAGCGCAGGGCGGCAAGGTATACAAAGTCAATGGCCTGATCGACGATTGCGGCAAACTCGTCGCCGAAGGCGAGAAGACGCGCGGCTGGTTCAACTGTTCGACCCTGAAAGAGCCCTACCGCATCGAGGGCAAGAAGACGATGGGCCTCGAGCTCGCCGAGCAACTCGGCTGGCAGCTGCCCGACGCGATTTTCTATCCCACCGGCGGCGGAACGGGATTGATCGGAATGTGGAAAGCGTTCGCCGAGATGGAGGCACTCGGCTGGATCGGGCCGCAGCGGCCGCGCATGTACGCCGTGCAGGCGAGCGGCTGCGCGCCGATCGTGCGCGCGTTCGAACAAGGCGTCGAGCATGCCGAGCGCTGGGAAAATGCGCGCACGATCGCGTCCGGCATTCGCGTTCCCGGCGCGCTCGGCGATTTCCTGATCCTGCGCGCCGTGCGTGAATCCGGCGGCGCGGCGCTCGCGGTCGAGGACGATGCGATCGCAGCGGCGCTCGACGAATGCGGACGGGGCGACGGACTGCTGCTTTGCCCGGAAGGCGCGGCGACGCTGGCCGGCCTGCGGCTTGCGCAAGAGCGCGGACTCATGCGCTGGGGCGAACGCGTCGTGCTGTTCAACTGCGCCGACGGCCACAAGTATCCGCTGCGTGAAGCCAGCGCCACGCTCGATCGCACGCAGCCGATCGATTTCGTCAAACTGTGATCCGCGTGCGGACGTGGCTCGCTACAATGCGCGCCCCGATTCGATCTGACTGATGAAGCTCAACCCGCAACAACGCGCCGCCGTCGAGTACTGCGACGGCCCGCTGCTCGTGCTTGCCGGCGCCGGTTCCGGCAAGACGCGCGTGATCGCCGAGAAGATCGCCTACCTGGTGCGACGCAAGAACCTGGCGCCGGGAAAAGTCGCCGCGATCACGTTCACGAACAAGGCGGCGCGCGAGATGCGCGAGCGCGCGGCGCGCCTGCTCAAGGGTGAAGCGGCCGACGAGCTCAACGTCTGCACGTTCCACGCGCTCGGCCTGCGTTTCCTGCAGATCGAGCACGCCAAGCTCGGGCTCAAGCGCAGCTTCTCCGTATTCGATGCGGACGACAGTGCGGCGATCGTCAAGGATCTGGCGCCGAAGGCAGCCAAGTCCGATCAGCTGTTCGCACTGAGGAACCTGCTGTCGCAGGCCAAGAACGCCGGCCTCGATCCCGACCAGGCCGCCGCCGCGGCGCGCAGCGCGCGCGAGCGTGAGGCAGCGGATTTGTATGCGAGTTACCAGTTGCGCCTGAAAGCTTTCAATGCCGTCGACTTCGACGATCTGATCCGCCTGCCACTGGCTTTGCTCGAGCGCGATGCGGAAACGTGCGACACCTGGCGCGAACGCATCCGCTACCTGCTGGTCGACGAATACCAGGACACGAACGACGCGCAGTACCGCTGGCTGAAGCTCCTGACCGGAACACGCGGCGCGTTGACCGTCGTCGGTGACGACGATCAGTCGATCTACGCGTGGCGCGGCGCGAACCCGGGCAACCTCGACGAACTCGCGGTCGACTACCCGCAACTGAAGGTCATCAAGCTTGAACAGAACTATCGCTGCCCGAACCGCGTCCTGCGCACGGCAAATGCACTGATCCGGCACAACCCGCACAAGTACGACAAGAACCTGTGGAGCGAGCAGGGCGAGGGCGCGCCGGTACGCGTGCTGGTCTGCCGCGACGGCGAGCACGAAGCCGAGCGTATCGCTGCCGACATCGGCCACCTGGCGCAGAAGCATGGCGCGCGCTGGAACGAGTTCGCGGTGCTGTATCGCGGCAACCATCAGTCGCGTCCGCTCGAGAAAGCGTTGCGCCTGGCGCGCGTGCCGTATCACCTGACCGGCGGCACCGCGTTCCTCGAACGCGCCGAGGTCAAGGACCTGCTCGCCTACCTGCGCCTGATCGTGAATCCCGACGACGACGCGGCGTTCCTGCGCATTGCCAACGTGCCGCCGCGAGATATCGGCGCGACGACGCTGGAAAAACTCGGCGAACTGGCGCAGTCGCGCCACTGCGGACTGCTGCGCGCCGCCCACAACGACGCCGTGCTGACGCAGCTTGCGCCGCGGTCGGCGGCCGCACTGGCGGGATTCACGAACCTGATCGGCCAGCTCGCGGCCAGTGGCCGGCAATCCTCGGCCGCCGATCTCGTCGGCGAGCTGATCACGCGCACGCGCTACCTCGACCATCTGCAGGAGCACGTCAAGGATTCGTCGACGCGCCAGCGCCGCCAGGAGAACCTCGACGAACTGGTCGGCTGGTTTCGCGCGATGCAGAAGACCGCCTCAGGCGTCGGCGACCTTGCCGCGCAGCTCGCGCTGCTGACGCACAGCGATCGCGACGACGGCGGCGATGCCGTGCGCCTGATGACGCTGCACTCGGCCAAGGGCCTGGAGTTTCGCTTCGTCTACCTGACCGGCGTCGAGGACGGCACGTTGCCGCATGCCTCATCGATCGAGGAGGGACGGATCGAGGAAGAACGCCGTTTGCTCTACGTCGGCATCACGCGCGCAAAAGAGCGCCTGTGCCTGAGCTACGCCGCGCGATCACGCCGTTATGGTGAGATCCAGTCGAATGAGCCGAGCCGCTTCCTGGCCGAATTGCCGCAGTCCGACCTGCATTGGGACGGGCGCGACGCCGAACAGGACGCCGAGGCAAAGCACGAGTTGGCGTCCTCGCACATCGCCCGGCTCGCACACCTGCTGGCGGACTGACTTTTATCTAAATACAATATAATCATGTAGTTACATATGTATCGTAGCTATTGCATTAACTTCAAGATGTAACTATACTGTTTCCACAGATTTCTAGTACAAAGATTGCCCCGAGAATACAGCAACCAAACGAAGAAGAACGATCCCCTCCAGCGATAGCTGGGACTCTGCCGGACGGCCGCGAGCCGTCCGTTTTTTTGCAAGCGAAAGCTGCTCGCGCCACGACGAATCTTGCCAACCCCGCGGCCCGTCACTAGAGTGACTCTCCCGCCGCTTACCCTTTCCCCGGAATTGCCATGTCTAGCCCGCTTACCCGTTTTGCGTTCGTCGTAGCGCTGGCTGCGGCCGCGGTTGGTTGCAACCAGCAGACCGCCGCGCCAACCGCTGCCGCGCCGGCAGCTGCCCCCGCGCCGGCGCCGGTCGCCGCCGCCGCTCCGGATGCCGCCGTGCTCGCCTCGGTGAAGGCCTTGCGCACGAACAACGTCGCCGGCCTGCTCGAAAACGCGTTGCCGGCAGCCGAAGTGACCAAGATGAAGGCCGACTGGACCAAGGAGATCAACAAGGATCCGGTCAGCGAGGAAGACCGGCACAAGTTCGCCGAACAGATGATCAAGCTGACGGCGCCGGGCGCCGAGGACAAGCTGTACGCCGAACTCGAACCGCAGCTCAAGCAGTTCGAGCAGCAGAGCGCGCAGCAGATGCCGATGATGATCGCCATGGGTCAGGGCTTCATCCAGAGCGCGATCCAGCAGAGCAAGGAGCTGAACGACCAGCAGAAGCAGCAGACGACGGCGTTGATCGACGCCACCGCGAAATGGGCGCAGACAGCCAAGTTCACCGATGCGGCGCTGGCAAAACAGGCGATTGGCGTGATCTGCAAGACCGCGCGCGACCTGAATCTCAAGACGCTCGACGAAGCGCGCGCGTTGAACTACGACCAGGCCATGCAGAAAGCCGGCATCGTGCTCGGCGGCTTGAAGCAGGTCGTCGCGCTGTATGGGTTGTCGATGGACAACGCGCTCGACTCGGTCAAGGTCGAAACCGTTTCGGCCAACGGAGACGCCGCCAAGGTCAAGGTGACGTACACCGCGTTCGACCAGCCATTCACTACCGAGAGCGACCTGGTCAAGGTCGACGGCAAGTGGTACAGCAAGCAGGCCATTGCGCAGTGGGCCAAGGCGCAGGAAAAAGAACAGGAGATGGCCAAAGTTGCCGCGCCGGCCGGCAGCGAACCGGCAGCCGCGAAATAGCTGCCCCTTAGCGAACGGCGAAGCGCCGCCTCACCGGCGACGCTTCCCGTTTTCGAAACGCTCCGGTTCTAGACCCGGAGCCCCATGCGCGCCTACCGTACAATCGCGTGATGGATCAGCCTCTGGAACCCATTCCGACGAGCCCTGCGCCGACGAGTCCCGCACCGACGCAGGCGCCGTTGTGGCTGCGCGCGCTCGGCTTTCTGATCGAGCCGTGGATCCGCATTCGCCGCGAGCCGGCCGAACCGCGCACCCAGTACGATCTGGCGCTGCCGGTGTGCTACGTCACCGAGCGCTACGGCCTTTCGGACACATTGATTCTCGAGCAGGCCTGCCGTGAGGCCGGACTGCCCGAGCCGCTGCGCCCGTTCACGTTCGGAGGATTGAACAAGCAACGTGCGATGTTTGCGCTGTCGCGGCGCGACGGCTGGTTTTTCCGCAAACCGCGCTCGCGCACGCATTCGGAAACGCTGGCATTGCTGCTCGAGACCGTGCGCGCGAATCCCGATCTCGACATCCAGTTGATTCCGGTGTCGATCCTCGTGGGACGCGCGCCGGAGACCGGCTGGTTCCGCGTGCTGTTCTCGGAAAACTGGGTCGTCGTCGGCCGCTTCCGCCGTCTGCTCTCGATCCTGCTCAACGGCCGCGGCACGATCCTCCAGTTCGCCGCGCCGGTATCGCTGCGCCAGTTTCTCACTGACAACCAGGACGCGCCGAATGCGCTGCGCAAGCTGTCGCGCGTGCTGCGCGTGCACTTCAACCGGGTCCGCGCCGCGGTCATCGGTCCGGACCTTTCGCATCGGCGCACGCTGATCAACACCGTGCTCGACGCCGAACCGGTGCGCAGCGCGATCGCCGCAAGCGCCAGCAAGGAGAACATCACGCCCGATCAGGCGCGCGCGCGCGCGCAAAAATTCGCCTGGGAGATCGCCGCCGATCTGTCGCACACGGTCGTGCGTTCGATCTCGTTCCTGCTGACCGGCTTCTGGAACAAGATCTACGACGGCGTGCAGATGCATCATTTCGACAAGCTGCGCGCGATCGCGCCCGGCCACGAAATCATTTACGTACCGTGTCACCGCAGCCACATCGACTACCTGCTGCTGTCGTACCTGTTGTACCGCAACGGTCTGGTCGTGCCGCACATCGCCGCCGGCGTGAACCTGAACCTGCCGATCATCGGTCCGATCCTGCGCCGCGGCGGCGCGTTCTTCATGCGCCGCAGCTTCAAGGGCAACGCGCTCTACTCGGCCGTGTTCACCGAGTACGTGCGCCAGTTGTTCGCGCACGGGATTTCGCTGGAATATTTCGTCGAAGGCGGACGCTCGCGCACCGGCCGCCTGCTTGCGCCGCGCGGCGGCATGCTGGCGATGACGCTGAAGAGTTTCGTGCGCGAGTCGCGCCGGCCGGTCGTGTTCCAGCCGGTATACATCGGCTACGAAAAGCTGATCGAGGGCGCCTCGTATATCGGCGAACTGTCCGGCCAGGCCAAGCAGAAGGAATCGCTGCTCGGCCTGCTGCGCTCGTTCAACATCCTGCGCAACCGCTACGGCAAGGTCGCGGTGAATTTCGCCGAACCGATCCTGTTGACCGACCTGCTGACCGAAGTCGAGCCGAACTGGCAGGACGCGATCCGCCGCGAGGACGACAAACCCGAGTGGTTCAACCCGGCAATCGACGCGCTGGCCGAACGCATCCAGGTCAACATCAACCGCGCGGCCGACGTCAATCCGATCAACCTGCTCGCGCTGGCACTGCTGTCGGCCCCCAAGCACGCGATGGCCGAATCCGATCTGATCGCGCAGATCGACCTGTGCCGCGCACTGCTGACCGAACTGCCGTATTCAGATCGCATCACGGTCACGACGCTCGACGCGAAGAAGACCATTGCCTATGGCGAGCAGATGCAGTTCGTGCATCGCATCGCCCATCCGCTCGGCGACGTGCTGGTCAGTGAAGGCAAGAGTGCGACCCTGCTTTCGTACTTCCGCAACAACGTGCTGCACCTGGTCGCGACTCCGGCGTGGATCGCCTGCTGCTTCCTCAACAACCGGCGCATGGCGCGCGCGACCGTGCTGCGCCTGGGCCGGTTGGTCTATCCGTTCATCCAGTCCGAGTTGTTCCTGCCTTGGAACGAGGCGCAGTTCACCGAGCGCATCGATGCCACGATCGAATTTCTGATCGCGCGCGGCGTGCTCGATTCCGATTCCGATGGACGCATCCTCAGCCGCGGGCCGGGCCAGGGCGATGGCGCATTCCAGCTGCGCGCGATCGCGCAGAATCTGCTGCAGGCGTTCGAGCGCTACTACATTGCTATTGCCGCGCTCGTGCGCAACGGACCGCACACGCTCTCGGCGGCGGAACTCGAGAACCTGTGCTCGCTGACCGCGCAGCGCCTGAGCCTGCTGCAGGAACTCAACGCGCCGGAGTTCTTCGACAAGTCGCTGTTCCGCGGCTTCATCCAGAAGCTGCGCGAACGCCGCGTGGTCTGGACCGACGAAGGCGGCAAACTCGATTTCGACAGCGAACTCGAGGCCGTCGCGCGCGATGCGAAGGTGATCCTGAGCCGTGAAATCCGCCACGGCATCCTCAAGCTAACCCCCGAGCGGCGCGAGGCGATTGCGCCGGCGCCAGCGGATCCGGCGCCGGAAGGTAGCGAAGAAGAGTAGCGCTCGAGACACCCACATATGGACGTCATTCCCGCGAAAGCGGGAATCCACTTTGATCTGTATTTTTTGACGCAAAGCAAGATGGATTCCCGCTTTCGCGGGAATGACGGCAGGTTTGGGTGTTGTTGCGGAAATTCCGCCCGCGCGCTACGCGTCCAAGTCCGGAATCAACTTGTTTTCCAGATAAGAGATCATGTCCTTGAGCCGCAGCTTGCGCTTCTTCAGGCGGCGCAACTGCAGTTCGTCGCTGCTCGGGTCGGCGACCAGGCGCGCGATGACGACATCGAGGTCGCGGTGTTCGATGCGCAGTTCTATGAGCTGACGCGAAATTTCTGCCAGATCTTCCATCGACTCGCGAACCCCGGGCGGCCGGCAACGATCGGGCGCGATTGCTCATCGAGCGATCTGCGCGCAACCGCTACAATATCACCGTTGTTCGATCTCCAAACCAGCATGAACCCGATCGCCGCCCATTCCATCGACGCCATCAAGCTGGCCAAGCGCCTGCGCCGCCAGGTCGGCCAGGCGATCGCCGACTACAACATGATCGAGGAAGGCGATCGCGTCATGGTATGCCTTTCCGGCGGGAAGGATTCGTACACGCTGCTCGATATCCTGCGCCAGCTGCAGGCCAAGGCACCGGTGCACTTCGAACTGGTCGCGGTGCACCTCGATCAGAAGCAGCCGGACTACGACGCGACGATACTGCCCGACTACCTGCGGTCGATCGGCATGCCGTTCCAGATCGTAGAGCAGGACACCTACAGCGTCGTCAAGCGCGTGATACCGGAAGGCAAGACGATGTGCGGCCTGTGCTCACGGCTGCGTCGCGGCGCGTTGTATGCGCACGCGGAACGCGTGGGTTTCACGCGGATTGCGCTCGGTCATCATCGCGACGACATCGTCGAGACCTTGTTTCTCAACATGTTCCATCATTCGACGTTGAAGGCGATGCCGCCGAAGCTGCGTTCGGACGACGGCAAGCATGTCGTGATCCGTCCGCTGGCGTATTGCAGCGAAAGCGATATCGCCGAATACGCCGCAATGCGCGCATTCCCAATCATGCCTTGCAATCTGTGCGGCTCGCAGGAGACCCTGCAGCGCAAGGCCGCCAAGCAGATGCTGCAGGATTGGGAGCGCAAGTTTCCCGGCCGCATCGAAAACGTATTTCGCGCGCTCACGGCCGTCGCGCCCTCGCAGCTGGCCGATCGCGAACTGTTCGACTTCGTCGCGCTCGGCAGCCGTGCGCCTGGCGCCGCGCCGACACCCGCCGACTGGCTGCTCGGCCCGGCCGCGGATTCCGCCGCCGAAACGTCGCACTGAGTGCGACCACGTCTTGATTCAATCCCCATCCGGCTGCGGCCGGCTCGTTTTTCGTCCCTGAGGCTCGTCGCTGCTTATGTGGTTTCGCAACCTGACCCTGTTTCGTTTCTCCAAATCGTCCGCCAAGTCGCTCAAGACGCTCGAGGCCAAGCTCGATAACCATCGCCTGCGCCCGTGTGGTCCGATCGAGCTGGCTACCCAGGGGTTTATCTCCCCCTTCGGGCGCGATGAAGAAACGATGCTGCATGAAGTCGGGCACTACCGGCTACTGACGTCGGCCAGGGAAGACAAATTGCTGCCAACTTCGGTCGTTAACGAGGAATTGCGCGCACGTTTGCAGAAGATCGCCGAAAAAGAGGGCAGACCGGTGCGCTCGAAGGAGCGCAAGCGGCTCAAGGATGAAGTTCTGACCGACCTGCTACCCCGCGCCTTTGTCCGCCTGTCGAAGCTAAATGCTTATCTGGACACGGAAAATGGCTGGATGGCCATCGATACGGCCAGTCGCAAGGCGGCCGAGGGCAGCGTGAGCCTGGTGCGGGAGGCGCTCGGCAGCTTTCCGGCGGCGCCTCTGGCGGCCGAAGAATCGCCAAAAGCCCTGATGACGGATTGGCTGGCGCGTGGCAAGCTGCCCTCTGGATTGGCCCTGAGTGATGAGTGCGAATTGCGCGATTCGGCAGAGGCCGGCGCGATCATTCGCTGCCGTCGGCAGGACCTTGAAACCGACGAGATCCGCGAGCATCTAAAGTCAGGCAAGCAGGTCTCGCAGCTGGGTCTGGTGTTCAACGATCGCCTGAGCTTCACGCTGGACGAAGAGCTCGTGGTGCGCAAGTTGCGCTTCCTCGATCTGGTCCAGAACGAGCTCGGCGACGTCGACCGCGAGTCGGCCGCTGCCGAGCTGGATGCATGTTTTGCGTTGATGACGCTGGAATTGGATCAGCTGTTCCAGCGACTGGAAGAATGGTTCGGTTTACCCCGGCCAATGGATCGCGGTTGATCCTTAGGGACGGGCGCCGGAAGCACATACTCATGGCGACATCGGACACCAACAACTACCTGGAACTCGAAACCGAAACCGGCGACACGATCAAGGTGTGGCGGCGCGCCCATCCGCGCGCGCGGCGCCTGCGCCTGACGGT
>Ga0157376_10002039_pt1 | contig 13553 bp, 7 predicted proteins | sample M45metaG_FD_121801 | JGI IMG/M metagenome (GOLD analysis project Ga0157376, IMG submission 121801) | Miscanthus rhizosphere microbial communities from Kellogg Biological Station, Michigan, USA - M4-5 metaG | ecosystem: Host-associated > Plants > Roots > Rhizosphere > Soil | place: USA: Michigan... | reverse complement strand
GCCGACAGGTTCGGATACCGTTACGACGTATGTTCCTGCTGCGAGCGTCTGTGGGCCGGCCGCGAACACCACGTCGTAGATCGCTGCCATTACCAACGGATGGATCGGTACGGTAGTCGCCATTACAGTGGATGGTTTTCCGGTTACGCCGTTCACGGCCCACAGTTTGACCACGATGTTGTAGCCGGGCCATGGATCGACGGCCGGCGGATCCGGCGGTGCATGATCGGTGAAACCGAAGCGGACGCCTTCGAATGTGGCCGCCTGCACCAATGTGAACTGCGAACCGAGCTCGCCGCCATTGCCATCGCCGATGCCAATCTGAAAGGTTGCCGGGCCTTCATATCGAGTCCACTCGTTGCCGCCGATCGTCGTTGCCGGCACTTCGACGTCGTTGTCGAGAATGTTGGCTTCCGATGGGCTTTCGTCCGCACTGAGCGCGTAGTACAGGGTCACCACTCCCGGGCTGCTGAGGCTGGCTGCCGGGAACGCCAGCGGCGCCTTGGCGCCGACGCCCAGGGACACAATGGTGTTGAGCGACGGGACGCTGCTGACCGGAATGCCATCCAGCATGACGAAGGAAGTGGCCGAGATATTGGTCAGCGCCACTCCACCGAGATTCGATGCGGTTACCAGGGGCTGGGCCTGGGCAGGTAGGCCTTTCGGGACGTGCGCGTATTCGACGGCATACCCGGGAGCCGCCTCGGCAACGAGATTCGGCGTTGCGCCCTCGATCTTGACGTCGTCGATCGCCAACAGGAACTTGTCGTTGCTGTTGTTGTGGAAGCCGACGTAAACGGTCTGCCCGGCATACGTGGAAAGATCGGCCACATGATTGGTCCACGCAGTATTCTCGGCTGCCGTCGAAAAGACCTGGGTGCTACTGGACAGCTGATTGCCCAGCACACCGGTGCCGCCGCCCGGCACGTTCGGGCTCGCCATGATGCGTACTTCGTAACCGTCGCGATAAGCCGGATCGAAGGCAATCGCGCGCCATGAAAGTGTAAAGCTTCCGGCCGGCAACGCGACGGGCGGACTCCAGGCCCAATCGTCGGCGGCGCCGGGCGGCGAATAAAAAGAAGTACTGAACGCTACGCACTGGTTGAGGTCGTATACGAAGTCTTCGCGTACTTCCCAGGCATCATTGACGTAGATGGCGTTGAGGCCGGGCGTTCGGTTATCGACGTTGCGCAGCAGCCAGCCCGCCGGGAATGGATAGGTTCCGGGGCCGCCTGGAAAGCCGGACCTGTCGCAGTACAGCGGCGGCCCCTCCGCAGCAATGTTGAACGGCTCGTAGAAAAACGTCGACGCCGTCACCGGTGTCGCGAGAAAAAGCGCCATGGCGGACGCCAGAGCGCGCTTGCGCGGCAGAATTCCCATGAACGACTCCGAGTCAGCCCCCCCGATGTCCATCCCCGGCATGAGAGCCCTCACAATTCTACCGGCCTGTCATCCGCCAGCATCCCAAACGTTGATTGAACTCGCCTGCGCGCCAATCTGCAAGAGACAATGGGGAAGTCTGTCCCCATTGGCATATGTGTCGCGGTGCAGGAGCCGCCCGCCAAGCCCCACGACTAGCCAGGACGACAACGTTGCCGAGGTCACCCGATTTCGGGTCCGCGCTTGAGCGCTCCGCGGATTTCCTCGAGTGCATTCGGATCGTCGAGCGTCGACAAATCGCCGGGATCGCGCGACTCGGCCAGCGCCTGGAGAGAGCGCCGCAGCAGCTTGCCCGAGCGCGTCTTCGGCAACGCGTTGACGATGTAGACGCGGGCCGGCTTGGCGACGCCGCCGAGCATCTCGACCACGCGCTGCTGCATGCCGTTCGCGGCGGTACGCTTGGCGTCGGCATCGGCGCTGCCGGACTTCAGCGTCGCGAACACGATCGGCACCTGGCCCTTGAGTTCGTCATGCACGCCGATCACGGCTGCCTCGGCGACGCTTTCGTGCGTGGCGACCGATTCCTCGATCTCGCGCGTGCCCAACCGGTGGCCGGCGACGTTGATGACGTCGTCGGTACGGCCGAGGATGAACGTGTAGCCGTCGGCGTCGCGGATTGCCCAGTCGAGAGAGCTGTAGAGCAGCTCCTTGAAATGGGAAAAGTAGCTTTTTACAAAACGCTCGTCGTCGTGCCAGATCGTGCTCAGGCAGCCTGGCGGCAGCGGCGGCTCGATGACGAGCACTCCCTTGTCGCCGGCTTCGGCATCGTGCCCGGTGACTTCGTTGATGACCCGCAGCTTGTAGCCGAAGTTGGCGAAGCCCGGCGAGCCGAAGCGGATCGGCTTCATGTCGAGACCGGGCTGCAGGCACAACACCGGCCAGCCGGTTTCGGTCTGCCAGTAGTTGTCGATGACCGGCTTGCCGAGCCCTTCGCTGATCCACTTCGCGGTTGGTTCGTCAAGCGGTTCGCCGGCCAGGAACAGGTATTTGAACTGCGACAGGTCGTACTTTTTCAGCCACGCCGGATCCTGCTTCTTCAGGATGCGAATCGCAGTCGGCGACGAAAACATCGTGCGCACGCCGTATTGTTCGCACAACTTCCACCAGATGCCAGCGTCGGGACTGATCGCCAGTCCTTCGTACAGCAGCGAGGTCGCGCCGACGATCAGCGGGCCGTAGATGTTGTAGCTGTGGCCGACGGCCCAGCCGACGTCCGACGTCGAAAACATGACCTGTCCCGGTCCGACGTCGAAAACCGTGCGCATTGACATCGCCAGCGCAACGGCGTGTCCGCCAACGTCGCGCTGCACGCCTTTCGGCTTGCCGGTCGTGCCGGACGTATAGAGCAGATAGCTCGGCTCGTTCGATTCGAGCCATTCGACCGGTACTTCGGGGTTTTCGTGTGCAACGCGCATCTCGGCATAGTCGACGTCGCGGCCGGCGACCCGCTGCAAGTCCTTGTCGAGTCCGCGCGAGACGATCAGCACATGCGCCGGCGGCGATTTCGCCGCGCGCAGAGCTTCGTCGACCAGCGGCTTGTACGCAATGACCTTGCCGCCGCGCATGCCGGCATCGGCGCAGATCAATAGAACCGGCTTGGCATCATCGATGCGCAGCGCGAGGTTGTGCGAGGCGAATCCGCCGAACACAACCGAGTGCACCGCGCCGAGCCTCGCGCAGGCAAGCACCGCGAACACCGCCTCGGCCATGTTCGGCATGTAGATCACGACTCTTTCGCCGCGCTTGACGCCGAGCGAAGCGAGCGTGGCGGCGAACGTGTTCACTTCGCGGTACAACTCGCGATAAGTCACATGTCGCGTCGTGTTCGTCTCGGTCGAGATTGCAACCAGGGCAAGCTGGTCGCCGCGCGACGCGAGGTGGCGGTCGACCGCGTTGTAACACAGGTTCGTTTCGCCGCCGACGAACCATTTGCAAAACGGCGGATTGACGTATTCGCGGATTTTCTGCGGCTCCTTGTGCCAATGAATCGCGCGCGCCTGGTCGGCCCAGAACGCCTCCGGTTGCTCGATCGAGCGGCGATATTCGTCTTCGTAACGCATGGCAAATCCCTCAAAAGATGCGCGCGGCGACAGGCTAAGCCCAAACCCATGTCAGGAGCACGACTTTGGTCGAAATTCGTCTTCGCGACTTGATCGGCATCAAGCAGCGGTTCCGGTCGGTACCCGTATCACCTGAGGCAGGACAAAAAGTACCGTTCGCGCTGAGCGTAGCTCGCGTAACGAGCGAAGTCGAAGCGTCTCGCAGGACCCTTCGACTTCGGCCTACGGCCTACGCTCAGGGCGAACGGCTATCCGAGATCCGGCCACTCGTCGACGTGGGCGGCACCACACAACCCGTTCACAGCGATTTTGCGCGCAGCGCGCTGTCCGGATCGGCAATGACGAGGCGCACGTGCGCCAGTTCATCGCCGCCATCGGGATAAGCGCGTGGCGCGCGCTCCAGCGCTTCGTCCCAGTTGGTCTTTGCTCCTTCGCGCTGGTTCAATGCGTATTCGGCCAGGCCGGCATGCAGCAGGCTCTGCACGACTGCCGGCGCGTCTGCCGGCAATTTTGCCCGGCGTATCGCCAGCGCTGCTTCGGCATCGGCGCGCGCCTCCTCGAAGCGCTGCAAGGCCATCAGCGCCTGGCTGCGCGCGTCGAGCGCATCGGCTGTCTCGGGGTGATCCGGTGGCAACAAGTCGCGGCGCACGGCGAGCGCACGGTCGTAGTAGCCGAGCGCTACGGCGTAGTTGCCGCGAGCGAATTCGGTTTCACCCATGTTGTAGGGCGGGAATGCCAGATAGGGATGATGATCGCCGAGTCCTGCGCGATACGACGCTTCGGCACGCGCGTAGAAAGCGATCGACTCGTCGTAGCGCTTCTGCTGGCGCGCAATGTTGCCAAGCATGTTCTGTGAATTCGCGTAGTCCGAACTACCCGTCCCGAACAGGCGCAGGTTTTGCGCCGACGTGCGCTCGAGCAGCGGCAGCGCCCCGGCGATGTCGCCGGTGTCGAGCATCACCGCGGCCAGATTCTGTGTCGATCCGATCGTGCGGTAGTGATCCTCGCCGAAGGCCCGCCGGTAGATTGCCAGGGCTTTTTCGAGTTCGACACGCGCCGCCTTGTGCTCGCCGCGATCGCGCAACAGCAGAGCCAGGTTGTTGTGTATTGCCGCCACCTTCGGCGATTCGTCGGTGCCGGCTCGTGCCGCCGTCGCCAGGGCAAGTTCGTATTCGGACCTGGCACCGGCAAAATCGCCGAGCGCCTTGAGCACCAGGCCTCGGTAGCTGTGCACCCCGGCCAGCTCATCGAGAGCGCGCTTGGATCCGCCTTCGAGCTTCAGCACTGCCTCGTCGAGCAGTGCGCGCGCAGCCTTCTCGTCGCCTTGCCGATGGGTCACCCACGCCAGTGCGCGCAAGGCGTGGCCGAGGTCGACGGCATCGGCATCGGCATCCACGCGTTCGATGTCGATGGCGGTTTGCAGCGGCGCTTTTGCCCGCGGAAAGTCGCCGAGCGCCGAGTAGACCTCGCCGATCACCGTCAGCAGGCGCGCGCGCTGCACCGGCTGCGCGGACAGCTCTGAGCTGATCTGCTTCGCGCCGCGTTCGAGAATCTGGTTCGCGTTGAGCTTCTCGCCGCGGTTGACGCCCGGATCGGAAACCTGGAACAGGCTGATGAGAAATGCGGCAACCGAGTTCGCGCGTTCGGCCTCGCGCGCCGCTATCTGCGCCTGGCGAAGCGCGAACGCGGTCGTCAGGCAAAGCAACACGATGACGACGGCGGCGCTGGCAACCGGAACGCGGTGGCGCTGCACGAAGCGCGCGATGCGATAGCGGCGGCTGGGGCGGCGGGCGCTGACCGGACGCCCGGCGAGATAGGCATCGAGGTCGGCGCACACCGCATCCATGGAGCCGTAGCGTTCGGCCGGCGTCTTCGCCAGGCAGCGGCGCACGATCGCGTTCAGGTCGTTGTTGAGCTGCCGGCGCAGACGGGTCGGTTCCACGTTGGCGCTCCAGACGCCATGCATCGTCTCCGGCGCGACCGCGCGCGCCAGCGTCACCGGCTCCTCCTCGGCAACGGCGCGCGCCCAGGCGTACGGATCGTTTGGATCGGCGCGATACGGAGCGGCTCCCGTGAACAGTCGAAAGCACAGGACGCCAAACTGATAAACGTCCGTTGCCACCGTGATCGGCTCGTTGCGGAACTGTTCGGGGGCGGCATAGTCCGGCGTCATCGGCCCGGTCGCCGAGGTCAGTGTCAGCGCCGGGTCGGTCGAAGCGCCGGCGCCGATCAGTTTGGCGATGCCGAAGTCGAGCAGCTTCACCTGTCCGTCGTCGGTGACCAGGATGTTCGACGGCTTGATGTCGCGATGCACTACCAGGTTGCGATGGGCGAACGCCAGCGTGCTGGCGACCGTGCGCAGCAGGCGCACGCGCGCTTCGATGTCCAGATCGGCCTCGACGCAGAACAGCGTGATCGGCACGCCGTCCACATATTCCATTGTATAGAATGCCTGGCCGTCATCGAGTTCCCCACCGTCGTAGAGCAAGGCGATGTTCGGATGGACCAACCCGGCAAGGATGCGCCGTTCGCGTTCGAAGCGCTCGCGCGCGGAAGCGCCGACACCGGCCTGAACGACCTTCAGGGCGACATGCTGCGAAAACTTTCCGTCGGCGCGCTCGGCCAGGTAAACCACGCCCATGCCGCCGACGCCCAGGAGCCGGGTGACGCGGTAGGCGCCGAAGCGCAGGCCGAGCGTATCCCGCGTGTCGTCGAGCAACGCATGTTCGAGCAGCGGCGCCGCGAACTCCGCCGCGCCCTCATCGAAGATCGGCCGCGTGCGCGCCTGCTCGTTCAGCAGGCGCCGGAGCGGCTCGCGCAAATCGGCTGCGTCCGGCGGCAGATCGTCGAGGAAGCTTTCGCGTTCGCCAGCCGGCAGGTCCAGCGCCTGATCGAGCAGCGGCCGCAGCCGCCGCCAGGTTTCCGCATCGATTCCCACGCGCGCCTCCGCTCAGCCCGCGACGGGCGCGCCGCGGATTGCATCGCCGAGGAAAGCACGGGCCATGTCCCAGTGCCTGCGCACGGTGCGTTCGGTCACGTCGCGAACCTTCGCGATCTCGACGAACGTCAGTCCCGCGAAAAAATGCCACTCGACCAGCTGCGCCAGTTCGGCGTCGCAGTCGCGCAACTTGCCGAGCGCTTCGTCGACCGCGAGCAGTTCGTCGACCGAACGCTCGACGTTCTCGATGCCTTCGGTCAACTCGGTGCGCGCCATTCCCTGTCCGTGCTTCTCGGTCGCGTGCTTGCGCGCCAGATCCAGCAGCACCTGGCGCATGGCCTGGGCAAGGAGATTGTAGAAGTGCGTGCTGCCGGAAAGCTGCCGGTCTTCAGCACGCGCGAACTTGATCCACGCCTCGTGCAGCAACGTGGTCGGGTTGATGCTGATCTGGCCGCCCGAACGGCGCACGTGACCGCGGGCGATACGCTTGAGCTCATCGTAGACGCGCGTGAACAGTTCCTGCTGTGCGTCCGCGTCGCCGCGGCCGACTGCATCCAGAAGCTCGGTGACTTGCGGTCGGTTTCCCATGAACGCACTCGTATCATCGTCCGTCGCCGCGCTAGTCTACCAACCTTGCCGGGCGCGGCGTGACCATCTTTCGGCAGGAATCGCCCGGGCTGTGGAAAAAATGTCCAGATTTCGGCCTTTCCCCGTATTAAAATACAAAGGTCCTGCACCACGCAGGGGCGTGGTCGAAGCAGGCAGGAGCAAGTTGATGAATTCCCTTTTGAAACGCTGGTTTGGCCGCGGCGAGCGCGCCGAGGGGGTCAGCGCGTCGCAGTACATCAGCGCGGTGCGTCCGCGCGGCGACTACCGGCCCGACCTGATTCCGACCTTGCAGGCCGAACACAGGGAGTTGCTCTCTCTGTTTGCCGACCTGGAGCGCTCCAGCGAGCAAGGCGACGAACCGGCGTGCCGCGCGGCGCTCGATCGCTTCACGCGCGTACTCCAGGATCACCTGCTGACCGAGAACCGCCACCTGTACGGCTACTTCTCGCGCCACGCCGACCCGAATCCGGATGTCTCGCGCCAGGTCGACGCGATGTCGGCCGACATGATGCGCGTCGGCAAGATGCTGCACCGGTTCATCACGACCTACACGCGCGCCACCTGGAGCGCAGCGCTGCAGGCGCAATTGCGCAAGGACCTGCCACCGATCGGCGAAGTGCTCGTGCACCGCATCCACGAGGAAGAGTCGGTTCTGTATCCGCTGTACTCGCCGCGCGCGACCTGAGCCGCGCCGAGGCGTCGCTGCGAAGCTCGGATCCGGCCTGAACCGGCTGACGCTCCGCGCTTCATCGCCGCTAGCAGAACTTCCGGGCGCGCGTGGCTGCGATGCCGGCCCGAAGAAGTCGCTCTGTCGCGTTCTTGCGCTTTTCCCGTTCTTTCCCTGGAGTCCGCCATAGATCCATCGTAGTCGCCCGCGGCCGCGACCTCTCGTGCGAATGAGCGCGATCACGGCGAGCCCAAGCCGTCGGCGAAGATGTGGTCCGGATCGAATTCGACCGCACCCATGTCCGGGAGCACGTTGACGACGCGTGGGTAAGCCGCATCGCGTTGATCGAACGACAGGCTGAGGACATTGCTGCCGGCGTTTATCGCCGGGCTCAGGGTTCGAGCGCATGCGTGCGCGTCGAACCGCCGTTGAATGCCAGCGGCAGGAGCATCGGATCCACGGCGAGCGTGCCCTTCGGCACAGTCGTATTGGCCCCGGCGATCTTGATCAGATTGTTCGAACCGGCGATCGCGACACTGCCGTCGACATCGGTCGGTGCGTTGTCGGCCACCATTGAACCCTGCAACGTGGCGCTTCCGCGTTCGACAGCGTAGTGGCCCATCGTGTCCGCATTCGGCATCAACCGCGTAATCAACAGATACAGCAGTCCCCATTGTTGAGCGGAGCACCGACCATGAACACGAACCTTGACCGCAACAACCGCGCGAGCCGGGCCAGGCGCCACGGCGCGAGGCTTTTCATGCAATCGCTGGCGCTCGCCGGTGCTTGCCTTCTCCAGCTGATGGCGTCCAGCGCCGTGTTTGCCGCTACGGCGTGCATCGCCGATGGCGCGGGACTGACCGCGGCGTTGAACTATCTGACGACTCACAACCAGGTCACGACCATCAATCTCGAGGAAAACACGTACGACCTGGGCGCACTGGACCTCACGTTTCTCGCGCCGATCCAGATCGTCGGCGGCTTCAAGCCCGGCACGCTGTGCGCCTCGCACGAGGAAAACGCGAGCAAGACGATCATCGATTTTGGCGGCGGCGATGTGGAGTTGGTGCAGTCACGCGGTTCGCCGAACGCACTGCTCGGGTTCTCCGACCTGACGCTGCGCAACGGCGGCGCCCTCCTTTTGTATGCCGGCGCTTCCGCCGACCCTCCATTCCTCGGCCAGCACGATCATCCCGGTTCGATCAGCATGAACCGCGTGCGGGTGGCGGGCTTCGCCTATCTGACCCTCGGCACCTTCTATGGCGGCGCCCAGGTCACCAACTCGCAGTTCGACAACCTGTATCCGGGTGGGGCATGCGCGATCCGGACAGTGCCGTTCGACGTCAACACATATGTCTTCAACCACGTCACGATGGACCTGGTCGGCGGCAAGGATTTCTGCCTCGACGATCCGACCGATGCCGGCGAACGAACCTACACGATCGCCAACAGCATCATCTGGGCATCCGACGGCACGCTGTCCGCCGTTCGCGGCCTGAAGGACCAGTACGACCCGAATGACGACCTGACGAACGTGACGTTCGATCACGTTCTGTTCAAGGGTTTTGTCGGCTACGGCAACGCCACCGTGCACAATCAGGTCAGCAGCGATCCGCTGTGGGTCAATCCCGCTGCCCGCGACTATCACCTGAAGTATCCGCCGCTGCAGGCGTTATCACCGGCGATCAACGCCGGCACGACGGTCGCAGGCGTTTCCGAGCCGTTCACCGACATCTCCGGCGTCCCGCGCAGTATCGGCAGCAATACCGATCTCGGCGCATATGAATCGCCCTACAGCGACTCGAGCAGCTTCACCGTGACCACCGCAACGGACTGCAACCTGACCGGCTGCGGCAGCCTGCGCGACGCGATCAATCTAGCGACCGCCTCGGCGGCGCCGACAGCGACGATCAGTTTCAACATCGCCGGCGGCTGCCCCGCGGTGATCAATCTCGGCAGCCCACTACCCGATATAACGAAACCGATCACGATCGACGGCTACACGCAGCTGAACTCGGCCGTCAATACCGATCCGATCGCGTTCAATGCCAAGCTTTGCGTCGTCGTGCAGCCGGTCAGTGTCGCGACGTCGTACTACGCGCTGCGCGTGCCGGTGAACAGCAACGGGTCGCTGACTTTGCGCGGAATCGGTGTCGGTGCCTTCCCGGCCGGCGTGGAGTTGTTCGGCGGCAGCAATCATCAGATCGCCGGCAATCAGTTCGGCGGCTACATCAACAACAACACGTTCCAGCTGTTCGGCTCGACCGTGGCTGCAATCTACATGGGAGCACCGAACGGACAGGTCAGCATCGGCGGTGAGGATCCTGCCAGCCGCAACGTATTCCAGAACGTCTTTTCCTACAACGCGCTACCGGCGGCAGCGGTCAACATAAATTCGACAGCGAACGGGGCCTACGGCGCATGCCAAGTCCGCGGCAACACGTTCGGGGTGCAGGATGACGGCACGTTTGCGAGCAAGAATCTCGACTACGGCATCTACTTGCCGGGCAACAACTGTTTCATCAGCAACAATATCATCGTCGGCGTCAACAAGGATGCGATCTTCATCGACGGCGGTACCGGCGGCGGAAACAACAACGTCGTTCAAAACAACACCATCGGTCTCGCGCCCCGCGGAAACCTTTCGGGGACCAACTCTGGCGCAGGCATACGCATCAGCGGCGTGCACAACGTCATCGGCTCGTCCCCTGCCGCCGGCGCTTCGCTTTCGGTCGCGAATGTGGTCCAGAACATGGATGGCGGCGGCGTCATCGTGACCGGCCAGAATGCTTACGGCAATACGATTCGCGCCAACTTCATCCAGGACAATGGGCCGTCCCATGATGGGTTGAGCATCGACCTGGGCGGGGACGGACCGACGATCAACGACTTTTGCGATTGCGACACCGGCGCTAACGACAGTCAGAACTTCCCGACGCTGCACTCGATCTCCTGGCCCAGCGCTCCGAATGCCGGGACCAACAACCAGACAGTCGTCGTATCCGGTTTGCTGCGCACATTCCCTGGTTATTACTATCAGGTAGACGTCTACTACTCCGACGGCTGCGACGCCTCCGGCAAGGGCATCGCCCAGCAATGGATCGGCAGCAACGAATTCATCGGCCTTCCGGCGCAGGTCTACGCAGTGCCGTTCCAGGCGCAGGTGCAGGTTCCGGTTTATATCCCGGGTTACGGCGCGCTCAGCGCAACGGCCACGAACAATATCAATGGCGAAGGCAGCACGTCGGAAATGAGCACATGCTTTCCGATCGACACGATTTTCCGGGATGGCCAAGAGGGCGGCGTCGGATTCGACTGATCCGGTCCGTCACCGGTCGGTCGATTTACGGGCAAGCAGAATGCGCGCCGGCAGCAGCCGGCGCTTTTTTGTGTCCGGCTTGTGCCGTGCTGCGATCAGCGCTTGGCGAACAGGTGCTCGACGCCGGCGCGCTCTTCGCGCAGTTCTTTCTCGGTCGCGTCCATGCGCTCGCGCGAGAACGCGTTGACGTCGAGTCCCTGCACGATGCTGAATTTTCCATTTTTGCACGTCACGGGGTAGCCGTAGATCACACCGGGCTTGATGCCGTAGCTGCCATCCGACGGGATGCCCATCGAGACCCAGTCGCTATCGCCAGTGCCGAGCGCCCAGTCGCGCATATGAACGATCGCAGCCGAAGCCGCCGATGCCGCGCTCGAGGCGCCGCGTGCCTTGATGATCGCCGCGCCGCGCTGCTGCACGGTCGGGATGAATGTCGACTTGTACCACTCGGCGTCGACCAGGCTGAGCGCAGCCTTGCCACCGACGGTGGCTTGGTGCAGGTCCGGATACTGCGTTGACGAATGATTGCCCCAGATCGTGACCTTGCGGATTTCGGTCGTGTGCACGCCGGTTTTTTCCGCCAGTTGCGACAGCGCACGGTTGTGGTCGAGGCGCACCATTGCGGTGAAGCAGTTCGGATCGAGGTCCGGAGCGTTCTGCTGCGCGATCAGTGAATTCGTGTTTGCCGGGTTGCCGACGACGAGCACCTTCACGTCGCGCTTGGCGTGCGCGTTGAGCGCCTTGCCTTGTGGCGCGAAGATCGCGCCGTTTGCCTCGAGCAGGTCCTTGCGCTCCATGCCCGGTCCGCGCGGGCGCGCGCCGACGAGCAGCGCGTAGTCCACATCCTTCGCGGCGACGTTGGCATCATCGGTAGCGACGACCCCGGCGAGCGTCGGGAACGCGCAGTCGTTCAATTCCATGACGACGCCATTCAAGGCCGGCAGCGCCGGCGTGATTTCGAGCAGGTGCAGGATTACGGGCTGGTCCTTGCCGAGCATGTCGCCGGCAGCGATGCGGAACAGCAGCGCATAGCCGATCTGGCCGGCGGCGCCGGTAACCATTACGCGAACTGGGGATTTCATGATGGCGACTCCTTCTTCTTTTGCCCCCTCTCCCGCTGGCGGGAGAGGGCTGGGGTGAGGGTGGCGTAAGGGCGGGCGTCACCGTTGCAGACGCTCCACCCTCATCTGACCGCCATGGATGGCGGCCTCTCTCGGCCATACATGGCCTTCGAGGCACCTGTGCTCCTGCCCGGCGGAAATGCCGAAAATGCAGGAGCATATTTCGGCGCCTCCGGGCACCTTCTCCCGCCGGCGGGAGAAGGGATTATTTTCTTAGCTCAACTCAGCGAAAAACTGCTGCAGGCGCTTGAGCCCATCGGTCAACTCACTCGGCTTGCACGTATACGAAATCCGGATCGCCTTCGGCTCGCCAAAGGCCGAACCCGGGACACAGGCGACACCCTTGGCCTCGAGCAGCGCGTTGCAGAAATCGACGTCGTTGTTGATCGCATTCGCGCCATGCTTTTTGCCGAAGGCGACGGAAATATCCGGAAATGCGTAGAACGCGCCTTGCGGACGCGGGCAGCGCACACCGGGGATCGCGTTCAGCGCGGCCATGACTTCGTCACGTCGATGGGCAAAATCCACGCACTTGCTCTCGGTCACATCCTGCGGACCGTCGAACGCAGCCGTTGCCGCAGCAGTGACGACTTCGGGAAGATTCGTGATGTGGTTCGAATTCAACGTGACCAATGCTTGCGCGACCGCTTCGGGCGCTGCGATCAATCCAACGCGCCACCCCGGCATGCCGTACGACTTCGAGATCGAATCGATCAGCACGACGCGATCGCGCAATTCCGGGCGGACCTTGACCAGATGGGAATACTCCAGGCCATCGAAGATCATGCGGTTGTAGATGTCGTCCGAGATCACCCAGAGATTCGGATGCTTCGCAACGACGTCCGCCAGTGCCTTGACCTCTTCCGGCGTGTAGACCATGCCGGTCGGGTTCGATGGATTGTTGAACAGCAGGACCTTCGTCGTCGGCTTGATCGCCGCGTCGAGCTGCGCCGGCGTGAGCTTGTAGTTCTGTTCCGCCGGACACGGCAGCAGCGTGACCTTCGCGCCGAGGATGTCGGCGATATCGACATAGCTCGTCCAGTACGGCGTCGGGATCAGTATCTCGTCGCCTTCGTTGAGCAACGCATACATCACGTTGAACAGGACCTGCTTGGCGCCGATGCCGATCGCCGTGTGCTTGCGCTCGTAGCCGTCGAAACCACCTTCGCGTAAATGCTTCAGGAAAGCATCGAGCAATGCATCGGCACCGCGATTGGATCCGTACTGGCCGGTGTCATGTTTCAGCGCTTCGTGCGCCGCAGCGTAAACGTGCTCGCCGGGCAGGAAATTCGGCACCCCGATCGAGAAGCTGATGATGTCGCGGCCCGCTGCCTTCAGCTTCTTCGCCTTCTCGGCGACAAGCATGATCGCACTTGGCTTTGCACGGCTCATGCGCTCG
>Ga0157376_10002038_pt1 | contig 13553 bp, 10 predicted proteins | sample M45metaG_FD_121801 | JGI IMG/M metagenome (GOLD analysis project Ga0157376, IMG submission 121801) | Miscanthus rhizosphere microbial communities from Kellogg Biological Station, Michigan, USA - M4-5 metaG | ecosystem: Host-associated > Plants > Roots > Rhizosphere > Soil | place: USA: Michigan... | reverse complement strand
CCGGCCAGCCTAATCCTGCTGGGCGCTGGCGCCGGCCTGCTAGCCCTCCGCCGCAAGTTCTGTCGCTAACTCCTGGGGGGAATACGCCAATTGGGGATTGGCGAATTCCCCCATTCTTCATTTCCCAGGTCATCGCTGCCGGCTTCGTCCTACCTCTTGGATCTGACTATCGCCACAACCTGCCCCACCCGGTAAGTTCTTTAGAATACTTACAAGAAGACGCGAGGGAATCCCCCTTCGCCCTAGCCTTATCTCCTTGGAGAATCACCGAGCCATCTTGACTGTAGCGCTCACCGTCCCCTGTTTTTCAGGCTCGCTGCTTTCCCATCGCTTCTCCTGTACACTCGTCCTGAAGGCGTAATCATGGCCAACACTCCCTTTTTCTTGGCCGTAAATTATCCGTGGCTAAACTACGGCCGCGACTTCGGCATCTCTCCCTGGGGCTATTCCGGCATCGCTCTTCCCGACTCGCGCCAAACCGTGGCCGCCGATTTCACGCGCATTGAGTCCGCGGGCGTTTCTCTTGTTCGCTGGTTCCTGCTCTGCGACGGACGCAGCGGCATTTGTTACCAAAACGGAATTCCAGTCGGCCCCGACGAAAATCTATTCAAGGATGTCGCGGCCGCACTCGACGTCGCCTCGCAATCCGGACTGCGAATCTGTTTTTCGCTTTTTGATTTTCTCTGGTTGCAGGTTCCCGAAAAACCAGATCCGGTTTTTCCCGGCCGAGGCGCTTTGCAGTTTGCCGGCGGCCGCGAAGCGCTCCTGCAGAAAATTCTGATTCCGCTGTTCCGCGAATTCCGCTCCCATCCCGCACTTTCTGCCTGGGAAATCGTCAACGAACCAGAATGGGCCATTCCCGAATTTCAGCGCTCTCCGAAATCCGCGTTGTCTCTCGCCAATGCCCGGTCGTTTTTTTCAGAAGTTGCCGGGGCCATTCGCAGCGAAGCGCAACTTCCTTCCACTCTCGGTTCCGCGCGATTGCAATGGGTTCGTGCCTGGAGCGAAATTGGCCTGGACCAACTGCAAGCGCATTACTATCCGAAATTGGAGAGTGACCAGAATCTCTCGCTTCAGCAGCAACTGAAAACCTTCGCCGACCTAGACACCCCGCTGTGGCTTGGCGAATTGCCCGCCGCCGATCCGGAGTCTCCCGGGTATTCTCTGGAGGGTGCTCTGACCTGCTGCCAGCAAGCGGAGCTTGCCGGAGCCGGCATCTGGCGCTGGCGGCCACCCGAACCCGGTGGCGGCGACTTCGCGTTTGGATTCGTGGAGCCGGAAACCTTGCTGGCGTGGAACTCCCGTTCTTCGGAATTTCGCGTCTAAACATTTGGGCTTCCAAACGTTTTTATGAATCGCTGGGCACAGTTTCGAAGTTTTGTTGCGCCACTGTTGCTGATTCTGGCTGTGGCTTTTCCCCTTGGCGCGCAGCAGGAAGAAGAAGTTCGCGGCGCTCCCGCCGAACCGGACGATGCCGCCGAAGTTCGCGCGCAAATTACCGCGGTGGAAAAACTTTTGCCGACCTTTGCCGATCGCGGCGCGGCACTGTATTTTCTCGCTGCGGCAAGGCAGCATCTTGGCGAATCGCGCGAAGCACTGGAGCTTCTGAAACAGTGTCTCGCTCTCGATGAAGGATTCGATCCATCCGGCGGCTCGGAATTCTTGGGCCTGAAAGCCGAACACGCTTTCACCGAAATGGTGGATCGCGCGCATCAGCATTTTCCGGCCGTGAGCACTGCACGTCTGGCGCTGGCCACCGAGGAAAAAGATTTGATTCCCGAAGGCCTGGCCTGGGATCCGAAGCGCGAAGTTTTTTATTTGAGCAGCCTGCACCGTAAGAAGATTGTGCAGATCACCACCGACAGCCATTCTTCGGATTTTGCGCCGCTCGCGCCCGATTCGGTTTTTCCGATTCTGGGAATCCGCATTGATCCGAATGACGGCTCGATTTGGGCCAACAGCTGGGAAGAAAAGCCGGCCGCGAATAAATCGCAAGTCCTACACGTGAGCGGCGAAGGAAAAATTCTGGCGCGATTTGCGCCGACCGGAACCTTGCAACATGGCTTGAACGATTTGGTCGTTCTAAAATCCGGAGAGGTTTTTACCACCGACAGCACCGCCAGTGAGGTGTATCGCCTCGATCCGGAGACAAATGCTTTTGCACCGCTGAAATTTCATCGGCAACTTTTTTATCCGAATGGGATTGCGCTTGCCGGTGACGAACGCACGCTCTATGTCGCCGATTCTATCGGCGTAATCCGCTATGACCTGGCAAGAGCATCCAGTCAAGATGTATCCCCCGGCCCCCACGTCACGCTGGCCGGTGCGGATGGCCTTTACTGGTATCGCGGAAATCTCTTGGCGGTGCAAAACGGCATCGGCACTCCGCGCGTCGCCATGTTCAAACTTTCTTCCGACGGCGCTCGCGTTTCCCGCATTACCATTCTGGAGTATCGCACTACACTAAGCACGCTGCCGACCACCGGCGCGATCCGTGGCTCCGATTTTTATTTTATTTCCAACGCCCAGCTTGATAATTTGAATGGCGACAAAATCCTCGATTCCACCCGTTTGGAGCCAGTTCGCATTGCCGTGCTGCATCTGCCCTGAGTGCAGCTGACTTTGTTCTTGCGCCGTTGCCTTCGGCTTAGGCAGAGTTATTCAGAATGAACTTTCCGCTTCCGAGTCCGCCTGCTAGGGTCACCTTAATCGCTGGTTCGGCCGTGCTGGCCATTGCGCTCTGTTATTTCGGCATTCGCGGCGCGCTTGCCGCGCACGCTTTTGGCGCGGATACGCGAGAAGGCTACCAACGCGCGGTGCAACTGGAGCCGACCGATCCTCGTAACCGGTATTTCCTTGGCCGCTCTTATCTCTACGACTTTGAGCAAGCGGATCCCGCGATGGCGGTGCAATCGCTGCGAAAGTCAGTCGAACTGGATCCCTACTCCTCAGAGGCGTGGATCGATCTGGCCGTAGCGTATGAGAGCCAGAGCGATTCCGCAAACGCCCGCCAAGCTTATCTTTCCGCACTGAGAGTGTATCCGCTTTCGGCCGGCGCAAATTGGGGCTACGGAAATTTTCTGTTGCGTGAAGGCGAGCAGGAACAGGGATTTACGTTCATGCGCAGGGCCGTCGAAGTGGAACCAAGACGATCGGCGGAGGCTTTTTCTCGCGCGCTGCGGGTGCAACCCGATGCCAATCTATTGTTGGACAAATTATTGCCGGCGTCTCCGGCGGCGTATCTTCCGGTGCTGCGATTGCTTTCAGATTCCGGGGATTTGGACAACGCGCAACGGGTATGGGGCCGGCTGGTGGAGCTGGGGCAAAAAGTACCGACGCGCGAAATCAGTAAGTTTTTCGAAGCCATGCTGTACCAAGGGCGGGTTGCGGATGCAAACCGCCTGTGGCCAGAAGCTGTGGGAATTATGCAGAATGCGCCGCCGCCGGATCCGGCCGGTTCGCTGGTGTGGGACGGCGGATTCGAATCGGGGTATCTGGGCTGGGGATTTGCGTGGCTCCCCCGTCCGACTTCGCAAGACACACAGATGTCGCTCGATCGCGGCGAAAAACACAGCGGGGAGCAATCGCTGCGAATCCTGTTCGATGGGCGAGTGAATATCGATTTTGAGGATTGTTGCCACATCGTTGCGACCGAAGCCGGCAAACGGTATGTGCTGAGCGGGTGGATTAAGACGCAATCGCTGACCAGCAGCGAAGGGTTACGGCTGCAGATTTTCGCGCGGAATCCGAGGAAAAACGATTGGGCGCGAACCGACGAGGTGCATGGAACGCAGGAGTGGAAGCAGATCCAGATGGAGTGGACGGCGCCTGCGGGAACGGAGTTTGCAACGATCTGCGCAAGGCGACTCATGAGCGACAAGCCGGAAAGCAATATTCAGGGAGCGGCGTGGATTGATGACGTGTCGCTGATTCCCGTCGAAGAAGCCGGCGCGAAACCATGAGGGCTCTTCGCGCAGGAATTTGTGGGGTTATTGCATTTGCGGTGTTGAGCCATGGTGCGGTGGAGGACTGGGCGCAATCCGTTGTGGAGTGCAGCGCAGGGATTTTGCTGGTGTATTGGGCAGTGAACTTTCTATTTGCCAGGAAGGACGAGAAGATCGTGCTGCCCGCGCTCTTCTTTCCGCTGGCAGCGCTGGCCATGGTGGTGCTGGCGCAGTTGGCCCTGCACCTGACGGCATCCCCGTACACGACCCGCTTTGAACTGCAATTGCTGCTCAGCGTGTTGATCCTGTTGTTTTTGGGCGCAAGCATTCCGGACTTTGGGCGACTGGCGGACTCTAGCATGGTTCGTGATGATTTTTGCGTTTCTAGTGGCCGGACTGGGAATCCTGCAGCATTTAACGTTCAACGGAAAACTGTATTGGTTCCGGGAGCTGCACTACGGGGGCGTGCCGTTCGGACCGTTCGTAAATCGAAATCACTTTGCAGGATTTGCGGAACTGGTACTACCCGTGGCGTTGGTGCCGCTGTTGCTGGGGCGAGTAAGGCGGGAGCGGTTGGTTATCGTGGGGGTGCTGGCAATCGTTCCGCTAATTGCCCTACTGCTGTCGGCATCGCGCGGAGGAATCATCAGTTTTGGCGCAGAACTGGTGTTTCTTGGGCTGGCGATAGCCTTGAGCCGAACGGGCGGAAGGCACGTCATGGTGGGAGGAGCGGTGCTGCTGATCGCGTTTCTGGCGGTTTCATGGCTGCGAATCGGCGCGGTTCTATCGCGCTTCTCGACGCTACAGACGCTGGAGGTAAAAGAAGAAAAACGGGCTTCGATGCGCCGCGGAGCGTGGCGCATCTTTGTGGATCATCCGGTGATCGGAACGGGTTTAGGAACGCTGCAGCAGGTCTACCCCCCATATGAAACTTTATACGACGGAAAAGTTGTGAATCATGCGCACAATGACTATCTGGAAGCGCTGGCGGAGACCGGAGTGCTTGGGGGGATCTGCTGCGCATGGTTTGTGGGGACGATTTTTATCGGCGCCTTGGCATTCCTGAAGTCCGGCGAGAACACTTTTGAAAATACGTTTCGGCTCAGCGGATGGTCCGCTTGCTGGGGACTGCTGGTGCACAGTCTGGTGGACTTTAATTTGCACATTCCGTCGAATTTGCTGCTGTTTGTGTTGATGGGGCTGCTGGCAACGGCCGAGATCGAGACTGCGACAGGCTCCAGGGCCCGCCGAATTCGTGGAAAACCTGATTGACAGGCACGTCGAGGCTGTATACTTAGGAGCGGGGGTCATCCCGGAAGATGCAGCCAGCAAAACTGGGTGCGGCGGCTAAGTGTCTGCTAACAGGCGTGTTATTGCTCGGCCTGTGCAGCCGGAATCCGGCTTCTGCGCAGACTCCAACTCCCGTTCTTCCTCCGCTAGTTACCCAACAGCAGACCAACGAAAAAATTCGCAGCCTTTCCGATAAGACGCCCACGCCGCCGCATGACTACGTGATTGGACGCGGGGATCTAGTGTCGGTGGAAGTATTTGATGTACCGGAACTTTCGCGAGATCTCAGAGTAAGCCAGACGGGAACGATCGGGATACCGCTGGTTCCGGTGCGGTTAAGTGTAACCGGGCTGACGGAATTGCAGCTGCAGCAGAAAATCACCGAAGTGTTGGAAGCGAATGGATTGGTGTCGCACCCGCAAGTGCTGGTGTCGGTAAAGGAAAAAAAGAGCCAGCCGATCACAATTGTGGGAGCCGTTGCACACCCAATGGTGTACCAGGCGGATCACCCGGTGACCCTGGTGCAGATCCTTGCTGAAGTCGGGGGAGTTTCGGCCGACGCCGGAGACACGATCATTATCACCCGGCCAGATACCACCGCCGTCGGGGAAACGCTACAGGAGCCCCCAGAAATCGGCGTGGAAGACGCCATGCCCGCCACGAACCCCGCGGGAGAAAAGCCAGTGCCGGAAAAACAGGCACCAGCTTCGGGCGCGGGAGATTTACAGCCACAGGCAGTGGGTGATCCGGAGGGCGCTGCAAAAGCTCCTGTGGAAAATTCCGGGGCAGCTCCGCCGGCAGTCGCCGGCAGCGACGAGCCACCAGCGATTGGCAACACCATCACCGTGAATATTGCGGAGTTGCTCGAACGCGGGGAAACGCGGAGCAACATCCCGCTGAAAGGCGGGGACATTGTGACCGTACCCCACGCCGGAATTGTTTATGCGCTGGGAGCGGTAATCCGACCTGGAGGATATGTTTCGACGAATGACCGAGCACAACTATCGACGCTGAAGGTGCTGGCGCTGGCTGGTGGAATGACGCGAATTGCGAAGAAAGACAAAGCGGTGATCATCCGGAAGGATGCGCTGGGCAAGCAGATGGAGATTCCCGTGGATCTGGGAAAGATCATCGAGCGAAAGTCTGAGGACGTGCGGCTGCTGCCTAGTGACATATTATATGTACCTGATAACATAGCAAAAGCGGTACTGATCCGGTCTGGGGAACTGGCGGTATCGATCGGTTCGGCCATGGCGATTTACCGGCTCGGCTCAGGATTTTAGGAGCGTATGGACGAGAACAAGATTATCGCGCGAGAAAGTGGCGGGAGCGCGGTTGAATTGGTAAGCATGCCGCACCGATTCTCCACGATCGATTTGTCCCCTCGGGAACCGCACCTCTATGACTACCTGCTGATCCTGCGCAAGCATAAGTGGCTGATTCTTTCGTTCTCACTGGCGGTAGTGACGATCGTGGCCATCGCCACGTTTCGCATGCAGGCAGTTTACACCGCGGTTTCGCGAATCGAGATCGATCGCGAGAATACCAACGTGCTGCCACAAGGTGCGGACTCCTATGACCTGCTGACGGACATGGACACTTACATCGAGACGCAATCGCGGATTTTAACCAGCGAAACCATGGCGCTGCGGACGATTCGCGACAGCGGCTTGATTCCGCATGCAGACTTCGGGGGATTGGCTTCGGAGTCCGAGGCCATAACTTCAGGAAGTCTGATGAATCACAAACGGCCGCCAGAGCTGGGTGGGTTTTTGGGAAGCTTGACGGTGAGACGAGTGCCACAGAGCCGGTTGTTGGACGTAACCTTCGAGTCCACCAGCCCCGAGCAGGCGGCGCAGATTCTAAACTTTCATATCCAGAGCTTCATCGAGCAAAATTATCGGAGTCGCTACGAAACAACGGCAAAGGCCTCAGAGTGGCTGAAAAACCAGCTAAGTGAATTGAAAGTGAAAGTGCAGAAATCCGAAGACGCGCGATTGAGTTACGAACGGCAGCACCAGATCTGGGAACTGGACGACAAGCAGAACATCACCACGCAACGGCTGACCGACGTGAACAAGGAATTGACGGATGCGCAGAGCGACCGGATGCGCAAAGAAGCGCTGTATGAGTTTGCCAAAAGCGGAAACATCGATGCGGTGCCGCAATTGCGGCAAAATTCGGTACTGCAGGAACTGCAGAGGAAGCGCTCGGACGGCTATGCGCTGTACCTTGACGCTTTGAACCAGTACGGACCGAATTTCCCGAAAGCGCAGCGGCTGCAAGCGCAAATGAAAGAGCTGGATGCGCTGATCGAAAAAGAGAAACTCAATATCCTGGAAGGGCTGGGGAACGATTACAACGCGGCGCGGCAGCGGGAAGGATTGCTGACTGAAGCGCTGAACGAGCAGAAGACCGAAGTGAACCAGATGTCGCAAAGCATGGTGGAGTACAACATCCTGAAGCGGGAAGCAGAAGCCACCAAGACAATGTATGACGGGCTGCTGACCAAACTGAACGAATCGCTGTTGGCCGCGGGGTTGAAGTCGTCGAATATACGGGTGGTGGATTATGCGATGATCCCGTCGACGCCGACCCGTCCGGCAAAAACCAGGAATATCGCGCTGTCGTTCGTAGTCGGTCTGGTGGGGGGCATAGGATTGGCTCTGTTGCGCGAGTATCTGGACAATACGGTAAAGACGCCGGACGACATCGAGACCTTAGTACGTCTGCCGTCGCTGGCGGTGGTTCCATCGTTTGCCAGCGAAAACGGAAATGAAAAGCGAAACAAGCTGCTGGGAGTGGTGGGCACCAACGGTCACGAAAAACGAATCGAGTTGGTCGCGCAACATTTGCCGAAATCACAGATGTCCGAAGCGTTTCGAGCGCTGCGAACCGCGCTATTGTTGTCCCAAGCCGACCATCCGCCACAAGTCGTTCTGGTGACCAGCGCCCTGCCGCGGGAAGGAAAAACCACGGCGGCGGCGAATCTGGCGGTAACACTGGCACAGTTGGGCGATCGGACACTGCTGCTTGATTGTGATTTGCGGAAGCCCGGAGTCGTTCGCTTGCTGAACTTGACCGACGGAAACTATGCAGGGCTGAGTTCGTATCTGGCAGGCGTATCGACTCTAGATGCGGTGGCGGTGGCGCATCCGGTCATTCCGAACCTGGTGGTGATACCCACGGGACCACTGCCGCCGAACCCAGCGGACCTGCTGTCATCGCATAGGCTTGCGGATGCACTGAGGCAGTTGCGAACGCAATACAAATTCATCGTGATCGATTCGCCACCGGTGATGGCGGCGACGGATGCAGTGATATTGTCGGTACAGGCGGACGGAGTTTTGCTGGTGGTGCGCAGCGGCGAGACACCGAAAGAAGCATTTACGCGAGCGCGTGATCTGCTGACGAGCGTGAAATGCCATTTGCTGGGAGTGGTGTTGAATGCGGTGGATTCAAGCGCGCCGGATTACTACTACTCGTATCGCTACTATCCGTATTCCTATGGATACGGGCCACAAGAGGCCGCGGAACTCTACGCGGACAAAGACGCCGATGCGCGGGAAGCACGGCATTCGCGACATGCAGATGACGATTCCCAATCGCTGTGACCATTCACGGGAGGCTTCGTGCGCTATCTGATAACTGGCGGCGCCGGGTTTATCGGCTCGCATCTGGCGGAGCGCCTGCTAGACCGTGGAGATCACGTGGTCTTGCTGGACAATCTTTCGACCGGAAGCATGGAGAATATCCGACACCTGAAAACCAGCGCGCGGATGGAATATCACCTGGATTCGATTGAAAACCGGCGGCTGGTAGCCGAGCTGGTGGATGACGCAGACATTGTGGTGCACCTTGCGGCGGCGGTGGGAGTGCGGCTGATTGTGGAAAGCCCGGTACGAACGATTGAGACGAACGTAAACGGAACGCAGATTATTCTGGAAGCGGCAGAAAGAAAACGGAAATTGGTGCTGACGGCCTCGACTTCGGAAGTTTACGGCAAGAGTACGCAAGTTCCCTTCCGGGAGGAAGCCGATTTGGTGCTGGGGCCGACGACCAAAGGGCGCTGGAGTTATGCGGCTTCGAAGGCCTTGGATGAGTTTCTGGCCCTTTCGTACTGGAGAGAGCGCAAGGTTCCGGTGGTGGTGGTGCGGTTGTTTAATACGGTAGGGCCGCGACAAACGGGCCGCTACGGAATGGTGCTGCCGAATTTTGTGAAGCAGGCGCTGGAGAACGCGCCAATTACGGTATACGGAAGTGGAACGCAGTCGCGGTGTTTCTGCGATGTTCGCGATACGGTGGAAGCGCTGATAAGACTGATGGACACGGACAAATCGGTGGGCGAAGTGGTGAACATCGGAAATACCGAGGAGATTTCGATGACCGCGCTGGCGGAGGCGGTGAAGGGACGCACCAAGAGTTCCTCAGATATTACCTATGTGCCATACGATCAAGCGTATGAACCGGGATTTGAGGACATGATGAGGCGGGTCCCGAGTGTCGACAAATTGCACGGGTTGACGGGATTTCGCCCGGAGACGAAACTAACGGAAATAATCGACCGAGTGGCTTCGTACCTGCTAGAGAAGCAAGCGGCAACGCGGCCACGAGCAGTATCCGGCACGCCGGCTTGAAGAAGGATTCGAACCTAGACTGTTTCACCCCAGTGAACGTTATTTTGTAGATCTAACATAATCGTTAGTTATATGTTATGGCTACAATAAGCCGACCCAGAATGGGGATCGGCCAGAGGTCGAACTTATCTCAAGTAAGCGCAGCAGCGAGAGTGCGGCGAGCGGTGCAAATGGTTCGGGGAGCAATTCGACGGTGGGCAAGAAATTGCCGCCGCGAATTCTACTGACCCTTCTTCTGATTTCGCTGCCTCTGCTAAATCCTTGGGTGCGCGGGGATGGAGTGGGGTATTACGCGTTCGCGCGGGCATTTCTGATCCAACACAATCTGGATTTTACGGCGGACTATCAGCACGCGAACGAAGGGTTCCGCGCAGTGCGATTGGACCGTTTGGGTACGCCCAAAGCCGAATTCCGGACTGCGACCGGACACCTGGACAATCACTTCACAGTGGGGCCGGCGATCCTGTGGGCGCCATTCTTGATCTGCGCGCACGGAGGAGTGTTGCTGGCGCGGAGTCTTGGTGCCCAGGTTCCGGCCGACGGATTTTCGCTACCATACATTCTGGCGATGGCGATTGGATCGCTGTTGTATGGATTCGCGGCGCTGCTGCTGTCGTATCGAGTGGCGTGCCGGTTCGTGGAACCGCGTTGGGCGCTGTATGCAACGATCGCGATCTGGTGGGCTAGTTCGTTGCCGGTGTACATGTACTTCAATCCGTCCTGGTCGCATGCGCACTCGGCATTCAGCGTGGCGCTGTTTTTCTGGTATTTCCTACGAACACGGGGAGCGCGCAACAGCGTGCAATGGATTGTGCTGGGGCTGCTCGGCGCGTTGATGATGAATGTGTATTACCCCAATGCGCTGGTCATGGCTGTGCTGATTCCGGAAGCGATTGCTGATTACCTGGCGGCGCGAAAAAGTGTGGAAAACAGTTCGGCGAAAATCGTCGGAATGCTGGGGCACTTCGCGTTGTTCCTGCTGGTAGCCTTCGCCGGAATGCTGCCGACGTTTTTGAGCCGCTACTTTATTTATGGCGGATTTTTCAAAACTGGTTATATTCCAGTCTCGAAGTGGGCCTGGAATTCGCCGTGGTTCCTGGCCTTACTATTTTCATCGAATCATGGGCTATTTTCGTGGACGCCGATCCTGATGCTAGCGACGATCGGGCTGATCTTATTCAGCCGAATAAATCGAACGGTCGGCAGTTCGGTGCTGTGCGTATTGGCGGTGTTCTACTATTTCATGGCGTCGTATCCGGACTGGCAGGGAATTTCGTCGTACGGGAACAGATTTTTCGTGTCATTGACGGTGTTCTTTGTGCTGGGGTTGGCCGTGGTGCTGGACGAGATCGCGGCGCGAATCCAGAATCTGAAGGTCGCTCGAGCGGGACTGGCTGTGGTGTTGAGCGTCTTCGTGGTTTGGAATCTCGGGCTGATTTTCCAATGGGGAGCGCACCTGATACCGACGCGTGGACCGATTTCTTGGAGCGAAGTGCTGCGCAACCAATTCAGCGCAGTGCCGCGGCAGTGTGTTTCGCAATTGCAATCGTATTTGTTTCGGAGGAAGGATGCTCTGGAGCAGATCGAGCAGCGCGATCTAGACGATCTAAGACGTCGGCCACAACCGTAATTTCGAACTGCAGCTATTCTTTTTGCTCTGTATAGCGCGCGATTTCGTAAGATTTGCCGATTAACGACGGAGATCACGGCTGCGCAGCCGAAACGGTGCCGTAGAGATCGTGTGGCGTTCAAGATGCCAAACCACAATCGATACACTTGAAACACAAGATTACGCTTCTAGGGGACGAACTGCGCGCGATAATTCGGCCTAAGCTTACCGGCGCAGCACGTGAGTGGCACAGGCGAGTGTGGCAACTTTTCCTTGATGTAGCGAATGCCAAATTCGGCGCAAACTTCCTCGGCCCGTGGATGGTCACCGACTAGAATGATTTCGATACCCAGATGCAGAAGCCGCCAACTACGGATAGCGTTGCGCTGATGCGCCGACCAAGGGCTTCGGCGTGGAAAACATCGTGATCATTGTTGTATATTAGCAAGCCACTTGAAACGAGTGTGAGCTGGTGCGAAGTCCAGTTTCGCGATCGATGGCATCGCTTTTATCACGCTAAGGAAGCACATGACTCGCGGCACAAATGCGTGCGTGGAGAGCAGTCGCATCGCGAACCTTCCTTCCGGCAAATCCCTCAGTGGAGACTTCGCTCGTAATTTGATGAGGTTAGATTTGATAGGTCCGATAGCGGCAAGCAATTCCGGTGTATTGTGAAGCCGGACGGAACTGACGTGCTCGCCGCAACCAAGGAAACGCTACAACTGCTCAGCGTCGTTATTCCCGCCCACAACGAAGAAGGCTGTATATCCTCAACGGTAGAGCACCTACACCTGGAATTGAGGCTCTGCAACATACCGCACGAGATCATCGTGGTGGATGACGGCAGCACCGATTCGACCTGGCAACGATTGAATGAACTTGGCGGGCACATCGCAGAGGTTCGAGCAGTTCAAAACGAAGGAGGCCACGGTTTTGGCCGAGCGATCGCGAAGGGTTTTGATTGCGTGAAAGGAGACGCAGTTGTGGTGATGATGGCCGATGAGTCTGACGACTGCCGCGACGTTGTACGCTATTGGGAAACTCTTAATGAAGGCTGGGACGCCGTTTTCGGTTCGCGATTTATCAAAGGCGGCGGAACAATCGACTATCCGGTGCTGAAGAAAGCGTTGAACCGGATCGCCAACTTCCTAATCCGTGTGATGTTTGGCATCAAGTTAAACGACACCACCAACGAGTTCAAAGCGTATCGAACAACGGTAATCGAGGGGTGCCGACCGATATTGTCGCCGCATTTTAATCTCACCGTGGAATTGCCGCTAAAGACTATCGTGCGGGGCTTCAGCTGGACCACGATCCCCATCACCTGGCGAAATCGCCGAGTTGGGTATTCCAAGCTTGACTTGCGAGAGATGGGCAGCCGTTATTTCTTCATTTGCTTCTACGTGTGGCTGGAAAAGTATTTCAGCCGCGGTGACTATAGAAAGAAGTAGTTCCAAGGGAAGAGATTTGAGGAATCCTCAGAATCAAGCGGCGTTCCCGAATGCAGTTTATTGCGAGTTTGGTATTGACACAGATGTCTGCATATCGCGCATTTTCCGGCAGCAAGGAGCAGCAGAACATTTCGGCAGTCGCACTATTTATCGCGCAATGGCCAGACATCAATCTGATCAGACATGCGACGCCGTTCGCCAGCTACCAATCGTTCGGTACGCTTTCGATGAAAGCGCAAGCAGTCGGCTACCTCGTGCGATTTGGGCTGCCAGGGAATTTGCTGCAGCCATTTGGGCAATTGGTCGTCTTCGGCTGCTATGCCATTGCTGCGAGCCGCATGGTCTTCGAACTAGAGAGCCTGAATTCACTGGCCGGCAATTCAGAGAAGGACGCAGAGATGTTTGCGGTCTTCGGTTTCTCTTTGCACCGCTGATCCTGACTCGACAATTTAAGGCAATGGGAACAGGGCGATTTTCAATGAGTGGATCAAGGGTATGGAATTACTCGCCGGAACAGCATCCTAGTCAGGTGCGTGCATTGCGCGGTTTCCGCCCAGGAGCGTAAAAGAGTGAACATACTGATCACAGGTGGGGCAGGGTTCGTCGGGTCGGAGCTGGCAGT
>Ga0157376_10002037_pt1 | contig 13557 bp, 17 predicted proteins | sample M45metaG_FD_121801 | JGI IMG/M metagenome (GOLD analysis project Ga0157376, IMG submission 121801) | Miscanthus rhizosphere microbial communities from Kellogg Biological Station, Michigan, USA - M4-5 metaG | ecosystem: Host-associated > Plants > Roots > Rhizosphere > Soil | place: USA: Michigan... | reverse complement strand
GAACGGGACGCCCGGATGAACGAGCTGCGCAAGAAATGGCTCGACGAATTCAAGAACGTTCTCGGCGCCAAGCTCGCCGTGCGTGTCATGCAGATCGATCGGCGACTCTCTCTCGCGCATCAACTGGAGTTCGCGTCACGGATCCCGCTGTCCCATTGACGGATTCCCGACACGGTTGCGGGCGGCCGCCGTGGGTATACTCTTGGCGTCGCCTGGAGGTTCGCATGCGCCGGATTTTGATCGTCCTCGCCGGTTTCGCTGTCGTCTCGATCGCGGCGGGGGGCAGGGTCAGCGGCCAGGCCAGTTCGGCGTCGTCGTCCCTCACGGTGACCGCCAGCGTCTCGAAGAACTGCACCATTTCAACCGCGCCCGTGAACTTCGGCGCCTATGACACGGTGGCCGCCAACGCCACGGCGCCGCTCGACGGCATCGGCACCGTCACGGTCACCTGCACAAAAGGGGCGGCGGCCAAGGTCGGGTTGAACCCCGGCGGCAACGCCCAGGGCGCCACGCGGCGGATGATCCAGGGCGCCGCCGCGTATTTGACCTACGAAATCTACAAGGACACCGGACGTGCCACCGTTTGGGGCGATACCGCCGATACCGCCCTCGATATCCCCGCGGCGCCGAACCGGAACCCGCGCACCTTCACGGCTTACGGCCGTGTGCCCGCGGCGCAGGACGCCACGGTCGGCAACTATACCGACACCATCGTGGCGACGGTCAACTTCTAAGGGAACGCGATCATGCGACTTCAACTCATCGCCGCCGCGGTTTTGCTGCTCGCGCCTCACGCCGCGATCGCGTCCAACTTCACCGTCACGCCGACAGAGGTCAACCTCTCCGTGTCGGCGACCAGCGCGCTCGTCACGTTGCGCAACGCCAGCAAGCTGCCGCTGCGATTTGAAGTCACGCTCGTCAGCTGGTCCGAAGACGAGCACGGCAAGATGACGCTGAACCCGTCATCCGACGTGACGTTCTTTCCCAGGCTGGTCGAGCTCGCCGGCGGCGCGTCGCGCAACATCCGCATCGGCATCAACGGCGGCCTGGCCCGCGACATCGAGCAATCGTTCCGCCTGTTCGTCGAGGAGCTCCCGGATCAGTCGGCGCCGGCGGCCAATGCGGTGGCTCTGCGTGCCAAGCTTGGCATCCCGGTGTTCGTCCGGCCGGCGAAGCCTTTGCGGACCGCGGTGCTTGACGGCGTCTCCGTCGAGAACGGCAAGGTGCTGACGCGTGTCCGCAATACCGGCAACCTGCACATCAGCGTCGATACCATTTCGGTCAAAGGCACCGGTGGATCGGCCGCGTCCACCTTCACGAAGGAAGGCCCCGGTTGGTACGTGCTGCCAGGCGCGACGCGAGTCTTTGAAGTGCCGATGACCGCCACGGAATGCCGGGCGACAAGCTCGGTCGCCGTGGAGGTGTTTGGGCACGATAAGTCCCTCAAGGGCGCAAGCCAGGTGTCGCCGGCTGCGTGCGCTGCTCCCTAGGACCGATTGTCGTGGCGGCGCTGCTCGCCGCTGCGCCGGCCTCCGCGCAGGAGCGTTCGATCTGGGCGCTCGTGATCAACGACGAACCGAAGGGCGACGTCGAGATCGTCCTGACGGCTGACGGACCATTTATCGACCCGGCGGCGCTCCTGGCCGCCGGCCTGCAGAGGGTGCCGGACGGCCGGCGACAGGCGTTCGCGCCCGACACGATCTCGCGCGTGTCGCTCGCGTCGTTGGCGCCTCAGATCACGTTTACCCTCGACGAAGCGGAGATTCGATTGATCATTTCCGCGGACCCGGCGCTGTTGAGCACGACCGAGGTGGCGATCTCCAACCCGCGCCCGCCCGGATGGAAGGTCAGCTCGAACAACGCCGTCTTCTTGAACTATTCCTCGAACTGGTCGACTGACCACAAGACTACCGGTTACGGCGAGCTCGGTGTGCACGTCTTCGGCGCGCTGTTCGAGAGCGCCGCCAGCGTCGATGAAACAGGCGCAGTCACGCCCGGATTGACCAGCCTGACGGTCGACCAGGTTCGCGGCCGCCGCCGCTGGGTCCTCGGCGATACGATCGGTCGATCCACGACGCTTGGCAGTTCACCGGTGGTCGGCGGCTTCAGTCTCTCGACGCAACAGGATCTCGATCCGTACTACGCCATCTATCCTCAGCCCCAGATCAGGGGCGCCGTGCGCACGCCATCGACGGCGGATGTGTACGTCGACGGCCGCCTCGTCTCGTCGGTGCGCCTGCCGCCCGGACGATTTACACTGAACGACCTGCCGATCGAAACCGGCTTCGGAAACGCCAGGGTGATCATTCGCGATGCCTTCGGCCGCCAGCAGTCGATCGACCTGGGTTTTTACCTCTCGACGCAGTTGTTGAAAAAGGGTGAGCAGGATTACTCGTATGTCGCGGGCCTCGAACGAACGTCGACTGGCACCACGGTCGAGTACGGGCGGGCGATGGGCACGGCGGTCCACAACATCGGCCTCGCCGACTGGTTGACGTTCGGCTTCCAGGGCGAAGGCTCAAAAGACGTCGTGATGGCGGGCGCGGGCTTCAACGCCAGGCTCCGGCGGCTGGGAACGCTTGGCGTCGAGGGCCTGGCCAGCCAGAACGCCGACAAGGAACAGGGCTATGCCGCGACCGGCGTCTACTCCTTTCTCTCGAGCTGGTTCAGCACCGAGATGCGCGCGACCTGGATCGGACCGAAGTCCCAGAATCTTTTCCTGACACCTGCCGATCAGCAGCAGGTGAGCGCCGATGGGTCCGTCAGTTTTTCGCTCGGCAGGCTTGGCTCGCTCACCGTCGGCGGGACGCTGGGCGGTCCGGAGGCGCTCAAAGCGCGCATCTCGCAAATCGATCCGGACTTCCTCGGACGCCTCCCTGAAGACGTGAAGAGGACACTGCAGGATGCGCTCGCGACCAAGCACGATCGATTACAGCGACTGGGCTACACCCTGAGCGTCACGTCGCGCGCACAATTGTCGGCGAACGCGACACGCGTTCAAAAGGCGGGATCGGCGGTCGCGTGGGAAGGCTTTGCCTCCCTGACCCTTGCGCTCGGCTGGCGCACGGTTGCGAGCACGGTCACGTCGGTCGATGAGGCCGGTGAGACGTTGACGTCCGTCAACCTCCAGCGATCGCTGCCACTGGGGCCGGGCTTCGGTTTCCGCATCGACGCCGATGTCCAGGAGCCCTACCGGACCCAGGGGATCTTTGAAGTGCAAGGCCGGCGCGGCATCATCGGCGTGCGCGCCGACGCTTCTCAGGACGACAAGACGGTCGGCACCGTCAACCTCGCCGGCAGCATCGTCGCTATCGGCGGCGAAGTGCTGCTGTCACGCCCGGTCGACGACGGGTTTGCGCTCGTGAAAGTGCCCCAGCAACGGGGCGTGCGCGTGCTCGCGAACAATCAGTTGTCCGGGCGCACCGGACGGCGCGGATCGCTGTTTGTCCCCGACCTGCGTTCGTACCTGTCGAGCCCGATAGGGATCGTACAGGATGATCTGCCGATTGAGATGAAGCTGGGTGCGACATCACAGGACATCGCGGTCCCGTATCGCGGCGGCGCGGTCGTCGTGTTCGAAGCCAACATCATCCGCGCGCTGACCGGGCGGCTCGACGTCGCCGGCAAGGCGCCGGAATACGGCACGCTGACGGTGGCCGTTGGCGCCACCGAGTTCAGCTCGCCGCTGAACGCAACCGGCGAGTTCTATTTCGAAGATCTGCCGCCCGGCGATCATGCGGGTGTCGCCACCTGGAGCGACCGCGTGTGCCGGGCGACGATTCATATGCCGGACAAGGCGCCGCCGATGACGGACGCCGGAGTGGTGACGTGCGTGGAGGAGCCGCAAGACCGGGGGACAGGGGCCCCCGGAGCGAAATGACGCCGAGGCGCTCGTTGCTGATCGCGGTCGTGGCAGTGTTGCCGCTTGTCTGCGCCCGAGTAATCGACGGGGCCGGGCAGTTTCCGCGCGGCCTGCTGGCCGGCGCGACACCGACGGTAGGCCAGAACCGCTCCTGCACGATCGAGACACGGCCGATCAGCTTTGGTACCTACAATACGCTCCTGGACACGGACCTTGATGCGATAGGGCAGATTATTTACACCTGCGAGAACGGGAATTTGGCAGGAAAGAAGCCGGCGCAAAAAGGCATCCGTATCGAGATGGCGCAGGGCTCCTCGAACTCGTTCGCCCCCCGTCACATGTATGGGCTCTCGTTCGAGGATCTCGAATACAACATCTACCTTGACGCGACTCGCCGCCAGGTGTGGGGCACTGGCGAAGGCCCCACCCAGGTCTATATCGATGAGCACCCTCCGAACCAGACGCCGGTGATCGTGACGGCATTCGGGCGCATCTTCGGCAGACAGGACGTGCCGGCCGGGTCATACACCGACAACGTGCCGGTGAGAATTCTGTTCTGACGCGAGTCAGAAATCGATGATCAGGACCGCGTCGCGAACGTCGCTGCGGCGGGGCGCGACTGGAAAGATCGGACGCTGGACGCGCGGCGTGGCGCCGCGTTTCGCGCAGGTCACCGCGACCGGCATGGTCGCGAAGCTCGAGGTCTCCGCCGACCGCGGCACCTCCACTCTGCAGGTCGATACGACGGTCGCCGTGACGACAAGCGGCGCCGATGCGGATTGCGCGAGTGCCAGCGCGGGCGCGGCGAGAATGACCGCTGCGAGCAACCTTCGAACCATGACCACTCCAGTCTATCGGCGCGTGGCTTCGGGAGTGTAATTCTGACCACAACCCCAGGCATTGATGGTTCCTTCGACAAGCCAGACTCCAACCTAACCTGCTGACGAATTGGAACTTGCCGATGCGCGCCTGAGGCACGCGTTTTGCTGAGGTCGGCGGGAGAGGTGCTCATGAACACCGTGCTTCGCCCTCAATTCATTGCCTCATTCCTGGCGTTTGCCGTGATGACCGGCTGCACAGGCGATTCCGGCAACCCAGGCTCGCCGTCCAGTGGCGCCGGCGCAACGATCGCAGGCACGGTGAACCGCACGGCAGAGACCGTCGCGGTCGCCAACACGAGCCTGTCGGCGGCCGTTGACGGGTCGGGCCACTTTCAGATCGGCGGCGTGCCGATGGGGAATGTTCAACTCAAATTCAAGGGCGCCGCTGTGGACGCCACCGCGCAAGTCTCGAACGTCGCCCCGGACGAGTTCATCGAGATCCAGGTGCTGGTCAGCGGCGGCAGCGCCACCATCCTGAACGAAAGCCGGTCGGCCGGGAAGGTCTCGCTGTGCCACGCCACCGGCAACGGCGAGTATCACCTGATCGACATCAGCGTGAACGCGGAGCCCGCGCACCGGGCCCACGGCGACGCCAAGGTCGGCGAGCCGGTCCCCGGGACCCAGCGGCAGGTGTTCGACGCGAACTGCCGGCCAACCGGACCGGCCGTGAAGATCGAGAAATCAACCAACGGAGAAGACGCCAACGAAGCGCCCGGTCCGAGCATCGTGGTCGGGAGTCCCGTGACCTGGCGCTACGTGGTGACCAATACCGGAACGATCAACCTGACCGGCGTCGCTGTCGTCGACGACCGCGGCGTGACGGTCAACTGCGCCAGCCAGACGAATCTACCGGCCGGGCAGACCATGACGTGCAGCGGGACCGGGGTCGCGACCCTGGGCCAATACAGCAATGTCGGGAAGGTGACCGCCGCGTCGGCCCTTGGTTCCGTGGACGACTCCGACCCCAGTCATTACCTGGGCATCGCTCCCACTCCGCCGCCGCCTTCGTCCGGGGAGATGACGATTTGCCACATCCCCCCCGGCAACTTCGGCGCGCGCCACACGATCACCATCGGCGTCAGCGCCTGGCCCGCTCACCAGGGGCACTGCGCCGAGGGCACGTGCGACTACGTGGGGGCGTGCCGGTAACCCGGCCGCCCCGACCGGCTTCTTTCGATTAGCGCCGCGGCGGCACGATGTTCAGGATCGTGTACGTCTCGGACTGCGTCTTCCGGTTGTCCAGGCTGACCGACCAGATTAGCTTCGCTTCGTTGCCGTTGAACTCGGCGGTGACTTCGTCGGCCGGCGGCGTCCGGCAGCTGCGCCGGTTGATGTAATCGAACCGCAGCGAGTACTTGCTCTCGCAGGTGACTCGCACCAGGCGCCGGTCCGGCAGTTGCAGCGTGAGCATCGCGCCGGTGACGGTGTAGCTGCGAGTCTGCGGCGCCTTGTCGGCCTTGGCGGCGCTCTTGTCCTTACTTCCCGCGTCTCCCGTCTTCTTTTCGCCGGTCAGACTCTTGCTGGCCGTCGTCTCAGCCAGATCAGGAATCTCGGCCTTCAGTTCGGTCGTGGTGTCCTGCCGCTCGACGATGCGCACGAGTAAGGTCTGAGCGAACGCGACAGGAGTGATGGTGAGGGCGATCGCCGCCGTGAGAATGGATCGGGTGAGGTTCTTCTGCATGGTTCCTGCGCCTGAATTGACGCCTCCTTTATCAATGTCCGCGCAGGAACGGGGCAGAACGGCTCACGGCGGCGGGCGGCGGGAACGATTTGTCACTTGCCGTCGCGCCGTCGATCCTGCCGCCGGTCCTGGGCGTGATCGGTCCCTGGGGGATCGACGACCTTGTCCCTGTCCTCCACCGCATCCTCGGTCTTGTCTTTCGCGTTCTCCTTCTTCTCCTCGGCCTTCTTCTCCGCTTCTTTCTTCTTCTCCTCGCGCTCCTTGTCCTTGTTGTCCTGCGCGAGCGCCAAAAGCGGGACGCTCAGCATCCCCAACGCCGTGACGAACGCTCGTCGACTGAAGGTACTTTCCACAACGGCCCCCTTCGGCGCACGTGAATCAACGGAGCGCCACCACCGAATCTACAGCAACGGAGGTGGCGGGGCCACTTCAAACGCCGAACCGATGAGGCGAGCGGAACGAATTGACTGCGCGGGCTGCGAGCGCCGGAAAGTCGACACGCTGCCAGGATGAGGTCGCCGTGGTGAAACGTTACGGCCGGCGGCGTCACCATGAGTGCATGACCTTGCGCCTGACCGCCTGCGTCGTCGCCGTGTTCCTCGCAGCGACGGCATGCACGAACTCACCAGCCGTGCCATCGTCGACTCACACAATGCGCGGTGATGTCAGCGATCCGGCCGGCGACGCGCTGTCCGACCCACGCGTGCCTGTCGCCCCGGATCTTGTTCGCGCGACGGCGGATGTCGTGGCCGGGAACATCACGTTCGTCATTCAATTCGCGCCCGGGACGCTCGATCGCCAGACAACACGTGTGTCGGTGTTGCTCGACGCCGACCAGGATGGTTCGACGGGCATTCAACAGGCCGGCGGCATGGGGGCCGACTACAACATCGATCTGGCGGCTGGTACAAGCCAGGCGGCGATCACCAGGGCAGATCCAGCCTCCTGCGCCGCACACTTGTCGTGTTTCGTGCCGGTCGGCTCGACGGCGTTAACCTTTGCCGCCGATAGCGTCCAGATGATTGTTCCCCTGTCCCTCCTGGGCAACGACGATGGGCGCCTGAGTTTCCAGGCGAGTTCCTACGTGCTCGTCGCGCCGTTGACGCCCGTCGTTTTCGATGTCATCCCGGACAGAGGACTGCAGCCAGCGCGCGTCCAATGAGAGGGCGTGGCCGCCCTTTCTTGGGGTACCGTAGCCATAGGAGGACCCTATGGCTACGTCTGAATCCGGGCAGAGCTATTCGAATCACGCCCGCTTCTTTCCGCTGTTTCACTTCTTCGCCGTGCCCATCCTCATCGGCAACCTGTTGCGGGCGCTGTGGCAGATCGTTCGAGCGCCATCCTTCAGTACGGTGTGGGGCGCGGTTTTTGCGGCCGGGCTGGTCGGAGGGCTGACGGCCGCGCGGCTGATGGCGCTCAAGGTGCAGGACCGTGTGATTCGCCTGGAGATGCGCCTTCGACTGAGCGAGGTCCTCCCGGCCGACTTGAAGGGGCGGATCTCCGAGCTGACGACGCGCCAGCTGGTTGGATTGCGCTTCGCCAGCGATGCCGAGCTGCCGGATCTCGTGCGGCGAGTGCTCGCCGGTTCGCTCGCGAATCCGACGGACATCAAGAAGGCCGTCGCGCACTGGCAGGGCGACTACCTGCGTGCGTAACCACGTGGAACGCAGAGATCGCTGAGAACGCAGAGATCATCGGATCTGCTGAAGATCGGATTCTCTGCGTGCTCCGCGGGCTCTCCGTTCTACGTGGTTACAGCCACCGTCTGGCACGCGCCTGATAAGTGACGTACGTCTGTCCAAACAACGACGTCAGGACGCGCTCCTCCGGTGCGATTTGAAACCGATTCAAGTACAGGACGTAGACGGGAAGAAACAAGAGGGCCAGCGGGTTCGACAGGAAGATTGCCCAACCAAGCAACATGGTGAGGCCGCCCAGGTACATCGGATTGCGTGAAATCGCGTAGATGCCAGACGTCACCAACGACGACGCGTGAGGCTTTAGAGGATTGACCGTGGTTTTGGCTTTTCGGAAAGTCACCACGCCTGATGTGCCGGTGATGAATCCCACTGAGACGAGCACGACGGCAAGGCCGATGTGCCAGGGCACGTCGAAGTGAAGCGATGGGGTCGCCCATGTGAGCAGCCACATGAACGCGGCCATGACGACGACAAGCGCTGGCGGCGGGACTTTCGATTCAAGCCAGGGCATGCTTGGATACTACTCGACCGCAGTAGCATCCCGTCCAAAATTCGCGGCGTTATGGCGATTGTCGATTCCGGCGGAAATGGATGCCCTGATAAACCCGCACGTCCACGACATCATCGGCCATTTCGGAAAAGCGGTGGCACTGAATCGCGGTCGTTCCCGCGATCAGACTCGTCAGAACGAAGTCGTTCTTGTCCCCGAACAGGAGCTCGAGGACGCGGGTCATCGAGCCCGTTGCGAGCCGAAAAGCTGGCGCCCTCTTGAAAAGTTTGTGTGATGTTCGAAAACGCTCGTTCAACGGCTTCAGCCAAGTCGGGCGGGCTGAACGTTCCACATTGAGACCGTTGGAGCGATATGCCAGACGGGATGAAACATTTCGGAACAATCGGCGAACTACTCTCCGCCACGCGCAATCAAATCAAAGTACACGCGATCCATGCGCCGGCCATCACGGGAGGTCGCGAGGCGCAGGCGGCCCGCCTCCTGGAAGCCGCTTCTTTCCAGGACTCTGCGGGACCGGCTGTTGTCTTCGATGATCCACGCGTGCAGCGCCTCGATCCCGAACTCCTGGAAGGCGAGGCGAACCAGCATCCGGAGCGCGTCAGTCATGACGCCCCGGCGACCGAATGCCGGCACGCCGAGCAGGTACCAGACCATGGCGATCCGGTCCACCGCATCCCAATCGGCCAGGGCGACCATTCCGCACGGCTCGTTGTCGCATCGAACGAGAAAGAATCGGTTTCGCTTGTTGCGGACGGCGACGCCGACGACGACGGGATCGATGACGCGCCCGCGCCAGTCACTCATCAGCCACTGATTGATGTCGGCGTTCGACAGCCACTGCGCGAGGAGCGCAAAGTGCTCGTGGGTCAGGGGTTCAATAGCCGTCAAAGGCAGGACTCCCGGCCGTGAACTGCTCGTAATCGCGCTTCAGGCCTGGCGGCCACTTTTCGACGTCGAAGCCGAACTGGCTGATCAACGAATACACCCATCGTTCGGCGCCCCAGCCGGCGCAGGCACTGGCCGCGGTTCTGCCATCGACTCTGATGTCGAAGGCCTTGCCGAACGTGGTCGAGTGGAAATTGGACGAGAACACGCTGATGGCCTGTCGTTCGGACGGAATCTCCATGCGCAGCTCGCGCTTGGCCTCCTGCTGGCGCTGGAAGGACGCTTTCACCGCGAAGTCGTCCGTGAAGAACATGTCGTTCGCCGTCTCGTACGTGCAGCTCAGCTCCCAATCCTTAGCCCATTGCTGGATCACCTCGTCGGCGCGGGCACGACTGGCGATGACGTACGCGGGCTGGCCCACCCAGATCACTTCCCGCATGGTGAATGCGCGCAGACGGCTCATGTACGCGTGGTTGGCGCCTTCATACCTGTGGCAATTCAGGATGGCCGTGATGCAGCGGCCGGGCTTTTTGAGATTCCACCCTTCCATTCCCTCGTACGCGTGATAGCAGCAGGAGGGGCTCACGGCGAAGTCGTGCGCGCTCATCCTGCCTTCATGCAGCCTCGCCGACCAGCCGTCCTCGCGACAGGCGTTCGCGAAGCCCGAGAGGATGTCCAGGTCCCGCTTCAGATGCGCCACGAAGTCCATGTGTTCCGGGAACGACGTGAAATGGTTGCACCGGTGGAGCGTGTCCGACTTGATCGTTGACGGAAAGATCTCGAGCTCCGCGCGGAATTCCTTCACGAACAGCGTCTGGACTTTATGGTCTACCAACGCGAGGAGTTGCGCCGCCGGCCCTCTGAGGACGACGTGGCCTTCGCCGACGGGCGTGGCCCATCGGCGTTCGAGCAGACCCCCCCATGCATCGATGATTGGCAGCTCGCGGCGCTGATCGAGCGAGACGACGGACTTCATCCCGAACTCGGGCTTCGAATACCGCCGCAGCAGCTGGTCGATGCGGGCGCGCATCTCGTCGACATCGGCGCCGTGCCGGAAGTCGATACGGATCTTCCGTTCGACTTCGTCGATGTCGTACGACACGACGTCCTCGGAGAGAAACGTCAACGCGTATCGAATCTGGCCGACCGACTCGTTCAGCGCTTTGTCGAAGTCGACGATGAGCGTCGCCATTTCAGAGCTCTCCTCGCTGGCGGAGCGAAACGAAGTTCGCGATGTCGTTGATCGTGTTCATGGGGTACACCATCAGGTCGCTCTGGCTGACCGCGACGCCAAATTGGTCCTGAACGAATTCCACGAGCTCCACCGCGCCGAAGGAATCGACGTACCCGTAGTCGAACAGATGCACGTCCTCGGTGAATTCCGCGTCGTCGGAAGGAACGGCAAAACGCTGGACGATGTACTCCCGCAGATTCCGTTTGATCTCGTCGATGTCCATGTGTGTGAACGACCTTTATGTAACTGTCCCGTAAGGGCCAATGCTAGGATATGGCCGCTCCGTTCGCCAATGCCCTTTAACGGCTTCGCGTTTCTCCTGTTTCTTCCGCTGGTTGCGGCCGCGCACTACCTGATCCGTCGCCGTCTCGGGTGGCCCTGGTCGCAGGTATGGCTCCTCGCCGCGTCGCTGTTTTTCTACATTTATGCAAAACCGTGGAACTTGCCCCTTCTCCTGGGATCGATCGGGTTCAACTGGGTGATCGCGCGCGCCATGATGAGCCGACAGGACGACCGCGGGCGCAAGGCGCTGCTGTGGATCGGCCTCGCGGTGAACATTACGGTGCTGTTCCTCTTCAAGTCAGTCGGCACGTTCCTCGACGCGATCGCGTTCATGCACGGGCCGCGCCTCGCGCCGCCGAATTGGGGCCTCCCGCTCGGCGTCAGCTTCTTTACCTTCACGCAGATCATCTATCTGCTGGACGCGTTTCCCAGGCCCCCGACGTCCCCCGCGGCGCTCAGGATCTTCCAGGGGCTGCGGCGCCCGAACTCGCTGTTCGAGCACGCCACGTTCGTGTCGCTGTTCCCGTACGTCGTATCCGGTCCGCTGGTCAAGGCCCGTTCCATCGTGCCGCAGATCCAGACGTACATGATGCCCGAGCCGCCGGCCAGCCTGGCCTGCCGCGGAATCTACCTCTTCAGCATGGGGCTGGCGAAAAAGGTGGTTCTCGCGGACGCCTTCGCACCGATCGCCGACGCCGGCTTCGGCGTCCCGCGCGATTTTACGATGGCGGAAGCGTGGATCTTCTGTTTCGCCGCGGTCCTCCACCTGTACTTCGACTTCAGTGGCTACTCCGACATGGCGCTCGGTGCCGCCTGGATGCTCGGCATCGACATCCCGCAAAACTTCAATGCGCCGCTCCGCGCGCGATCGATCACCGAGTTCTGGCAGCGGTGGCACATCTCGCTGTCGAATTTCATCACGGACTATCTGTACAAGCCGCTGCTGCGCGCGATGCCGACGCGCACGGCAGCGGCGAGCGCGGTCGCGACCATCCTGTCGATGGTTATCGCCGGCTTGTGGCACGGTCCGCAGTGGACGTTCGTGGCCTGGGGGCTGTCGCACGGCGCGGCGCTGGCCACCAATCAAGTGTGGAAGCGGCGCGGCCTCCGGATGCCGGATGGCCTGGGATGGCTGCTCACGACGATATTCGTGACGTCGACGATCGTATTTCTGCGCGCGGCGAATCTGAGGGAGGCGTTGCACATGCTCACCAGGCTGACACCGCACGAGAACCCGTTCGGGATGTCGGCCCTGCGGAACCACCTGCCGTTGACGCCGACGCTGATCGCGCGACCGGTGACCTTCGGCGCGCTCGCGGCCTATCTGTTCAAGAGTTCCATGCAGTACTCGAAGATGTTCAAACCGACCCTGGTGACGGCCACCGTTTCAGCGGCCCTGATCGTCGTGTCCGTGTTCTTCATGAACTCGGCACCGGCCCGGGTGTTCGTCTACTTTGGCTTCTGACATCATGGCGCCGCGCCGCTGGCTCCTGACGACGATGTCGCTCGTCATCGCTGCTGGTGCCGCGATTGTCGGGATCAACGTGGCGCTGGACCCGTACGGGTTGTATCGCCCGACGCAGGGCAGGCGGCTGGTCGTGTATGGCGATGCGCGCATCGCCAAGTACCTCCTAAGCGATCGCTATGTGCCCGAGAACTTCGACGCCGTACTCATCGGCTCCTCGGTGTCCGCCAACTGGGACATGACGCGCGTCGAGAAGTTCCGAATTTACAATCACTCATTGAATGGCGGAAATATCGTCGAAGGCAAGATCCTTCTGGACGTCGCGACTTCGAGGCCTGGCGTATCGACCGTATTCCTTCTCGTTCACCCAGCTCTCACCGCGTCTCATGAGTACAGGACCGTTGAGCTCACGCCGAACTTGAGGCGCTCCGCGCTGGGATCGTTGAGCCTCTGGGAGGCGTATAAGGACATGATCTATGTGCGGCTCCATCGGCGTCCTGTCTGGGGAAGGTTCGACGATGCGGGGGCGGAGACGCTCGATATCCCGTCGGAAATGAACGCCGACATGAAGAGGTTGTGGAGGCCGGGCGACGCCTTCGACGTCGATCCAGCGGCGCTCGCGGCATATCGGGATGCCATCCGCGAACTGCGGGCGAACCGCTTACAGATCGTATTCGTCGTGCCGCCGACTGCAGAGGACGTGTTGCGGCCCAAGCGCGCGGCTTACGACCGCTACGTACGGCTGATTCGAGGGGACTCGACCGCGGACGACAAGTGGATCGACTTCACGTCAGACGGCTATGCCGCCTTCCGGAGAGACCGCACGCATTTTCCCGACGGCTCGCACCTCAATACGGAGGCGGCCCGGATACTGGTCTCGTACATCAATGCGGCGATCAATGACTGGTCCGCGCAGCGGCAAGTCGAGGCACGCCACTGAGCGCTTTTCAGGACATTCGTGCCTTGCATCATCTTTCAGGCATCAAATGTGCGGACTGGTGTTGAACTGGTGCGCCCGCCGCGACTCGAACGCGGGACCCCCGGCTTAGAAGGCCG
>Ga0157376_10002035_pt1 | contig 13566 bp, 5 predicted proteins | sample M45metaG_FD_121801 | JGI IMG/M metagenome (GOLD analysis project Ga0157376, IMG submission 121801) | Miscanthus rhizosphere microbial communities from Kellogg Biological Station, Michigan, USA - M4-5 metaG | ecosystem: Host-associated > Plants > Roots > Rhizosphere > Soil | place: USA: Michigan... | reverse complement strand
TTGATGGAATACCGCACGCGGATGTTAGCGACCTGCGTCTGGGGCCCGGTGGGTGTAGTTGTTGATGCGGTCGCTTTGGGCAACGGCGTCAGGCGCGTGATATACGGCTGATCACCCACATAATGATGTTCATCTAGCGGTTGATAGTTCGGATGTCGGAACTGCAGCGTGATCGCCCGGCCTCGCCGTACCCCCGGCCTCAGCTGGATGCTGAAGTATCCCGAAGCATCCGACTTCGCAGGTAACTGCGCCAATCCATCCGCCACCGTGATATCGACATCCGCTACCGGAATTTCCTTGTGGCTATCGGAACTGTCCGCAATGATCGCTCCCTGAATGGTGAAGGGCTTGAAGAAGCGGAAGCGGTGAATGACCAGCACGGCGCCGGCCAGCAGTATCGCTACTGCCGCCAGGTTCCAGAGCAGAATCGTGCGTCGGTCACTCATCCTGATGGTCTATGTTTATCTTAAGCCGAAACTGGGCGCAAATGACTCTCCCTACCCCTCGTTCACAAGTGATTTCCCATCTCGGCAGGTGTGGACCTTTCGTGTGATTCCCGCCTGCCGCCTCATTCATTTAAGATGAGCCTACAGAAGAAAGCGGATGCCAAATGACCGTTCAAATGGGCTCTCACGCCGCCAGGTATTGAAGAATCTCCTGTACGCGAGTGCGTGCTGGCCCCTGACCAGCGCCCTTCCGACATTTGCCCAGCAATCTCATCGAACCGCAGCCCCGCCGCCCGCTCCGACGACTCTCTCCGAAGACGACATGCAGTTCCTCTACGAACTGGAATGCCTGACCATGCGCTACTTCTGGGAGCAGGCCGATCCCTACACGGGGCTCGTCAAGGATCGTTGCAATGTGCGAATCGCCTCCGATGAGGGGGTTGTCGCCAGCATCGCCGCAACCGGCTTCGGCCTGACTGCCATCTGCATCGGCGATGCGCACGGCTTTCTCCTAACCGCGGACGCCCAGGACCGAGTCGTGACCACCCTGCGCTCTCTCTGGAAAAAGCTGCCTAACCATCGCGGCTTCTTCTACCACTTCGCCAATATCAACAGCGGCGAGCGCGTATGGGATTCGGAGGTCTCCTCGGTAGACACAGCCATTTTGCTATGCGGAGTTCTCACCTGTCGGCAGCACTTTCAGCATCCGGAAATCACTAAGCTTGCCAATGACATTTTCAACCGAGTCGATTGGACTTGGCTCTCCGAAGACACTTCACTCCTGCCACACGGCTGGACGCCCGAGATCGGTTTTCTGCCGTACCGCTGGGACTATTACAGCGAACTCATGATGATGTATCTCCTCGGACTCGGCTCCGGGGCGCATCCCCTTAACGCCGACGCCTGGAACGCGTGGAAACGCGTCACCTTCGAATATGACGGCTTGCGATATATCGGATCCTTCGCCCCTCTATTCGTGCACCAGTATTCGCAGGCATGGTTTGATTTCCGCAAAAAGCGCGACCGCTACGCCGACTACTTTCAAAACTCGGTGATTGCGACGGACGTGCATCGCCGCTTCTGTATCGAGTTGGGGAAGCAGTTCCCCACCTACAGTGACGATCTCTGGGGAATCACCGCCTCCGACTCTGACAAGGGCTACGTAATTTGGGGCGGTCCACCGGCCATGGGGCCGATTGACGGTACGGTCGTGCCTAGCGCCGCCGGTGGTTCATTGCCTTTCTTGCCCCAACCCACTATGCGTGTTCTGCGCACGATCCACGATCGCTACCCTGATGCGTGGTGCAAATACGGCTTCGTCAACGCATTTAATCCGCTCAAGAACTGGTATGACCACGATGTCGTCGGCATCGATACGGGCATTACGATGTTAATGGCGGAAAACGCGCGCACCGGGTACGTGTGGGACACCTTCATGAAAACACCGGAAGCGCGTCGTGGTATGGCCCGGGCTGGCCTCAATCCTTACTAGCGTCTCTTGCTCCAAGCGCAACTACTCATGAGTTTTTTTCATCCAACCGCTGGATTTTTTTCGTTCATTGCGGCTGATCAGATTTAGATCGCAGTTCAACCAGCCCTGTCGCAGCTCTAAAGGCGTAGAAGCACAACTTGCAGAAGTCAATGATAAGTATAAGAATATGAAGGGCTAACTTCTTCCTGCTGCATGGGATTGTCGATCCTCTCAGGATGCTCCCTTTTCGTGGCGGTAGAATTTCTGGAGTGGCAGTCGACGTGAAGTATCACTAGGAGTACCTTTCTGGGGATTGAGTCGTTCGCCGGTCTGCCGATGCCCAGCAACGCGATGCCACTCTCCGTTCAACGGGTCAACGGCTCAGAAAACTACGCGGGATAGCGCCACTCATGGACGTATCAGCTGACTCCAAGCCGTCGGGTCTTCACAATGCGTGGGGAGATCGTCTCACCGCCCTTCGCAACGTCCCGCCTGTGCTTCGCATTGTCTGGGAATCCGGACCTTGGGTGGTCAGCCTTGGTCTTTTCTTCCGGCTCCTCACCGCGGTTCAGCCGATCGCTCTCCTTTGGGTTGCCAAGCTCATCATCGATGCGATCGTGCATGCCGTGTCGACCCACCAACCTATCCAGCAAAATTTCTGGTGGCTGGTTGCTGCCGAATTTGGATTAGCGCTCACTGGCAGCATCTTAAGCCGCATCATTGATTATCTCGATTCGCTGCTCGCCGACAAATACACACGGTTTGTCAGCATCGAGGTCATGAAGCACGCGGCGGACCTCGACCTCATCGCATACGAAGACCCGGTCTTTTACGATCGCCTCGAGCGCGCTCGCGTGCAGGCTACCGACCGCCTCGCCATGATTCAGTCGATCGGGCGCCTCGTTCAGCAAGTCATCACGACTACCACCCTCTCGGTTTCTATTCTATTGTTCTCTCCGTGGCTCCTCCTACTGTTAGTCGTTGGAGTAATTCCGGCATTCCTTGGCGAGAGCCATTTTGCATTCCTCGGATACGCCAAAAATTTCCGTCAGACCCCGGTGCGACGGCAACTCGACTACCTTCGCGTCCTCGGCGGCAGCCGTGAAGCGGCAAAAGAACTCAAGCTCTTTGGTCTTCGCCAATTTCTGATTCGCCGGTTCACTCTCCTTTCCAACGAAATCTACGAAGAGAACGTCGGGCTGGCGCGCCGCAAACTCATTGCTGGCACATTGCTTTCGGTGATCGGAACTGCGGGCTACTATGCGGCCTATGTATACGTGGTTTGGCGCACGGTTACCGGAGCCATCACAATCGGTTCGCTGACCTTCTTGTCTGGTGCCATCCTGCAAGCCAGCAACAACATTCAACAAATGTTCTCAACGCTTTCCAGCATCGCCGATCAGGCGCTTTTCTTAACGGACTTGCTGGCCTTCTTCGAGATGAAGCCGACCATTCGCTCGAAGCCCAATGCGCTTGCCGCACCACGTCCCATCCGCCGCGGCTTCGAGTTCCGCAACGTCTCGTTCCGCTATCCCGGTGGCGGTCGCATGGTCCTGGAGAACTTCAACTTCTTTCTGCACACGCGAGAGCGAGTGGCTCTTATCGGTGAAAACGGGCAAGGGAAGACCACAATCGTCAAGCTGATGACGCGTCTTTATGATCCGGTCGAAGGCCAGGTCCTGCTCGATGGCATCGATCTCCGCGAGTACAGTCTGGAAGACCTGTATAAAGAAATCGGCGTCATTTTTCAGGACTTCATGCGCTACGAAATGACGGCCCGCGAAAACATTGGCGTGGGGCGAATTGAAGAACTAGACAACGTGGAGGACCTCCAGATCGCCGCCCAAAAGGGCATGGCTGACGAGGTCATCGCGCGTCTCCCCTTGGGTTTCGACCAGATGCTCGGCCGCCGCTTCGATGGCGGCGTCGATCTCTCGGGTGGCGAGTGGCAGAAGATCGCTTTGGCACGCGCCTACCTGCGTAATGCTCAGGTCCTGATTCTTGATGAGCCCACGGCCGCCCTCGACGCCCGCAGCGAGTTCGAAGTCTTTCAGCGCTTCGCCGAACTCACGCGCGACAAGATGGCTCTGTTTATCTCCCATCGTTTTTCCACCGTGCGTATGGCGGATCGCATCGTAGTGCTCGAACGCGGCAAGATTGCGGAGGAAGGCAACCACGATCAGCTCTCCCGGCTGGGCGGGCGCTACGCCGAGATGTTCGAGTTGCAGGCTGCTAGTTATCGTTAGGAACCCGGATGCCCCAGAATACTCATCTCGAAACCAGTCTTGCCGAGGAGGAACTCGTCCAGGAAGTGACGCGCCATGCGGCCACGCCGCAGACGCTCACTGCCAAGGCGACCGAACTCGCGAAGCTTCTCGTCTGGCTGCCAAACACGGCTTCTTCCACGACCTTTAGCGACCGAGCGGAGGCCACGCGCACCTCTCTCAGTTCGATCTTCGAAGCCTTGCCCCAGCTCATTGCCAAGGCGCCCACGTCCGAAGATCTTCGCGCGGTTCATGACAATTTGCGGGTGCTGCATCTGGCCTCGGTGGGTGCGGTGGGCGCGGCGGGCGAACTCAGCGGTTTGCCTCACGTTCGCAGCACGAAAGGCGACATCACTCCTCGCGTCCTCGCTTTGGCGGAAGGCTACCTCGACGCAACCGAGTATCAGTTCAGCGAGCAGGGATTCATCATCTTCCTAAACACTTTTCAAGAGACCACTGTCCTCAAGATGGAAGAGCTGTGGGCTCTCGTTCCTGCACTCTCGCTGATTCTGGTGGAACAGGTCGCGCTGCGCTCACAAGCCGTGATGCGCGATCCTCTCGGCCCTTCTCAAAACGTGGCCGCGTGTATCCGCAGCCTGCAAGTGATGAATCAGGTCACATGGAAGGAACTCCTCGAGACCCTCATTGTCTTTGATCGAATCCTCCAGCAGGATCCGGCGGACTGCTACGCCAAAATGGATTTCGACAGCCGCGACGTCTATCGCTCGCAAGTTGCCCGCATCTCCGCGCGTTCGGATAAAGACGAAATGGGTGTTGCCAAAGCCGCTCTCGCACTGGCGCAGCAAGCCGAACAGACCCCTTATTCCGACCCACGGGTTCGTCAACGTGAGACCCACGTGGGGTACTATCTCGTCGACAAAGGTCAGCCGCAGCTCTACGAAAAGGTCGGCTACCGCATGCCATTTAACGTCAGGATTCAAACATGGATGCGGGATCACGCCGACGAATTCTTTCTTCCAGCAATCGAAATCCTTACTTTCCTGATCCTCTCGGCGACCGCTCTTCTGCTGACCCCTCCATCCTTGGCGCCCGGTCTTCTCTTGTTTTCGATTCTTGTCTTACTGTTGCCGAGTTCGCAAAGCGCGGTTCAGGTTATCAACCTCCTCGTCACTACGATTCTGCCGGCCAGCCGTTTGGCCAAATACGATTTCTCAGAGGGCGTTCCCGAGAATTGCGTGACGCTGGTCGCAGTGCCCAGCCTGCTGCTCACTGAGAAACAGGTTCGCGCGTTGGTCGACGACCTCGAAGTTCGGTTTCTCGGAAACCATGATTCGAACATTCACTTCGCCCTCATCACCGACTTGCCCGACTCGAAGGAACCGTCCCGCGAAGATAGTCCCTTGGTCGATCTCTGCGGGCAACTGATCGGAGAGTTGAATGCGCGCTATGCCACCGAGAAGTCCAGCACATTCTTCCTGTTTCACCGGCACCGCGTGTACAACCCGCACGAGCGGGTCTGGATGGGCTGGGAGCGCAAGCGCGGAAAGCTTCTCGACCTCAATCAACTGCTCTCCGGTCAATTCGACAGCTTCCCGGTCAAAATTGGCGATCTGTCGATTCTTCCTCGCGTCCGCTTCGTCATCACGCTGGATGCCGACACCGAAATGCCCCGCAGCATGGCGCACCGCATGATCGGCGCCCTTGCGCACCCGCTGAATCAAGCCATCATCGATCCTGAAAAAAGCATCGTCGTTGCCGGCTACGGAATTTTGCAGCCGCGGGTCGGTGTCAGCGTACAAAGCACCGCTCGTTCTCGCCTCGCTGCCATCTACGCTGGAGAGACCGGCTTCGACACTTACACTCGTGCTGTTTCCGACGCCTACCAGGATCTCTACGGAGAAGGCATCTTCGCCGGCAAGGGCATCTATGAAGTCTCCACCGTACACGCGGTGCTCAATCGCCGCTTCCCGCGGAACGCACTCCTGAGTCATGACCTGATTGAAGGGGCCTACGCGCGCGCTGGTTTAGTCAGTGACGTGCAACTGATCGAGGACTACCCTTCGCACTACAGCGCTTACAACCGGAGAAAGCATCGCTGGTTGCGGGGTGATTGGCAGATTGTAGAGTGGCTCCTGCCGCGCGTGCACAATGAAGCCGGCAAGGAAGTCCCCAATCCCATTTCGCTCGTTTCTCGTTGGAAGATCTTTGACAATCTTCGGCGAAGCCTGGTCGAGCCCGCCACCTTCATCCTTTTCCTTGTGGGATGGCTGCTGGGCGGCGAACCATGGGAATGGACGGTTGCGACCATTTGCATCCTCCTTTTACCTGCGGCGTTCCAGTTTGTTGCGACCATGATTCGCGCGCTCCTGCGCCGCAACCTGTCGATTGTCCGTGATGCATTCGGCGACTTCGTTTCATCTTCAATCAACGTCCTGCTCACCATCACCTTCCTTGCTCATCAGGCCCTGATTTCTCTCGATGCGGTGGTCCGCACGCTGATTCGTCGCTGGGTCACGCGGCACCGGTTGCTCGAGTGGGAGACAGCTGCCGAAGCGGAGGCGGGTGGTCAGAAACGGACGCCCGTCGATGCATACCTAGACTGGACTCCCGTCATGGCGGTCGCCGTCGGACTGCTCGTGTGGTTCGTTCGGCCCGCCGCTTTCGGCGCGGCGCTCCCGATCCTTCTGCTGTGGGTCGCGAGCCGTCCGGTTGCATCCTGGCTGAACCAGCCGTCGGTGCCCCCGCGGAGTCAAGCCTCACGGAAGGACACCATTTTCCTGCGGCGTGTTGCGTTGTCCACGTGGAGGTATTTCTCCGAATTTTCCAACGAAGAGCACAACTGGCTTGTGCCCGACAACATTCAAGAAGACCCGTGGATTGTAGCCGCGCGCATCTCGCCGACCAACCTTGGCCTTCTCCTCAACACACGCCAGGTCGCATGCGAGTTTGGCTATCTCACCGTCCCCGAGTTCACGCAACTCACACAGCGCACGCTAACCACGGTGGCCAAACTCCCGAAGCACTTCGGCCACATCCTGAATTGGTACGACACGCGAACCTTAGAGCCACTCGCCCCATTCTTTCTGTCTTCGGTGGATAGTGGCAACCTGTTGGCATCGCTCTGGACACTTCAACAGGGAATTCTCGAACGTCTCCGCCAACCAATCGTTCAGCCTTCCTTGTCCGAAGGGCTGCTCGACCATCTGCAGGTCTTGGCCGAGCGCCACGCGTATCCCCGCAAGCGAATTGCGCAATGCGAGCGCGAACGCAAGACCAGTCGATGGTTGCACGCGTTGCTCGAACTTCCCGTGAACGAACTGGAGCAAGCGCGCACCAAGCTGGCCAAGTCCAAGCATTCCTCCGACGTCTGGTTTGCCAATCAGGCCATCGCCCGACTGGAAAATACTCAAACCACCGTTCGGTCATGCGCGCCATGGCTCCTGCCGGAATTCGAAGCTCTGCACGAGGACCATACGTTAAATCTTCCGGTGCTCGATAGCCTGGCCGTTGAGCAGCTTCCGCTTTTTCTCGAAAAACTTGAACAGAATCTCGACCAGATCGTGTCCTCGGGGTCGTTTGAGAAGGATTCTCTTCACATCCGCTTCCGCGAAATGCTTCCGGCAGTTCGCGCTAATGTGAACCAGTTGGTCGCCGATCTTCGCCGTGCAGCCGCCGATGTTCGCGAGCTCGCCGACAACATGGATTTCAGCGTGCTCCTCGATCCTCGCCGCAAGGCTATGTCCATCGGTTTCGATACGGCGACCGGCGAACTCCATTCAGCCTGCTACGACTTGCTCGCGAGCGAGGCTCGCACCGCTGTTTTTGTTGCCATCGGCAAAGACGACATCCCGCAGGAAACCTGGTTCCAGCTCGGTCGCGCCCATACCCTCGATCAGGGGCGGCCGGTCCTCTTGTCGTGGACGGGGACGATGTTCGAATACCTCATGCCGGCGCTCTGGATGCGCTCGTATCCGAACACGCTTCTCGAACGTTCACAGGCCTACGTCGTCGGATCGCAGCAGGCCTATGCCCTCGAGAAGCGCGTGCCGTGGGGCATCTCGGAATCTTCCTGCTACCAGTTCGACGATGCCGGAAACTACAAATATCATGCCTTCGGCGTGCCGACAGTCGCCATCCACAAGCCCGACTTCAACGCGCTTGTCATCTCGCCCTATTCCACGGTGCTCGCCCTGAACACCGATCCGACCGGAGCCCTTGAGAATCTTCACCGCATGTACGATCTCGGGTGGTTTGGTGCTTACGGCTTCTACGAGTCTGCTGATTTCTCCAAAGGCCAACGTTTCCTACGTGCCCCGCGTTTCCAACTCGTTCACTGCTGGATGGCGCATCACCAGGGCATGAGCCTCTTGTCACTCGCCAATTTCCTCAGTGACAACATCGTGCAGCGCTGGTTCCATAGTGATCGCCGCGTCCAGGCCACCGAACTTCTTCTCCACGAGAAGCCCGTGGCTCACGTGCGCAGCGAAGACCTCGCACCCGGCCACGCCGCCGCCTGACATTCTTGAGCAGAGGCGATCCGATCTGGATCGCTTCTCCCCCGCTATCGGCAGCATGCTTTGAGCGATGGCCAATCTCCTCTGCTCGAGTCCGCCACCGTGGCGGCTGGATGCGCAACGCTCAAAATGCTCCTTGCCAACGATCACTCAACTTGCGAATGACTCGCCCACTGCTCTATGTTGGACAAGTCAACTTAACGAAACGCCGACAGGTCGTTTCCCTCAAAGGTGCACATTTGCTGACGCGACTTCTGCTGAAGTTTTTTCTCCCCGGATTTCTGTTTCTCGGAATCTCGCCTCTTGTTATTCCTTGCCGCGCTCAATCGCCAACAGTAATTCAAGCGGACGTCCGTGCCGCCTCCCGCCCCTTCCCGCACTTCTGGGAAGAGATGTTCGGTTCCGGGCGCGCCAGCCTCACCCTCCGCGAGAGCTACCGGCGGGACCTGCGCGAAGTCCGTGACATCACCGGCTTTCGCTACGTCCGCTTCCACGACATTCTCGATGACGACATCGGCGTCTACGACGAGGACAAAGACGGCAAGCCCATTTACAACTTTTCCTACGTCGACCAGATTTACGACGGCCTCCTCGCAAACGGCGTGAAGCCGTTTGTCGAAATCAGCTTCATGCCCAAGAAACTCGCGGCGAATCCTAATGCCCTTCATGCTTTTTGGTACAAGCAGAATGTCTCTCCGCCGCGCGATTACGATCGATGGGGCGACCTCGTCGAAGCCTTCACTCGCCATCTCGTCGATCGCTACGGTATCGAGGAAGTTTCCACCTGGTACTTTGAAATCTGGAACGAGCCCAACATCGACTTCTGGGTCGGTGATCCTAAGCAAAGCACCTACTTCCAGCTCTACGACTCAGGTGTCCGCGCGATCAAGAAAGTGAATTCGCGCCTCCGCGTCGGCGGTCCCGCCACCGCGCAAGCCGGCTGGGCTGATCCCTTTATCAAGCATTGCGCCGAAGAACACGTCCCCGTCGACTTCGTTTCCAGCCACGTGTATGGCAACGACTCAGCCAAAGACGTCTTCGGCACCAACGAATCGATCCCGCGCAACCAGATGGTTTGCCGCTCCGTGCGCAAGGTCCACGACGAAATCAAAGCCTCCTCCATGCCCAATCTCCCGCTGATCTGGAGCGAGTTCAACGCCAGTTATGCCAACGAGCCCGCCGTCACCGACGCCGCCTACATGGGCCCATGGCTCGCCGACACCATCCGCCAGTGCGATGGCCTCGTCGACATCATGTCGTACTGGACGTTCTCCAATGTCTTCGACGAGCAGGGCGTCGTCAAGACTCCCTTCTACGGCGGCTATGGCTTAATCGCCGTCGACGACATTCCCAAGCCTGCGTTCTATGCATTCGACATCCTTCACAAACTCGGGGACGAACGCATCGCCCTCGACTCCGATTCCGCACTCCTTACTCGCCGCAAGGATGGCACTCTCGTACTCGCATTGTGGAACTATGCGGCGCCCGAAGACGCCGGCACGCCGCGCACGCTCACCGTTAAACTGAAAAACACCAAGGCTGCGCATGCGTCGATCTGGCGCGTCGACCCAACTCACGGCGATGTGCATCCCGCTTATAAGAAAATGGGCGAGCCGCGCTACCCAACCCGCACCCAGATTGAACAGCTCCGCAAGGCCACGGTTCTCGGCCCGCCCGAGGCTCGTACACTGAAAAACGGCGAACTATCGCTGGAACTCCCGGCGCATGGCCTCGCCGTCGTAGAAATCAAATAGTCTGTGAAGCCGCGATGAACCCTCGGTCGCACGATCCAGCGGGCTTGGTCGTGGTGCTCGTCGACACGCGCAACCCGCTCAATATCGGCGCGGCTGCTCGCGCCATGAGCAACCTCGGCTTCACGACTCTGCGCGTAGTGCGGCCGTACGAACCATCTTTCCGCGAAGCTCGCTCCGCCGTTGGCGCCAGCGAGTTGCTCCACCATGCGGAGCAATTCGCTTCCGTTTCAGAAGCGATTGCCGATTGCTCCTTTGTTGTAGGGACCACCGCGGCGCGCGATCGCGACGTGCAGCACGAGTTACAGACTCCGGCTCAAGCTGCAACGGTGATTCGGCAGCGCATGAACTCCGGTCGTATCGCGATACTATTTGGCTCGGAAAAGCGTGGCTTGTCCAATGCGGATCTGAGCCGCTGCCACGCATTGCTGCGTATCCCGGCCCGCGCCGCGCACAGTTCCATGAACCTCGGCCAGGCGGTAGCGATTTGTTTGTACGAGCTGATTCGAGAGAATTCAGCGTCTAACGTTTTGAAAGAGAGCGTGCGCGCAACCCAATCCGAGATCCAACGTCTCGAACGAATTCTGCTCGATGCGCTTCTCGCGAGCGGTTATGTGTCGCCAGGAGCGGAAGCGGCGTCCGAAGAGAAAGTCCGTCGCCTGCTTCGCCGTCTCGACTTGCAGTCCTCCGACGCCGATCTCTTCACCGGCATGTTCCGTCAAATCCTCTGGAAACTGCACTCCACTAAGAGTGAAACGCCGGAGCCATTGAGTAAGAAAAAATCAGGCTCAAAATCCATCAAAACAAGAACTCGCCTTTCCTGAGAAACTTAGACCCGTTCGCACCCAGAGTGGTAGATGGATTTCTTCGCGACCTTCGCGAATCCTTGGCGAACATAGCGGTTAAAGGACTTTGGGGCACGCTGGCTCTCAGCGGCAAGCGCTACATCTTGGGTCCGGCGTATTGGGAAATCGATGCCTCCAGTTTCACCACCACCGCCGCTCCCGAATACTGCACCACACGATCGGCCTTCTCGGTCGCGTCCACTCCCACCCCATGATCGTTCCTAACAACCACCACACGAAACGCCCGTTCCCGCAACATTCCCGGAAACTCTCCCCGCCGCGCGCCAATCGTCAAAGCATGCTGCGCCTCGTCCCAATGCATCGGGATCTCCGCATGCACGCCCTTTTCGTAGCGGTACGAATCGTTCTCATCCTCGTACAGCGTGAAATCGGCGTCCGCTCCCGCGTACACCCGCAATTCGATCGGATCCGCCGACTTCTCTGTCGACCACTCCATCGCCGGCCCCAATGGCACAATCGAGCCGGCGCGCACATAGAGCGGCATACGATCCAGAGGCGCTTCTGCCTCCATCATGCGTCCGCCAAGTTGTCCCTCACCGGTCCAGAAGTCGTACCACGTCACCGCCGGCAAATACACGCGGCGATGTCCTGTCTGAGGTTCGGTCACCGGATTCACCAGGAACGCCGGACCGTACATGAACTGATCGCCAACATTCGCCGCGCGTACATCGCTCCGGAAATCCATGACCAGTGGCCGCATCGGCGTGTAACCGTTCGACGTCGTCATCCACGCCAAGGAATAAATGTAGGGAAGCATTCGGTAGCGCAGTGTGTCGTACTGCACCAGGATCTTTTGTGCCTCCGGACCGTACGACCAAAGCTCGTTCTGATCCGTACTCCGCGTGCCATGCACTCGCAGAATGGGATTGAACGTACCGAACTGGAACCACCGCACAAATAGCTCGCGATACGATTCATCATTCGGATCGCCTGAAACGAACCCTCCGATGTCTGTCGTCCAATAGGGAAGTCCCGACACTGAATAGTTCAATCCCGCCGGAATCTGCTTTCGGAAAAAGACCCAGTCTGAGTTGATATCGCCCGACCATACCGTTGCAGCATTGCGTTGTGTCCCAGCAAACGCTGATCTTGACAGGATGAACACCCGCTTTTCGTCACTCGCCGCGCGCTGCCCGTCATACACCGCTCCGGTTGTCATCAAGGGAAACATGTTCGCCACGCGTGCGCCGTTTCCCATGTGCGTTTTGTTCGTGACAAGAATATTGGTCTCGCGATCCTCCGTTTCTGGTTCGGTTGTATCCAGCCACCACGCGTCCGCGCCGATCTTGAACAGTGCCTGGTTCATCAGGTTCCAGTAATACTTTCGCGCCTCCGGATTAAATGCGTCATACAGCGCCATGCCTTCGGGATGGAATCCGGTCACCTTGGTTTTATCGATGAAGAAGCCGCGCCGTTCCATGTCTTCATATGTCTTGCTTCCCGGCCGGAAAAACGGCCAGACAGAAATCATCAAGTGGAAGTGTTTCTGATGTAGTTCGTCGATCATGCCCTTCGGGTCGGGATACCGTTCTTTGTCGAATACCGGCTCTCCCATCGTGATCCACCAGAACCAGTCCTGCACGATGTTGTCCGCCGGAATGTGCAGTTCCCGATACTTGCGTGCGACCTCTAGCAATTCCGCTTGCGTCTTGTACCGGTTCTTGCATTGCCAAAAGCCGTAAGCCCATCGCCCGAACATCGGAGCTGCACCAGTCAACTCCCGATAGCTGCCGATGATCTTGTCGAACTCCGGCCCATAAATGAAGTAGTAATCGACCACGTCTGCCACTTCCGAACTCAAGTAAAGTGCACTCAAGAAACGGTTGTTGAAGCGACTGCGCGAGGCGTTGTTCCAGAAGATGCCGTAGCCATTCGTCGACAGGAAAAACGGAATGCTGATGTTCGTGTTGTCCTGCGAAAGATCGACCGCCTCGCCGCGATAGTTCCACACGCCTGCCTGGTGCTGTCCAAGACCGTAGAATGCCTCGTACGAGCCCCACAACCTTGAGTACAACTCAGCGTGGTGGGTGTTATCACCATTCACCGTTACCGGAGTCAACGAGAGCTCTGTCTGCTGGAAAAGCTGCTTGCCCGACGAATCCTGGAAGGTCGCACTTCCATCTTTGCGCTGCACGACGACTTTCACCGCGGACGTCGCCAGCGTGACGGCATCATCGTTCGATTGCATCTCCCATTTCACTTGCGGCCATGAAGTCTTGATGACGACCGGATCAGGTCTGTCCGGGAAGTTGGAAGTGGGAGAATAGAGGACGCGAATCATCGATTCGGTGCA
>Ga0157376_10002031_pt1 | contig 13577 bp, 12 predicted proteins | sample M45metaG_FD_121801 | JGI IMG/M metagenome (GOLD analysis project Ga0157376, IMG submission 121801) | Miscanthus rhizosphere microbial communities from Kellogg Biological Station, Michigan, USA - M4-5 metaG | ecosystem: Host-associated > Plants > Roots > Rhizosphere > Soil | place: USA: Michigan... | reverse complement strand
TTGTTGGTGTTTTCACCAACAACCCGGCAGCATGTGGTAACCCCGACCCTTATTCGCTTCTTAAACTTTTCACCGGATTGGCAATGGCCGCTTTAATGGCCTGAAGACTGATCGTTAAAAGGGCAATCAAGATGGCTGCTATTCCTGCACCAGCAAATACCCATACGGTTATAGTAACCTTGTAAGCAAAATCCTGCAGCCAGCGGTTCATGCAGTACCAGGCAACAGGAGAGGCGATCAGCAATGCTATAATAACCAGCCGGATAAAGTCTTTCGACAAGAGCACCACAATACTGTTGATACTCGCGCCCAGAACCTTTCGTATTCCAATTTCTTTTGTTTTCCGTGCTGCTGTATATGCTGCCAGTCCAAAAAGCCCGAGACAGCCGATAAAAACTGCGATAGCTGTAAAAAGACCAAGCAATACTTTCAGTTTGTCTTCTGCTTTATACATCTGTTCGAAATTTTCATCCAGGAATTTGTATTCGATCGGATAACCGGGAGAGTAGCTGTTCCAGATCTGCTGAATAGCATGAATGCCGGAAATGCTTTTGTCGCTTTGTATTTTTATGGCCACCCTGGAATAAGCCGGTGGATATAATTGCAATACGGCGGTTGTTACTTTGTCATAGAGACTTTTATAATGAAAGTCTTTGACTACGCCAATGACCTGGCCTTTTTTCAGTGAGTCGGGCTGACCCGATATCCATACATGCCAGAGCAGTGTTTGTCCGATTGCTGCAGCCGGGCTTCCAAATCCAAGCTCTTTCACTGCGGTTTCATTAATAATAAAAGCATGGTCTTTATCAGGCTGGCTATTGGGTAAAAAATTACGTCCGGCTGTAAGTTGCAGTCCGAGTGTCCTGATATAATCTTCATCAACGGCCAGCTGGGTGGCGGGAAATGTTTTGAAACTGCCGCCATTTGGTACAAGTACTTCATCGCCTGCTACCAAATCACCCGGAAACCCATATCCCGTAGAAACGCTTTGTACACCCGCAACCCGTTGCAATTCATTTTTAAAATCTGTATACTGTTTGCGCATTTTATCACCCCGCATGGGAAAGAAAAGTAACTGGTCTTTATTAAATCCAAGATTTTTATGGTGCAGGTAATCCACCTGCTGGTATACGGTGATAGCACTAATGATAAGCAGACCTGATAAGGCAAACTGCAGTACCACCAGGCTTTCTCTCAACCAACCAGTTTTGTTATTCGAATGGCTGGCTGCGAAATTCCCTTTTAAAACCTTTGCCGGCTGATAGCCAGATAATACCAGCGCCGGATAAAAACCCACCAGCGCGGTAATGATTATTCCCAGACCCGTCAGCAATAAAAGACTAACCGGTTTCAGCAGGATAGTAAGCGGAATTGCTTTACCGGTAAAAGTATTTGAAACCGGAAGTATGAGCAAAGTAAGAGAAATAGCAATAAAAAGGCTGAGTATTACCACCAACATGGTTTCACTTATAAATTGAGCCACCAGTTGCCAGCGGCCGGCGCCGGCGGATTTGCGCACACCTACTTCCTTTGCTCTTTTTAGCGAAGCAGCGGTAGACAAATTAATAAAATTGAAACAGGCAATAAGCAATATAAAAATTCCGGTAATGGTCAATCCATTTACATACGCAATATTGCCCCGTATGGCCATGTCAAATTTGAAATCTGCACTGTAGAGATGTATTTTTTGCAAAGGTTGAAAAAAAGGATGATAAGTAAACCCTGCTGGTTTGGTAATGGGATCTACTTTTTGTTGCGTATAGCGGGCTAGTTTTTTTTGCAGCAGGGCGATTGTTGAACCCGGTTTCAATTTTACATAGGTATAAAACTGCTGCCACCGCCAGCTGTCCATAGGCATAAAGGAATAAGGTACGGTTACAATATAGCGAAGGGGCAGATGAAAACGCCCGTCCGTATTTTTTAGCACCGCTTTTATGTGATACATATGCTTGTTCACCATAATTTCTTTTCCTGTGGGATCGGCAGTGCCAAAATAACGTTCAGCCAGTTGTTCAGACAGAATTATTGCGGCGGGATCATCAAGGGCTTTGACTGTTGAACCATATTTTAATGCCAGGGGAAAAACAGCAAAAAAAGCAGGATCGGCCATAATGCCGTTGCCTTCATAAATTGATTTATCATTTTTTTCAAAAAGACCTTTGGATTGAATTTGCATTATCCTTGCCACCTGTTCTGCTTCCGGAAACTCCCGGCCAATAACGGTAGCAAACATGGGTGGGGTTACTGCATTGTTGGATTTGCCATCTTCTGCAGATCTTTCCGTACACAGGCGGAAAACGCTGCCGGATGCAGGAACAAAAACATCGTATTGCTTTTCATCCCATACAAAAAGTGCAATCAGTAAGACAGCGGTAAGTCCCAGTGTAAGTCCGGTGATGTTGATCAGCGAATACCCGGTATTTCTACTGAGGTTCCGCCAGGCGGAGTGGAAGTAGTTACGCAGCATATGATTTGTTTACAGTAATTACAGCCAATAAAAGACCAAATTTGCTCCGGACTGATAGTAAGGAGTTTATACAATTTTCGATCTACGAAAACGTTCGGATTTGATACAACCGGGTGTGCGAAACTGTACAAATCGTGAGGCGTGAGATCTGAGTCGTAAGGCGTCATGCTTGGGGCGTACAAATTAAGGATTGAGATGGGCGGCGAAAGCTAGTACTAAATTATTAGTATTGAGTATTAAGACACGCGGCCAAAGTAAGTAATAAGTTGTAAGTATTGAGATACGCGGATTTTTAACTTTTGATTTTTGACTTATTACTTCTCACCCATCGCGGTGCAGAAAATGCCTGCGCATCTTTTCTTCTTCAATGTCAAGTAATTCCAACTGATCACGGATGATATCATCATTGATGCCTTCTTTTTTATTAAGCATTTTAAGTAATTGCCTTTGTTCCGTACGCATCTCATCCAGTATGATGCGGTAATCATGATAGAATTCATCCGAACGTTCGCGGCCCCCGTCTTTTTTCCAGTCGTTGAGCAGTTCCATATCTGCTTCCAATTTTGATTTCAGGGAACGGACCAGTTCATTGTGCTCCGTTTCCTGCTGGTATTTATCATTGAGCAATTGAAGCGAGCGCGCAGCCAGTTTTTTTCGTACCAATTGTTGCTGTTGCTCCATGGAGATGGTATAATCCGGGTCGGGCATATTGGCCCACCTTATCAGGAGTGGTAATGTGAGACCCTGCAACAGCAGCGTTACTACAATTACGGCGAAAGTGATAAATATAAGCATGCTGCGCTGTGGAAATGGGATGCCGGTATTGATCATAACGGGAATGCTTAGGGCAGCCGCCAGCGAAACAACGCCCCGCATACCTGCCCACCCAAGTAATAATGGCGCTTTCCAGCCAGGGGTAGGATCTGCCACAGTAATAAAATGACTCATAAACATAGTGAACAGCACTGCGCCATACGTTGAAAGCATCCGCGTTACAATAACAACGCCCGAAATAAGCAGGCTGTATTTAATGGCAGGGCCTATACCGCCCGGGCCAAGGCCTTTGATAATAACAGGAAACTCAAGACCAATAAGCATGAATACAAAACCATTGAGCACAAATGCTATGGCTTCCCAGACATTGATGCCCTGTAGCCTGCTTCGGTGCGTTAGAAAAGTATCCCGCCTGGCAGAAAGAAAAAGACCGCCACTTACTACAGCCAGCACTCCCGAAAAACCAAGACTTTCTGCCACCATATACATTGCGTAAGGCGTTAGAAAGGTTAGAATAATATCAATATTGGTGGTAGTTGGCAACCAGCGGTGAACGGCATAAAACAATAAACCCACTGCAATGCCACAGGCAATGCCCATAATAATGACCACCAGAAAACTCAATGCCGCATGACTGAATACAAAATGCCCTGTAATAACCGTTGCCAGTGCAAAGCGAAAGATGACAAGACTTGCCGCATCATTGAGCAGGCTTTCCCCCTCAATAACAGTCGAGAGCCTTTTGGGAACGGTCATGTTTTTTAAAATAGCTGAAGCAGACACGGCGTCTGGCGGCGAAATGATTCCTCCCAGGAGAAAACCGGTGGCGAGCGTAAATCCGGGAATGAGCCAGGTCGCTATAAAAGCAATTACGGTGGAAGTAATGATAACAACCGGGAAAGCAAAACTTGTGATGATACGGCGCCATTTCCAAAGCTCTTTCCACGACGTATTCCATGCCGCTTCATAGAGCAGCGGCGGTAAAATAATTACAAAAATCAGATCCGGGTCGATGCTGATGTTCTGCAACGCGGGTACAAAACCAAGCCCGATACCCGCAACAACCAGCAGGATAGGATAGGCCACTTTAATTTTCTGCGCCAGCATCACAACAAACACGATCACTGCGAGCAGGCAACAATACTGGATAATAAAATGATGCATACCTGCAATATAGTGCATCCGGCAATGCAATTTTCTGCCACTGATTTAATTGCTTTGCCCGGTATTATGACAGTGTACCAGTAAATTTATTTTTCTGCACGAAACTTCACAACTCATCACTACCGGACAGTTTAATGATTTAATTTTATAGCATGAAATACAGAAAGTTTGGAAATACGCCGATAGAATTATCTGCCATAGGTCTGGGTTGCATGGGTATGAACCACGCCTATGGAGAGCCCGATGATACAGAATCAATAGCAACCCTGGAAAAAGCCATCGAACTGGGTATTAATTTCTGGGACACGGCCGATATTTATGCCAATGGCGCCAATGAAGAGCTGGTGGCCAAGGTGCTGAAGTTGAACAGGCAGAAAATATTTATAGCCACCAAATTTGGTTTTGAATTAAATAAAGGTGGCCTCAGTTCCTTTAACGGATCGCCGGCGTATATAAAAAAAGCGGTTGAAGCCAGTTTACAGCGGTTACAGACAGACGTTATTGATTTATATTATGCACATCGTATAGATCCCAACACACCGGTAGAAGAGATGGTTGGCGCTATGTCCGAATTGGTGAAGGAAGGAAAAGTGCGCTTCCTTGGATTATCGGAAGCATCCGTTGCCTCCATCAAAAAAGCGCACGCGGTACATCCCATCAGTGCTTTGCAAAGCGAATATTCGCTGTTGACCCGTGATGTTGAAAAAGAAATCTTACCACTTTGTAAAGAACTAAGTATTTCGTTTGTGCCATTTAGTCCGCTGGCAAGGGGACTAATCACCAATAATCTTGATGTAGCTGCCCTGAAAGAAAATGATTTTAGAAAAAAATTACCGCGCTACCAGGGTACTCATGCAGAAAATAATAAAAACCTGGCAGGCGCTTTTGCAAATTTTGCAGCCAGTAAAAATTGCAGTCCGGCGCAACTGGCCATTGCATGGGTTTTGGCGCAAGGAGAAAATGTTATACCCATTCCTGGTACCAAACGCCGCAAATACCTTATAGATAATGCAGGTTCTGTAGACGTACAACTAACTACGCATGATCTGGAGGCGATGGAAACAATTCTGCAACAATATCCCGATATCGGTGACCGGTACAATGAAGCATTAAACAAGTTTGTTGATAAAACTTAGATTATCGGCATGAAGCTTTCCGGCTAGCGGTTAGACTACCGTAGTTTCCAAAAAACTACGGTAGCCTAACCGGAAAAACCAGCTACATTTATGGGATGATGAGAAGGATTTTTCTGGTCACTATCAGCTTTGTCAGCATTGGCTGTTTTGCACAAACCAGGCATGCAGACAGCCTTAAAAACCTGCTGAAGGAGGAAACAACACCAGTCAGAAAGTTTGATCTGATCAATAAAATCCTCGAAGAAGAAGTAAACAGCGGAGTTAATATAGATACATCCCTGTGTATAGAGATGCTCCGGTTAGCCCATGATCTAAAAAACGATTCACTGGCAGCTATTGGTTATAATATGGCCGGCTCGTATAATGCCAGGAAAGGAGATTACACCACCGCGCTGGAATATTTGTTTACAGCCATTCCGCTGGCTGAAAAAGCAAAAGACAAAAGAAGGATCTGCTCATTGTATTTTGATATTTCGCTGCTCTATATTTTTATTAAAAACCTGCGGGAAGCCTTCTATTACAATTTAAAAGGAAGGGAAAACCTGCCCGGCAAATCAATGCCAATGTATGATTTCCTGTTAGCGCAGTTTGACAGGAATATGGTGAGGTATTATTTGCTGGTGGACAAGCCGGACTCTGCATTGCCTTATGTAATACACCTTGAGCAGGAGGGTATAAAACTAAAAACCCCGGTTATCATATTGCCTTCTTTGTTTCTGAGCGGCGCTGCTTATGCACAGCTTGGCAAAAAGGATTCTGCAGCCTTTTATTTCAGGAGGGCTGCGGGTTTTGCGGATTCAATAAGTTCAGTTGGACTTAAATGGGCCAGTGAAAAATATTATATCCCCTATCTTATTCAGAATGGAAGGATGGAGGAAGCGAAAAAGCGTGCTTATGGACTATTGAAATTGGGCGAAGACTATAAAAATTGGGATGTTAAGATAACAGCAACCGTTTTTCTGCGGACAATTTTTGATAAAACGCATGAGCCTGACAGCGCCTATTATTTTTCAATGGCAGAAATTTCAATGAAAGATTCTTTTTTCAATGAAAATAATATTAATAAAGTGCAGGTGATTGCTTTTAACGAAAAGCTACGCAGCATGGAAGAACGGCGGCGGACAGAGATCAGGGAAAAGCAGCGGGAACAAAACATAACACTGGGCCTGATCTTTTTGGGAATTCTTACACTGGTTATTTTATTTGTTTACCAGTTAAGGAAAAGAAAGGCGGAAATGAACAAAAAGCTGGCAGGCCAGCGGGATCGTATTTCAAGAGAGTTACATGATAATGTAGGCTCGCAATTAACCTATATGAGAGGAAATATAGACTGGCTCATAGATAGTAAAGGTGTTTTAAGCCAGGAAGAGGAAATGAATAAATTATCGGTGGTAAGCGAAACTTCAAAAAATATCATGAATGATTTGCGGGAAACGATCTGGGTCATCAAAAAAGAAAACATTAAACTGGATGAACTTTCAGACAGGTTAAAATCTTACCTGCAGAAACAAGTTTCTTTTTGTCAGGGAACTGAGGTGGAAATTATTGAGAATATCAGGAAGAATTATAGTTTTTCCCCGGTAGAATTATTAACTACCTATCGTATTTGCCAGGAAGCGATCACCAATATCATTAAGCATGCCCATGCCACCAAAATAGTTTTGGAGATTGGGTCCGACAAAGAGAGAGATTACTTTTTCACCATCACTGACAACGGTCTCGGATTTGTGACCCAACCACCAAAAGAAGGCCATTACGGACTTTTGAATATGGTACAGCGCTCGAAAGAAGTTGGAGCAATGTTTTCCATACTATCCGAACCTGGCAAAGGAACAAATGTGGCCCTGGTTAAATTTTCCTGAACCACGGAGACACGGCGAACACAAAGAAGCACGGAGAAAATTTATTAGACATACATTCTGTGAAACCTTTGTGTCTCCGTGGTTATAGCCAGTTTAAAAATTAAAACCAAGTCTTACGCCAAAAGTGGAAAGCGAACCTCCCGTTAAACTGGTTCCTTCGTATTTGATGGCCACCTCAAAAGCATTAAAAGTAACGCCTGCTGAGGGCGCATAAGTAAATCCACCTGAGGAATTGGATGCAATATTGTTGCCGACTCCGGCATAATACACCCTGAATGATGAATATCCTATTTCACCCATTACAAAGAACGGCTTGTGGAATACATATTTATAGCCTGCTTTTATTGGAATCTGCAGGCTTGCCTTTGTTGATTTGCCTTCGCCCGACTTTGGCACATAGGCAATAGCCCCGGAGCTTAGTGTAACAAAACCGGGACCGGCATGATAGGAGAACCGGATACCTAGTCCTCCTGTAAAATGATAAGCTGTTGTGGCGGCGCCCACAGGTATACCGGCTTCGATGCCAAAGCCGGCACTAAATGACTTGCCTTCTTTCTGAGCTTTGGCAGAAATACATACTGACAGTAAGAGAGAACAAAATGCGACGCAGGCGTAATTAATTTTTTTCATACAAAATTTGTTTTGGTTGTTATTGATTTTTATAAATGGTAAAAGATGTTTTTAATAACTGGTATCAGCGCGTGTATGCTTTATTGTAAATGATATCCACTATTATTTTCTTTTAAAAAATAATTTACTATGGAAAACAAAACTATATTTCGGGGTAGGTGAGGGTTATATCAGGTTATTTTTCGTAGCAATCTTTATAGCTTGTGCTTTGGAGGTAACATGCAGTTTCTGGTAGATATTGGCGATGTGTTTTCGAACTGTGTGAACGCTGAGGTATAATTTTTCGGCCACCGCTTTATAATCATAACCGTCTACTGTCAGTTTTAATACTTCCATTTCGCGTACGGAAAGATTATAATTATTTTTTTCAGTGCCTGTATTTTCCTTTGATGCAAAGGATGCCACCATTAGCATATCCAGGGCCTTCCGGGCTATATGCGGGCTCATAGGTGCGCCTCCCAGTTCAACCAGTTGCTGAATACAATCAATAATCACTGCCACCTTTTCATCTTTTAGTAAATAACCTGAAGCACCCGCTTTTATGGCTTCAAATATTTTATCCTCGTCATCAAAAACTGTGAGCATTAAAAAACGGAGGGCAGGATATAATTGTTTACCCATACGAACTGTTTCAATCCCGTTCATTCCCGGCATTTCTATATCCATCAGAATAACCTCCGGATGTGCCGAAAGAGGCAGTTGTTTCATCTGTTCTAAAAAATCGTTCCCATCTTTTGCTGTAAGCACTACTTCAATATCCCCGGAATAATTTATTCTTTCCGCCAGGGAAATCCTGTTTTGTGATTTGTCATCAACAATTCCGATAGGTATTTTCATCTGAAACCGAAGGTAGTTTACTTATAATCCCACACAATAACTCATATGTAGTATAATGGCCGCTTTTGAAAAAAAACTTTTATTCAATACCCGGAATTATGACTGCTCAGATTAACCAATCTGGAAACCCGGTTTGATAATTCATGCTCCATTTATTAAGGCAAGTACTGGCTCATATACATAACTTTGTTTTTCAGGTGATATGAAATCCAATAGCCTGCTACCGGGGATGCCGGAAATCAGCAACACGGATAGAAACCAGGCCGTAAAATAAATCCGCAAAAATAATTTCCTTTTTCCTGTAACATTATTCCGGTCGTTACGATTAGACAGCATAACCGGACAATTACAGGTGCCTTTTTTTGGAAATGCTTAAATGAACAGACCCGAAGAATTGATAGCAATGTGCAGGCGTGGGGATCCCTCAGGCTACACAGGACTGTACAATGAACATTCCCAGGCAGTCTTTAATACCATCATCAGACTGGTGAAACACTCTGGCGAAGCAGAAGACATCCTGCAGGAAAGTTTTGTGGCTGCCTTTCAACGCATTGACCAGTTTAAAATGACGGGCGGCTTTCGGGCATGGGTAAAAAGAATTGCCATAAATAAAGCCGTTGACCTTATCCGGAAACGAAAAATAAGTTTTGTGGAACTGGAACCTGTCTGGATGACTGACAAGGAAGAAGAACAAGTGGATGAGGGCGCTTTTCAATTTACGATGGATAAAGTGGCTGCTGCCATTGACGCTTTACCAGATAGCTACCGCACCATTTTTAACCTGTACGCAGTGGAAAATATACCGCAGGCGGAGATTGCACAAATGCTGGACCTGGAGCATACAACCGTAAGAACCCAGTATCACCGGGCACGGCAAAAAATATTAACGACCCTGAATAAAGATGGTTTCTATGGACAATAAACTGGAGAAATATATTCAAAACAACCTGGATGAGCTGGACAGAAAAAAACCTGATCCCATTGTACTGACCAGGATACTGCAGCAAATGCAGGCCAAAGAAAAAAACAAACCCGGTGGCATCCTGGTTTCATTCCGCACCATCCGGTGGGCGGCGGCCTGCATACTGACAACCGCTTTAGGTATTGCAATATGGCAGTTTCAAAAACAACCGCGCCCAATAGCCGACGTAAAAAAAGAGGTTACCACAAGGCAGGAGGTAAAACAGCCAGATAATGACACCGTAAAGCATACAGGGCTCAACGCAGTGGATGAAGCGCTGGTGGCACGTAAGTCGGCTTTGATGGCTGAAATGAAAAATAAAAAACTCGCAGTATTTGCTGATTTTAATAAGATAGAATCGGCTGCCGGCCGGCTAGCCGCGGTATCATCGGCGGCTGCATGTAAGAATCAGGACAATGATGTGGTAAATGCCTTGTTGCAAATTCTGGATAATGATCCCAATACAAATGTAAGGCTGGCCGCTTTGGATGGACTTGCCAGTTTTTACCGGGAGGATTATACAAGAAAAAAATTGCTGACCTCACTAAAAAAACAAACCAGCCCCGTAGTGCAGATAGCATTAATTGGACTACTAACCCGCATGCGGACGTCTGGTATTCTGACGGAACTGGAAAAAATGGTTCACGACGAAAACACGGAAAAAGCAGTGAAGGATTGCGCGTATTCCGGCATCCTGCAAATGCGTTCTTAAGAAATTAAATAAGTAACAAAAAAACACAAATAATTCCTGCATGAAAAAGTATATCATCATCACCCTATTCAGTATTGGTTCTTTAATAAAAGTCTGCGGCCAGGATTACAAGCTGGCTAAAACCAGTGGCAAAATGATCCTCAATCTTTCTTCAGCCACCATCGAAGGATATGATGGTAATGAAGTCATTTTCAGCTCCGGCAGATCGGAGGAAGAAATGGACCCAAGGGCAAAAGGCTTGCGTGCTATTAATGGCTCCGGCTATACAGACAATACCGGGCTTGGCATCAGTGTTACAGAAAAAGGAACGACTACCGAAGTCAACCAGGTGGCTTCCAACCTGTCTTTAAAAATACGGGTACCCAAGGGCGTTATACTCTCTTTTGTATGTCATAAAATGCCCAATGCGGGAAAAGTATATTGCAAGAACCTGGAAAATGAAATAGAAATTGCTACCGATTATAACAGGGTTGTGCTGGAAAACATAACGGGGCCGGTAACGGTAACGGCGCTCTATGGTTCGGTGGATGCAATATTCAGTAACCATCTGAAAGGGCCGGTTTCCATTGCCTCTATCTATGCAACCGTTGATGTTTCGATCTCAGCGGACACAAAAGCCAATGTTAAACTGAGCAGTTCACATGGCTCCATCCTGGCATCCGCAGACCTGAAAATTGAAATGGAAAAAAATGAAGGCTCCGACATGATTAGCTACGGCAATCTTGTGAACGGTAAATTGAATGGTGGTGGGGCAGATTTCAGGCTGATGGCAGATTATGGCAAAATATATCTCCGTAAAAACAAATAAAACATCATTTTATATGAAATTATTCATTATTGCGGTCTGCTGCATCCTGTCGGTAAACCTTGCAGCACAATCAACCATCGAAAAAACATATCCTGTTTCACCTGGCCAGTCAGTTAAATTAAAATTTGATTACCCCATCGTTAGGGTTAGCACCTGGGGGAAAAATGAAGTGGCCGTAACGGCAAAGGTTAATATCAATGATCATGAGAGCGACAGCGCATTTACGCTATCATCAGAAACAGTGGGCGGCGAGCTGGTGATAAGTGATCGTATTAAGGATATTGACAAGCTGCCCCGCCGGTATACCGTTGTCAGCAATGGCAAAAAAATGATCTACAGGTCAAGAGACGAATACCGGCAGGCGATTAAAACGGGTAATATAGAAGGTTCTTATGAAGGAACAGATATTGATATAGTGGTGGAGATAAAACTACCTGCGCAATGCGTTACGGATATTAAATCTGTGTATGGCATTGTTGAGATGATCGATTTTCACGCGCCGGTTACTGTAGACGCAACCTATGGAGGTATTGATGCTACTATCACCGCAGCGAATACGGGTAAATTAAAGGCCACCACCAGTTACGGACAGATTTATTCTAACCTGGACCTGAAAATAACTGATCATACCGAACGCGATTTTTTTAATTCCATCACCGCCGAACCCGGTACGGGGCCATCATTTTCGCTGACTTCTACTTACGGGAAAATCTATCTCCGCAAACCGTAACAAATAATTTAACCACGGAGACACGGGGCACACAGGGAAGCACGGGCCTTTTTGAGCAGCAGATTCATTCAGGTTTGGAAAATGATCTCTGTGCCGCTCAGTGTCCCCCGTGTTTCCGTGGTTAAAACCGCTGCATTATTGTAAACGGCCTCCGGCCCCTGTGCTGCTTTTATCATTTGCGTCAAAAAAAACCTGTGTTTCCCTGTGCCCCCGTGTCTCCGTGGTTAAAACAGCGCTGCCAGATAACCTGTAATCTTTGTATTTTTAACAGAGATAACCAGCCAAAACTTGCGCATCACCCAAAATACAAGAGCCCTGATTTTATTGTTGCCCCTGTTTATTTTACCATGCGTAAAATCATTTTCACAGGCAGACAGTATAACGGTCACCATCAGGCCATCTTACGATAGTGTTAGTAAACTGCACCGGTTTTTGCTGGGTGAGAACTACCGGAAACTGTGGGCACTGCCCGTAAGGGTTAAAATGTTTTACCTGGGCACAGAAAAAGGTGGACTTACCATTGTAAAACAGGGCGGGGGTTTGCAAACACGCTCTTTGCGCCTGCAGGATGCCACTGGCAGGGAGTGGGTACTACGCACGATAGAAAAATTTCCGGAAAGAAAGCCGCCATCCAACCTAAAAGCTTCTATTGTAAAAGATATTATGGTGGATCAGATTACAACGGCCAATCCCTTTGCCGCATTAACTGTTCCACCTATGGCAGAAGCGCTGGGTATACCACATGCCAGTCCGCAGATAGTATATGTGGCAGACGATCATGCACTGGGCGAATACCGTGCAGACTTTGCAAACAAGGTATTTTTGTTTGAACAACGCAATGCGGGCAGCGATGCAGGGGCGGACAATTCAGCAAAGCTGCAGGAAAAATTAAAAGAAGATAACGATGTGGCTGTTGACCAGCAAATGGTATTGCGGGCAAGATTGCTGGATATGCTGTTGGGCGACTGGGACCGGCACGAAGACCAGTGGCGCTGGGAGAAAATGAAAAGTAAAAAACAAACGGTGTACAGCCCCATACCGCGGGATCGTGACCAGGTCTACTATAAAACCTCCGGCGTATTTCCCTGGATTGTTTCTCACCAGTTCCTCATGTCAAAATTCCAGGGCTTTCATAATGCCATAAGAGATATTGAAGGATGGAACGTGAATGCCCGTTTCTTTGACCGCATCTTTCTAACCGCACTGGACGAACAACAATGGAAAGAACAAATTGCTTTTGTACAAAACACCATTACAGACAGTTTAATACAAGCTGCCATTCAGTTGCTGCCACCACCCGTTTATGCGCTAACCGGCAAAGACATTATCCAAAAGTTGATAATCCGCAGGAATAATCTTGAAATGCAGGCATTGACCTACTATCGTTTTATTTCAAGGATGGTAGATATTCCCATGTCAGACAAACAGGAGCAGTTTGAAATTCATTACGATGATGAGGGCCGGGTGGCTGTTTCCATTTATAAGATTACAAAGCA
>Ga0157376_10002030_pt1 | contig 13578 bp, 9 predicted proteins | sample M45metaG_FD_121801 | JGI IMG/M metagenome (GOLD analysis project Ga0157376, IMG submission 121801) | Miscanthus rhizosphere microbial communities from Kellogg Biological Station, Michigan, USA - M4-5 metaG | ecosystem: Host-associated > Plants > Roots > Rhizosphere > Soil | place: USA: Michigan... | reverse complement strand
TCAAGCGGGGCAGGTATTGCCGCCCGCGGAGGTAGTATTCGTATGCAGCGGCGCCGGTTTGCGGGCGAAGCATCGCTTGTTTTTCGAGTTGGCTAAGAACGTTGCCGCGCAGGGAAGTGGCCACACTTTCGGCGATTTCGTCCTGAATGGCGAAGACGTCGTCAAACTTGCGATCGAAGCGGCGGGACCAGCGATGAAAGCCGGATGCGACTTCGATCAGTTGGACGGTGACGCGGAGGCAATCGTCCATTTTTCGGACACTGCCTTCGAGCAGAGTGCCGACGCCCAGCTGCTGACCTACGGCGCGAACATCGGCGCCGGAAGCACGAAATTGAAAAGAAGCGGTGCGCGAAGCGACGCGCAGGCCGTCCACTTGGGCTAGGGCGTTGATGATTTCCTCGGCGAGACCTTCGCAAAGGTAATCCTGATCGCGGGCGGGACTCATATCGGCGAACGGGAGAACCGCGATTGCGGAGATCTCTTGGGTTGGCGAAGCCGAGGCGGCAGCACCGTCTGCGAATTCAGAAACCTGGGCGACAAAGCGGTAGCCGACACGGGGAACTGTTTCAATGTACTGGGGCCCGGCGATTTTCTGGCCGAGTGCTTTGCGCACGGCGGAAATGTTGCGGTCCAGATTATTTTCTTCGACGGTGGTTTCGGGCCAAACCGCGGTCATAAGATCGTTCTTGGACACCAGAGAGCCATGGCGTTCGACGAGGACGCGAAGAGTTTCAAAGGCCTTGCCGGTAAGGGTAATGGCGCTATTTTCGCGCACCAGACGGCGTTCCTGCACTTCCAGGCGGAAGGGACCGAAGGTGTAGACCGAGTTTATGGATTCTGCGTTCATGTTGTCAGAAAAATACCAGAAATAAATCAGGTCCGGCAAAGGACTAGGGCAGCGCGTCCGGGCATTAAATAGAGCTAACGGGTGGCGGCTCCGGGTCAGACGGAATTGTAACCTACAGCGCGCCCCAAGGAGGAAACATGCTCAGTCGAATCACGGCGTTTGTATATGGTGCCAGCTGTTACGCAATATCGTTGGTAACTTTTGCTTATATGTTTTGTTTCATCGGCAATTTTTGGCTTTCTAGGAGCATCGATTCAGGAACGCAGGTGCCATTTTGGCAGGCTCTGGTCGTCAATATTCTGTTGATTGGCGTGTTTGGAGTGCAACACACGGTGATGGCGCGGCCGGGATTCAAGGCGGCGTGGACGCGAATCGTGCCAGTTTCGGTGGAGCGCAGCACGTACTTGCTGTTCAGTTGCGCGGCGGTGTTGTTGATGTTCTGGAAATGGCAACCGATGGGCGGAATGATCTGGAATGTTGAAAATGGCACGGGACGGCTGGCGTTGAATGCGCTGTACGTAATTGGCTGGGCGACGGTTTTGATCGCCACGTTTCTGATCAACCACTTCGATCTATTTGGGCTGCGACAGGTTTGGCTGCGGTTGCTAGGGAGGCCTTACACGGGGCTGGTATTCCGGACGCCCGGGCCTTACCGCATTGTGCGGCATCCGCTGTATGTGGGATGGCTGATGGTGTTCTGGTCGGCGCCGATGATGACCGCGGCGCATTTGGTGTTCGCCGTTGTCACCAGCGCTTACATCCTAATTGCGATCCGCTACGAAGAGCGGGATCTGGTCGAGTTGCACCCTGAGTATGCCGAATACCGGCGCCGGGTGCCAATGCTGGTGCCAAATGGCGCGACCAGCAAGCGAGGAAGCGGAAAAGTGCGACAGGCCATTGCGAAGCAGGCTGGTTGAAGATTAATGGCGGCGAGAGACGTGCTTGACGGCAACCATGATTCAAGAACGCAGACGGCTGGAGACACTGGACGAGCGGACCCAATTCGAGGCGCGATTTGCGCGATCCCTCGGATTGGTTCGCTTCGTCGCGTCCAGGTTGCTGAATGATGTCGAGGAAATCGAGGAAGCCGTGGAGAAGTGTTACCAGACGGCCTCTGGCTATCCAATGAAGTTTCTATTTGAAGGCGAGTTTCGGAGATGGCTGGTCACAATCGCGGCTGATGAGGCCTCCGGGATACAGAGCCGAAGGTTCTTTCATATCATGAAGAGTTTCGATCAGCAGCTGAATAATGGCTGATTTCGATTCAGGATGGCGATCCGTTGTGACCGAGGCGATCGAGGTTAGGTGGGCAAGCCTTCAAAGATGACGCGGCAGTAATCTCCGCCTTGGAAGCGGGACTGGCAGGCAGATTGGTATTCGGTCCTGTGATATCCGGCGGCGTCTTCGAAAGTGGGGAATTCGAGGATTATGATTTCTTCGATTGCGGAACCTTCCAGGACTTGGTGGCGTCCTTGGATGGCGCGAAATTTGGGCGGGTTGTTCAAAGCTACGCGGACGAGTTGGCGGCATTGGTTGAGCCCGACTGAAATCATGGAGCGGGCGTCCACTTTAAGAAGAGGGCGGAGAGCGGTGGGAGAGTAAGGCAGAGGGAGTAGGGACGGCCCTGGCGAGAGTCGTTTGCGGCGTTTTGGCCGCCGATGTTGCCGACGTTGGAGCCGCCGTAGTGGCTGGCGTCGGTGTTTAGGACTTCCTTGTAGAAACCGGCACGAGGAACGCCGACGATATAGCCTTCGCGGACTACGGGAGTCGCGTTTAGCACGACGACGAACAGTTCGTCTGGAGTTTTTCCGTTGCGGACAAAGGAGAGCACGCTATTGTCGCCATCATTACAGTCAATCCATTCGAAGCCGCGCCAATCGAAGTCCACTTGATGCAAAGCGGGTTCAGCGGCCATCAAGTGATTGAGATCGGTGACCAGTTTCTGGATGCCGCGATGGGAATCCCACTGCAACAAATGCCAATCGAGGCTGCGAGCTTCGTTCCACTCTTCGCGTTGACCAAATTCCTGTCCCATGAACAAGAGTTTCTTGCCGGGATGCGCGTACTGATAGGCGTAGAGCAGACGGAGATTGGCGAATTGCTGCCAAAGATCGCCGGGCATTTTGTGGAGCAGAGAGTTCTTGCCATGGACGACTTCGTCATGGGAAAAGGGCAGAACAAAATTTTCGCTGAAGGCGTAGATCAGGGAAAAAGTGATTTTGTTGTGCTCGTATTTTCGATAAATGGGATTGGCGGACAAATATTTTAGAGTGTCGTTCATCCAGCCCATATTCCACTTGAGGCTAAAACCGAGGCCGCCGAGATACGTGGGGCGGGAGACGCTGGGCCAGGCAGTCGATTCTTCGGCGATGGTGAGGATGCCAGGGAATCGTTCGTGGGCGACGGCGTTTAGCGTTTTGAAAAATTCGACGGCTTCCAGATTTTCGCGGCCACCGTAGCGGTTGGGCACCCACTCGCCAGGTTTGCGCGAGTAGTCAAGATAGAGCATGGAAGCGACGGCGTCCACGCGAAGACCGTCAATGTGATATTTGTCGAGCCAGAAGAGCGCGTTCGAAATTAGGTAGTTGCGAACTTCATTGCGGCCGTAATTGTAAACCAGCGTGCCCCAGTCCGGATGTGCACTCTGGCGCGGATCGGCGTGTTCGAACAGGTGAGTTCCGTCGAATTGCGAAAGGCCGTGCGCGTCGCGCGGGAAATGCGCGGGAGTCCAATCAAGCAGAACGCCGATTCCGGCTTGATGGCAGCGATCGACAAATTCCTGAAAGTCAGCGGGAGTGCCGAAGCGGCTGGTGGCGGCATAGTAGCCGAGCGTTTGGTAGCCCCAGGAGCCGTCGAAGGGGTGCTCCATGATCGGCAGCAGTTCGATGTGGCTGTAGCCAAGTTCTTTGACGTAAGGAATGAGCTGATCAGCGAGTTCGCGATAGCTGAGCCAGCGGTTGTGATCTTCAGGAACGCGGCGCCAGGAACCGAGATGGACTTCGTAGATGGAGACTGGCGACTCCAGCCAATTTTTTTGCTGGCGGTGCGCAATCCACGCCGCGTCATTCCACTGATGTGATTGCAGATTGCCGACCACGGAGCCGTTATCAGGGCGGAGCTCGCCGCGAAAGGCGTAGGGATCGGCTTTGAGCGGGAGAAGATTTCCCCGCGGGCCGACAATCTCGTATTTGTAAACGGCGCCTTCGCCGACTTCCGGAAGGAAAAGTTCCCAGATGCCGGAAGAGCCGCGCGGACGCATGGGATGGACGCGTCCGTCCCAGTGATTCATGTCGCCGACGATGCTGACGCGTTTGGCGGCAGGCGCCCAGACGGCGAAGTGAGTACCGGGGACTCCCGCGACGGTGTGAAGGTGCGCGCCAAGTTTTTCGTAGGCGTCAAAGTGACGGCCTTCGTTCATCAGGTGAAGGTCGAAGTCGGTGAGGAAAAACGGGAAAGCGTAAGGGTCAAAAAGTTCAAAAGGTTCGCCGAAATGGGTGCGGCCCTTGATTTTGTAGCTGCCAGGTTCGGGAGGAGTCGGCTGATTGGAGGGCCACACGGCTTCGAAGAGTCCCTCGGGACGAAGTTTGCTGGCGTCGGCAATTTTTGCAGGAGAGATGGGCGGAATCTTGAAAGCGATGCTGGCTTCGGCGGCCCAGGGAATGAAAAAGCGGATGGCCCAGCCGGAGAGAACGGGATGCGGGCCGAGAATGCCGAAGGGATCAGCATTTTGTCCGGCCAGGAGGGCATTGGCGCGGGCATCGAATTCCGCGCGCTCTTTACGGTCCACCGCCGGGGAAGGCGAAGCGGATGCTTTGATGTTTTCGGGAGGCAAGGTTGGATTCTCCGTCAGAGGACGTGGGAACGCAAGCACGCGGGCTGAGCGATAAAGCGGAGTCTAAACGGTCGGGAGGAAAATGCAAAGTCGGGAAACAAGACCAACTTGAGATTGGAACGGAGGGAACTCGTTGTATAGTTCGTGGCGAAGAATTTGATGCATGAGGCAGTAGTTTTGAGGGGGAGTAGGAAAATCAAAACGGCGGCTGAGGGTTTCTGGGCCCGAGTCCTGCCTTGGAGCCGCCGCAAGAGGTAGAGGCTTTCGCCGCCACCAGGCGCGTTCTGTCAGGAGAGCGAACCAATTGAGTTTGCGATTGGTGGTGGAGGAAGACAACAGGGAGAATAAAGGTCTGATCGGTCAAATGAGCGAATGATTCGCAAAGGGTTGACTGCCAGTGAAAACCGAGGGGTGTCCAGATGAATCGGAACCATGAGATTGCTAGGAACGGCGGTTGGCGATTGCTGACCGTCTTCTGCGCTGTGGCTATATTCGCGCTGACCACGGGGGTGCGCGGAGGTATGGCGCAGGATCGCACTCAGGGGCGGTCTATGGTGATTTCGAAGAACGGAATTGTGGCGTCGGAATCGCCACTGGCTTCGCAGGCGGGGGTACGGATTTTGGAGAGCGGAGGAAACGCAGTGGATGCAGCGATTGCGACCAACGCAATGATGGGCGTGGTTGAGCCGATGATGAACGGGATCGGCGGAGATTTATTTGCGATTGTGTACGACGCGAAGGCGAACAAATTGTACGGATTGAATGCCAGCGGATTGGCGCCGAAAGGTTTGACGCCGGAGTTTTTGCAAAAGCAGGGATTGAAAGAGATGCCGCAGAATGGAATCCATGCGGTGACGGTCCCGGGGGCTGTGGAGGGTTGGCAAAAGCTGGTGGAAAAATTCGGGCGGAAAAAATTGTCGGAGGATTTGGCCGCGGCGATTGCCACGGCTCGCGCGGGATATCCGGTGCCGGAAGTGACCGCGGCGTACTGGACTTCCAATGTGGACTTGCTGCATTCGAATGAAGCAGCCAGCAAGGTGTATTTGCCCGGCGACCGCGCACCGAAGACGGGAGAGATATTCAAGAACGAGGATTTGGCGGTTTCACTGGCGGAGATTGCCGAGCACGGCAGAGATGGGTTTTACAAAGGAGAGATTGCGCGGAAAATTCTGGCGGCGGAGAAAATGCACGGCGGAACGATGGTTGAGGAGGATTTGAGCAAGTTTTCGGCGGAATGGGTCGAGCCGATTTCAACAAGGTACCGTGACTGGACGGTTTACGAATTGCCGCCGAATGGGCAAGGGCTGGCGGCGCTGGAGATGTTGAATATTCTGGAGACCACGCCGTTGGGGCAGAAGGGGTACGAGTTCGGTTCACCCCAAGCGTTGCACTTGATGATAGAGGCGAAAAAATTGGCATACGCGGATTTAAAGAGGTATATCGGTGATCCGCACGGGCAGAAATTGCCGGTGGAGAAGTTGCTGTCGAAGGAATGGGCGGCGCAGCGGGCGAAACTAATTGATGAACAACACGCGAACTGCGATGCGGCGGCAGGAGAACTCACTGTCGGGAACGATACGACATATTTATCAGTGGTGGATCGCGATGGGAACATGGTGTCGCTGATTCAAAGCAACTACGACTCGTTTGGTTCGGGAATTGTGGCGCCGGGCACGGGATTCGTGCTGCATAACCGAGGGGGATTGTTCACCTTAGACAAGAATTCGCCGAATGTGTTAGCTGGGCGGAAGCGGCCGCTACACACAATTATTCCGGCGTTTGCACAAAGGGGCGATACGCGGATGGCATTTGGAATCATGGGCGGATGGAACCAGTCGCAGGCGCATGCGCAATTCATGGTCGATCTGGTGGACTACAAGATGAACATTCAGGAGGCGATAGAGGCGCCGCGGTTTACTAAGCTGACGTTCGGCGGCTGCGATGTGCAGGTGGAGAACCGGTTCAGGCAGAAGACGCGGGACGAATTGAAAGCAAAAGGACACGAGATTCAACTGTTGGGCACGTTTTCGTCGAGCGTTGGCGGCGGTCAGGCGGTGCTGCGGGATTTTGCGGCTGGCGTAAATTATGGGGCGTCTGACCCGCGCAAGGACGGAGCGGCAATTGCCGAACTGCCAGTACAGTAGATTCTGCTGACTATTCCTGATACCAGCGAAAGCCGTGGCGCTGTTCTTCGGAAATTTCGCGGACGATCTCCATGGTTTCCGCTTTTCTGACCTGGCCGCAGGCTGCCAGCAAGGCATTCACCAGAGCAACGGGAGCGGCGTAGGAGGCGCCGAAAGAAGTGGTTTCGATGGAGGCGAGAAAAGTCTCGTCGGCAATACGTGCGAGCGGGGAGAGAAACGTGTCGGAAATAGCCACACAGTGAGCGCCGCGCTCGCGGGCTTTCTTCACCCCTTCTACGGTTTGCACCAGGCCTCGCCGAAAAGAGATGGCCACTACCAGATCGTCCTTGGTCAGCGAACGAGTAAGGTGACCGATGCGTCCGGCGGAGGTTGCCGAAAAAATGGGCAAGCCAAGCAGACTAGTCTGATATTCAAAGTAACTGGCGAGAATTGCCGCGAGATCTCCGGCGAGAAGTACAATGCGGCGGGCCGAGTACATGCGCTTGGCAAGTTCGGTGAGTCGTGCGGCGTCCACGGTATTCTTGAGCGCTTGAAGATTCTTAAGGTCGCGATCGATGGCATCGGGTATGAACGCGTGACGGCCCCGATCGGATGCGCCAGCTTGCATGGTGTCTGCCGATGTGGCAAAAGCGATGGAGAGATCGTGCAAGTGCTTCTGAAATTCGCGAAAGCTATCGAATCCCAGCACTCGAACGATTCGGACTACGGTGGCGGGATCGGTACCAAGACGCTTGGCCATGGCTCGGACGCTGAGCAGCACGAATCCGCGCGGATGTTCAAGGACGGGGCGCAGAATCTCCTGGCGCTTGGCAGTGAGTTTACCGAGGCGCTCGTGGAGATTTACGGCTTGGCCGGAAGATGGTGACGACGGGTCCCGCTTCATAGGTGAACAGGTTTCAATGAATTATGGCGAGCGGCAAGATAATGCCACAGAAGACAGAGATGCGCACTAACTTGCCGAAGTCGCGACCCTGAAAGGTTAATTATCTGAAGTTGCGGTTTTGGCAGTTAAGCCGGGAGCCACGATGGGCTGCAAGAACGGCATCATGGCGCGAAGGCCTGGGCCGAGTTGCTCAATGGCATGCTTCTGTTCGGCTTTGCGCTTGGCCAGGAAATTGGGGCAGCCCTTGTCGTTTTCTTCGATCCATTTTTTGGCGAAGCTGCCGTCTTTAATTTCGGCGAGGAGCTGCTTCATGGCCTTGCGAGTTTCATCGGTGACGATGCGCGGGCCGGCTGTGTAGTCGCCGTGCTCGGCGGTGTCGCTGATGGAGTAGCGCATATAGCTGAGGCCGCCGCGATAGATCAGATCCACGATGAGTTTCAGCTCGTGGAGACACTCGAAGTACGCGACTTCGGGTTGATAGCCGGCGTCGGTGAGCGTTTCAAAACCTGCTTTGATCAGTGCGCTCACGCCGCCGCAGAGTACGGCCTGTTCGCCGAAGAGATCGGTTTCGGTTTCTTCGGTGAAGGTGGTTTCCAGAACTCCGGCCCGAGTGCAGCCAATGCCGCGGGCGTAGGAAAGTGCTAGAGCTTTGGCGCTGCCGCTGGCGTCCTGTTCGATAGCGAGAAGGCCCGGAGTACCGCCGCCCTCGGTGAAGACTTCGCGGACCCGATGGCCTGGAGCCTTTGGTGCGACCATGGAAACGTCGATGGTGGCCGGCGGCTTAACGGTGCCGAAGCGGATGTTGAAGCCGTGTGCGAACATCAAAGTTTTGCCGGGTTTGAGATGTGGCGCGATGGCTTCGTTGTAGAGCTTTTGCTGCTTGGTGTCCGGGACGAGAACCATAATGACCTCGGCCCATGCGGATGCTTCCGCGGGGGTTTTGACCGTAAAGCCATCTTTTTCAGCCTTGGTACGGGAGGCGCTGCCTTCGGGCAAGCCGACGCAAACATTGCCGCCGCTGTCGCGCAGATTCAGCGCTTGGGCGTGGCCCTGCGAACCGTAGCCGAGAATGGCGACTTTTTTTGCCTGAATGAGCGAGATGTCGGCATCCTTATCGTAGTAAAGCTTTGCCATGTGCTTCCTTTCGTGGGCCGGTTTGCGGCCGTCAAGTGCGTAAGTGCGAAGAGCGGAAACGGCGCCAACTACAAAAACCTAGGCACAAACAAAAGCGGCCGGCTCAGAATGCGGACCCCAGAAAGGCGCTATGCAGCCGTCAGCTTCGCCGGGGCCAAGACGCCGGGGGGTTGAAGCAGATCGCCGCCCCGAGTCATGGCGATACGACCGGTGCGAGCCATTTCTAGCACACCGTAGGGGCGAAGGACCTCCAGCAGGCCGTCTATTTTGTCCACGGTGCCGGAAACTTCAACGATCAGCGATTCGGGAGCGACGTCCACCACGCGACCGCGAAAAACTTTGATGAGTTCCATTAAGTGCGGGCGGGATTGCTGGTCGGCGGCGACTTTTATCAAGGCGAGGTCGCGTTCGAGAACCGAGCGTTCGGAAATATTTTCGGCGAGTAGCACGTCCACCAGCTTTTCCAGGCTGGCCTCTAGGCGGTGCGCGCCTTTTTCGTCGGTGTGCGCGACGATGGTCATACGAGCGACTTCGATGTTTTCTGTTGGCCCGACAGTCAGCGAGTCAATGTTGATGGCCAAGCGCCGCGCGAGTGACGAGACACGGTTCAGGACACCGGGTTTGTTTTCGACGTACGCGATCAGTGTTTGCATGTTTTCCTCGTGTGCTCGCTTTGTTTACGGCTCGGTGGCGGTTTCGACCAGCGGATTGTGCGGACGGCGAATCATTTCGTGCAGGGAAGCGCCGGCCGGAACCATTGGGTACACGGAGTCTTCCTGTTCGACCCGGAAATCGATTAAGACTGATTCCTTGGAAGCGCGCGCGGAACGAATGGTGGAAGTGACATCGCCGCGAGCGGTGACGCGTTCGCCGCGAATACCGAATGCGTTGGCCAGGGCAGCGAAATCCGGCGCAACCAGCGGAGTCGCGACGTAACGCTTGTCGTAGAAAAATTCCTGCCACTGGCGAACCATGCCGAGGTAGCCGTTATTGATGATGGCGATGTTGACCTTGATTTTTTCCTGAACGATGGTGGCCAGCTCGCACATAGTCATCTGAAAGCCGCCGTCGCCGACAACGACCCATACATCGGCTTCGGGCTTAGAGAATTTCGCACCGATGGCTGCGGGCAAAGCGAAGCCCATAGTGCCGAGCCCGCCGGAGGTGATCAGCGAGCGCGGCTGGTTGTGATGGTAATACTGCGCTTCCCACATCTGGTGCTGGCCAACGTCGGTGACCACGATGGCTTCGCCGTTGGTCTCTTTCCACAAATCGTTGATGACGTGTGCGGCGAAAAGGTGGCCGGTGTCGGGCAGGCTCTGAATATCGCGAACGGCGGAGTCGCCTTTCATTTCCTTTATCCTGGCAAACCAGTCGCCGCGTTCTTTCTTCTGAATATGCGGGAGAAGTTGTTCGAGGACTTCGCGGGCATCGCCAACCAGCGCGGCGTCCACTTTGACGTTCTTGTTGATTTCGGCGCGATCGATTTCAATATGAATTTTGCGGGCGCTTTTGGCGTAAGTGCGCAGATCGCCGGTAACGCGATCGTCGAAACGCATGCCGATCGCGATCAACAAATCCGCTTCCTGAATGGCGTGATTGACCCAGGCTTCGCCGTGCATGCCCATCATGCCGAGGTTGAGCGGATCGTTGGCAGGGAAGCAGCCGATGCCGAGCAGGGTCATGGCGACAGGCAAGTGTCCGGCGCGGACAAAATTGTCAAAGGCTTTCATGGCTCCGGAAATCATGATGCCGTGGCCAGCAAGAATCAGAGGGCGCTTGGCGGAATTAAGGAGTTCGATAGCGCGGTCAAGTTCGGCTGGATCGAGACCGGCGCGAACACGCTTTGGTGGAAGCTTTGGCGCTGCGGCGTCCCAATCGAATTCGGCGGTGGCTTGCTGCGCGTCTTTGGTGATGTCGACCAGCACCGGACCGGGCCGACCGGAAGTGGCGATGACGAAGGCTTCGCGGACGGTGCGCGCGATATCTTCTACACGAGAGACGATCACGTTGTGTTTGGTGATCGGCATGGTGATGCCGGTGATGTCGATTTCCTGAAATGCGTCGGAGCCGAGAAGCTTGCTGCCGACCTGTCCGGTAATGCAGACGACGGGAGAGGAATCGAGCATGGCCGTGGCGATGCCCGTTACCATGTTGGTGGCGCCGGGGCCGCTGGTAGCCATGGCGACTCCCACGCCGCCGCTGGCGCGCGCGTAGCCGTCGGCCATGTGTGTTGCGCCTTGTTCGTGGCGAACCAGAATGTGGTGAAGTTTCGATTTGCCGAGCGCGTCGTAAACCGGAAGAATCGCGCCGCCCGGATAACCGAAAATGTGTTTCACGCCCAAGTGTTCGAGCGATTGGCAGAGGATTTCCGCACCGGTGAGTTTCATAGCGTCCTTCCCGACTGAACTGGCTGCGTATTTGTTTCCGGCAGGGCGGTGACCGCGCCCCGCGAAGCTGAAGAAACGAGAAATGCGTACTTGGCCATCACGCCGCTGGTGAAACGCGGCGCGGGAGCTTTCCAGTTGGCGAGGCGCTGCTGGATTTGCTCGGCGGTGAGCTCCACGTCGAGTTTGCGATTCGGAATATCGAAGACGACCTTGTCGCCGTCAGCGAGCGCCGCGATCGGACCGCCTTGCGCAGCTTCGGGAGCGACGTGCCCGGCCATCAGTCCGCGAGTGGCGCCACTGAAACGGCCGTCGGTCAAAAGCGCAACGGAATCGCCAAGCCCCGCGCCAACCAGCGCCGCGGTAACTTGCAACATTTCGCGCATGCCGGGACCGCCTTTTGGTCCTTCGTAGCGAATGACCACGACATCGCCGGCCTTGATCACGTTCTTGTCGATCGCTGCGAAGGCGGCTTCTTCGCTATCGAAGACGCGGGCCGTGCCGCGAAACACTTTCATGTCGTGGCCGACCATTTTCATAACGCAGCCGTCGGGAGCGACATTGCCTTTGAGAATGACCAGGCCGCCGGTAGATTTCACAGGATTCTTGGTGGTCCGCACCACTTCCTGGTTTGGTTTTTCGATGGCCGCGTCGGCTTCCTGTCCCAAAGTTTTTCCGGTGACCGTAAGAGCGTCCGTTTTCAGCAGGCCGGCTTCTTTCATGCGCTTGGCGATCAAAGCGGTGCCGCCGGCGGCGAAAAGTTCAGTGGCCACAAATCGTCCGGCAGGTTTTAGATCGGCAATCATCGGAGTGTTAGCGCTGACGCGATCAAAGTCGTCGATGGACAGAGGAAGCTTTGCTTCGTTGGCGATAGCCAGAAGATGTAGAACTGCGTTGGTGGACCCGCCGGTTGCGGCGACTCCAGCGATGGCATTGTCGATTGCAGCTTTCGTAATGATTTGTGAGGGCTTCACGTTTCGCTGCAATAGGCCCATCACCATTTCGCCAGCGCGCTCACCTGCAGCGGCTTTGCCTGTATCGGTTGCCGGCATTCCGGACAAACTCATCGGCGCGATGCCAAGAAATTCGCATACCATGGCCATAGTGTTGGCGGTGAACTGGCCGCCGCAGGCACCGGCGCCAGGGCAAGCGACTTTCTCAAGAGCGAGCAGGCGCTCGTCGCTCATCTTGCCGCTCGAATGCGCGCCGATCGCTTCGTAGACGTCCTGAATCGTTACGGAATGGCCTTCAAACTGTCCGGCAGCAATCGAGCCGCCGTAGAGAATCAGTCCGGGAATATCCAGGCGTGTCAATGCCATGACGCCGCCGGGAATGGTTTTATCGCAGCCGACGAGAACTACCAACGCGTCAAAAAGATTTCCGCGGGTGACTAATTCGATGGAGTCGGCGATGACTTCGCGGCTGATCAGTGAAGCCTTCATACCTTCGGTGCCCATGGTTATGCCATCGGAAATGGAAACAGTGTTGAATTCGAGTGGCGTGCCGCCGGCTTTGCGAATACCGTCTTTCACGTGCTTTGCCAACTCGCGCAGGTGATAGTTGCAGGGGCCGATTTCAATCCAAGTGTTGGCAACACCGATGAGCGGTTTCTTGAAGTCTTCGTCTCGCAAACCGGACGCTCGCAGCATTGCGCGTGCTCCGGCTCGATTCGCTCCTTCAATCAAGGTGCTGCTGCGCAACTTCTGGCTGTCTTCGCTCACTTGCGCTTCCCCCTCGCGCTGTTTGCGGCTCTTAAATCTTCGCCAAACAGTGCCCAAAAACATTTTGGGCCATCACCCCGTTTTTGGATGATGGCCCGAATCTCTCGGAACTTCGATATTACGCCGCCATCACCCGCTTTGGTCGTCGCTTACGACGGTTTGGCCAATTCGTACAATTCCGGGCACGATGCGGACCGGCATGCTCATGAAATTCGTGAGTTCCTGCATCGTCATGGCGCTGCGAGTCATTTCGTTGTGTGATGAACACGGGCCGCTGCGGGCGGCACCGTTTTCCGCCATGTAAGGTAACAGAATGAGCCCGAACGGTCAATCAGTCCAATTAATAGAAATCACCAAGACGATAAGTTAATGTTATTGAGAGATCCGCTGCGCCTGGCCAGCCAAGGTCGGCGGGGAACTTTTTAGGCCCACGCAGGGAATAAATTTGAGAGGAAAGATGCCTGCCCGTTCGCGGCCCCGGGTAACTCCGGCATTCCTCCAGCCGTCTACTCAGTAGGGTTTCCGTTCCCGATAGGGTGATCATCATGATGAAACTGCGCTATTTTGCCGTCGCCATGGCCGTTGCTTTTGGACTTTTCGCACTAACAGCGCTGTACGCGCAGACGCCGG
>Ga0157376_10002028_pt1 | contig 13592 bp, 14 predicted proteins | sample M45metaG_FD_121801 | JGI IMG/M metagenome (GOLD analysis project Ga0157376, IMG submission 121801) | Miscanthus rhizosphere microbial communities from Kellogg Biological Station, Michigan, USA - M4-5 metaG | ecosystem: Host-associated > Plants > Roots > Rhizosphere > Soil | place: USA: Michigan... | reverse complement strand
TCGTAATAATCTTTGAATGTTTTATAGCCGGAATGATGGTACCAGATCATGATGGTCATGATTTCACTCGAAATCATCTGAAATGCTCGTTTTCTTTTATTGTTTCCAGATGTTAACAGCCGATTTTCAAATTCTTTTTCAAATTTCTTGTTAAATTCATCAATATGATAGAACATAGTTTCCAACATGTTACTACCCTTTCTTTTTGTTTTTTAGGCAAAATTTAGGGTAGTTTTTTTATGCTTTTTTGTTAAGTCTTAGATCGAGCTCGCGTTAGTAATAAAGTTTTGGAGTATACTATGACCAAAAAATTAACTAGACATGGCAATAACTTAGCACTCATTATTGATAAAGCTATTTTAGATAACTTAGGTATTACTGAGAAAACTAGTCTTGATGTTGTTGTTATGGGCAATGTTCTACTCATCAAACCGCAAATATCCGAAGATAACAAACGCAAGGAACTTGAAAAGGTTGCAAACTCTATTATGGATACGTATGAGTCAGTTTTTAAAAAATTGTCCAAAACATGATCTCTGATTTTGTTATTTTGATCACCCTCGAAGATGCGGTACGACTTCATGCATAGCTACTACTTTTCTTGTTTACAATGGTTTTATGGTCGAAGTTGATTCTGATGCATTATATGAATTGGCCATTAAAACTGCAGAATCGGGAATAAAAAAGCATGAAATTGCCACACTTTTCAAATTATATATGAAATCTATTATCTAAAAAATAGTGCTGAAAATTAAAGCATTACATACGGGTAACGTTGATCAGCTTTTTGTTATGCCTATGACGGAATCTATAAAAAAATAGTGACCAGTCATTTTGGAAAAAATAGAGCTCTTCTGAAACGATCATTTTTAATCTGAGTTTTACGATAGGATTATATAGTTTCAGAAGAGATCCAATGACTGAGTCACCTATGCTACTTGTTACCCTGCATTTAATACTTCATTACATTGTTTAATATACGTGTCAACTGCTCCATGAAATGCTTGGACAAATTGGCATGGTTTATTTGCTTGAAACGAAAATGAATGTGCATCGGCAATGGCAATTCCTGAAATTTGCGCTTGTACAATATTTTTTGTGGGATCATACTTAATGACCTGCCATCGATATCCTCTATAGTGCATAGCATCTTCCATTTCTCCTGCTTCTCGCAAAGAAGCTATTCCTTGTGCAAGAAAGTTGCATCTTTCTTCATGCAAGGAGAGGTTCGCTCTAAGATAATGATATAGAGGACTTGATTTCTTTATGCGTCCGTGTTTGTCCAGTACATTATACAGTTGATGTTGTGTATGATTCTTAGTTTCCTGCAGCGCTTTGTACTGTTGTTGTAATGCTGGAGAGGTAATCAGCCCCTTGCTTGGTTGAGTATAGGAGACCTCTACCGCTTTGCGAATAACATTTAATAATGACGACGGTCTTTTTATACGATTGTATTGTGCCAACAACATGCCTTGAAGCTGTGTTGATGAGATAAGAATTGCTATGAGCGTGAGTGATCGTTGCAGGTGATTCATACGGTTCCTTTTGGTAATGGGATATGGACAATTGGGGGAATACTAGCATAGGTAATATCGAAATGCAATAGCTTCGTTGTATGATTTGTCAGTTTTGGTGGAATGTATTTAAAATACGTTGGATAGTGTGAGCCAGTTTAGCAAAATAGACAATCCATTTTGATGTTTGACAAGAACTTAACTATACTAAAAATCGCTGTTTTGTGTGCCTATCTTAAAAAAAGGGAAAATTATGAAAATTTTTATGCCAGTGTTGTTGTTTGGAGCGATTGCATCGATGAGTTACGGAATGCATCCAGGTTTACCAGTAGTAGTATCATCGCCGGGTAATCAAAATAATGTACACAAAATTTTGGTTGATGGACTCCGCAGGGGTTATCCTGTGTTGGTGAAGAGTGATTTTGAACTTAACCCTAAAGATATACAACAAGCATTAACACCTCAAGGGGAAGGTCATAGTACAAAATTTGATGTGAGATTTTTACAAAGAAATTATCGTCAAAGTGCGTTACCAAAACATATACAACATCGCGGTAAAATTTGCTTTACTGCGGGAGCGCTTGTTGTGGCATCTTTAGGCGCAGCCTTGGATTATACTACATCATCAACCAAAAAATAGATTCTTTACCCGCAATACGCAATTATTGACACGCCTAGCCCAAATTTTCCATACTACCCCTTGTACATATTGACAGGGGGTAGTCATGGTATTAGGGAAACAATTTCTTATTATTTGTATAATCTTGCTTGGAAATCAGCTGAGTGCTGATAGTTGGCGTGTCTTTTTTTATATGGATGCAACTGATCGTCTTGCTGATATGGCGTTTAAAAATATAACTGACATGATGCAGGGTGCTCCTGCTCAATCGGTTGAATGGTATATCCAACTCCATGTCTATGGTCAAGTGGCATTGCGTTATCGCGTTGTTGGCAATGATTTGCATTTTATTGAAGAAAAACAACTTACCGGGATTGCGTTAACTGATTTTGTTGATGCGCTTGCGTGGGGATTTTGTGATACACACGCAGATCACACGATGCTTATACTTGCAAATCATGGCTGGGGTGCGCTTGATCCTTCTTGGAATGATGTTGCTAATGCCTGGGAGGCTGCTGAAATTATTATGACGCATGATGGTCCTTCCTGTTCTTTTATCGAGCAACAACTGCATGCCGTGAAAAAGAAAAAACAGTATAACGATCATTATAATAAACATCGCGGATTCATGTTTAACAACAGCAATAAAACCTATGTGCGTAATGATGACATGAGCGATGGGTTAGCGATCTTGACTGAATCTATTCTCCATAAAAAACTTGATATTATTGCCTTTGATACATGCATGGGCTGTATGTTTGAGATTGCTCAATGCGTTAAACCGTATGCGCACTATCTACTTGGTGTGCAAAGTTGTGCATTGAGTGATGGTTTTGATTATCAACGGTTTGTGTCCATTCTCAATGAAAGTGCCGATGCACGCACTACCGCGGTGCAATTTGTAGATGCCTTTGATGCGTATTATAGAGAGCATGACGTTGAAGGCATTTATACCTGCACAGCGCTTGATTTGAGTTTTATGGACGAGATGACAACACAACTTGATACCATTGTTACGATACTACTCAAACATCCAAATTATATGCCGTGGATACGTGCTGCACGTGATGCAAGTCCACGCTTTTGTTTATGGCCCATTTATACTGATCTGGTTGCTTTCCTGAAATTGGTAGAGGCAGAACTCATTGAACATTATGCTATTCAAGACGGTGATGGCGTTTTAAGTAAGTTACGTACTTTCTCTAGAACCATGCAGCGCGCGGTCGTGGCACGCTGCGGCGGGCACACCACTGTTGGCAGTGCATATGGCGTTTCAATCTATTTACCGTGGTTAGAGGTAGATGCTGCATATAGCGCTTCGCGCTTTGCGCAACAATCACCGTGGATTAAGCTGCTGCACGCGATGTGCGATTAGTCTCCAAAAGGAGCTCTATGAAATACCGAGCTTTGCTACTCTATTGAGTGCACGAACCATGCAAGCTCCTTGTTTCTAAGATTTAGGCTTGTTGTGGCATGAGGGTTGAGCGCGGCTACGTAGTACACGAATAAAGTCTTTAATATCGTTCAGGTATGATATTTGTAAATGCTGGCCCAGGCCGCCTGCGCTACAAGGTAGTGTTTCAATTGTTGTATGAAGTGATCCTAATTCCTCTGCGGTGACTGATAGACGGTGAAGTCGACCTTTACCTGGACGTTTTATATATCTATACCATCGAAAGTTATAAGTACAATAATGGTGTCCTTTGGCAACAGTAAACGCCTCAAGTAAATTTGTGCATGACTGACTTTTGCTAAGTGGACTTTGGTGCCACGCAGCTTGTGTTCTAACCGACTGTTTTTTATCTGCATATGGCACAAGTGTTGCATCAAAAATTGCGCGCAATTGTTCAGGGGTCGCTGCTTTGTTTTCGGGTCTGCCTTCACTTGCATGTATCACACAACTGCTTATTAAGATGAGCAATATATTGAGATACGCATACGGTGTGTAGATGATTGTATGCATAAATAGACACCTGTTTTATTGATATATTAAAAACAATTAATAATGTGGTGCTTCAATTCTTAGCTTGTTGCTTAGGATTTCAGCAATCTTTGTATTAATCTGGATAAATTTTTGCTGTTTAAGTGGTTTAAAGCGACGATGTTGGTGAGTTTGAGGACGAATGAAAGCAGAAGTGATATTAGATGTTGTATGGAGTGCGGCGCTACGGTCTTGAATGTGTAGTTCAAATTGAAATGATGAAACAGGGTGCGGTTCACTTTCAATTGAAGGATCCTCGATTTCTACGGCTTCCGCCAGTCTTTTATAATGCTTTATATAGTCAGCAAATTTTCTTTGTTTTGCTTGGCTTTGTGCGTCCAGCCAGCGTTTTTCTGCAAATTTTGTTTCAAGCGCGGTTTTCAATGCTGCGCCATATCTTGCTTCGTCCACCTGAGCTTTTTTGATTACTTGTAACTCTTCTCGACGATTCTTCCAATAGTCCGCTGCATGTAGTGTTGCAGATAGGGTACATAATAAAGTGACTGCGGCAATTTTTTTATATAAATTCATACGATTATCCTCTGCTAGACCGAGTTTTAACAAAAATGTAGTATACTATTTTTTCATTTCGATACGCAAATTTTTATGTAGGTATGGTCCAGTGAAATTTTACGCGTGACTGCACGGCCGTTAACATGTCGTAAGGGATGCTGTCTGTGTGTGGAGCAACTTCTTCAAGAGGTAATTCTTGTCCCCATAAAGTTACTTGGTCGTTGACTTGTGCATGGGGATGAGGGCGCAAATCAACGGTCATCATATCCATTGATATACGACCTACCAGTGGACAGCGTATACCATTCACTAATACAGGCGTTCCGTTACGTGCAGTGCGTGGATAACCATCGCCGTATCCCATCGCAATGACCCCAACGGGCATATCTTCCGGACAGATAAAGCGTGCACCATAGCCAAGTGATGTGCCTTTGTTGACCATACGTACTGCAATAAGGCGTGTTTGCAACGTCATGACTGGTTTTAGTCCAAGACTGTGCGCAGAAATCCCTGCAATAGGACTTATGCCATACAAAGCAATTCCGGGACGAACCATAGCATAATGTTGATCAGGAAAATGAAATATTGCAGCAGAATTGCACAAGCTTTTTGGCTGCTGCAATTGCTGCGTACACTGTTTGAATGTCGCGATCTGTTGTTGGTTAAGTGGATGCTCATAATCTTCAGAACAAGCGAAATGTGACATCAAGCCGATAGGGTGTTTAATGAAAGGATTACACGCCAGTTGTTCTTGAATGTTTGCGACATCAGTGGGTTGAAAACCAAGTCGTCCCATACCGGTATCAATCTTAAGCCATATGGTGAGCGGCGAGGGTAAAAAAGATATTTGGTTTAGCCATGCAAGTTGTTGATATTCATGTAAGACGATATGAAACTGTTGGCACGATGCCACCAAATATTCATCAGGTTCAAAAACACCTTGCATAAGAGTAATCGGAATTTTAATACCCACAGCGCGTAATGCAAGTGCTTCATCAATCGAGGCGACGCCAAATGTCGCGACATGATGCTGCAAACGTAATGCTGTAGAACGTAACCCATGGCCATATGCATTAGCCTTGATCATAGCCATAATCAATGAGCTTGGCGCTCGTTGTTTAATAACCGCTACATTGTGCAGTAAATTTTCTGTTGATAATACTGCAATAGCAGCGCGCATTGTGTTCCCCCTAGGATCACTACCCTTGTGTAATTGATATAATAATGAGTAGTAATCATATGAGATCTCAGTATACTGTCCAAAAAAATAGGTGGCAAAGAATCTCAATTCTTTAAAGGAGTAGTAGTATGAACAGATCATGTTTTTTACGTACGGCGCAGGGAATAATTATGTTTTCTCTATCGTCAGGAGCAGTAGCAGAAGAGCAGATGCCTACCAAAGAGGAACTTTTTCGGTCTGCATTGGAACTTCCGGTAACCGAAGTAATTTCTCCTATAGCACAATATGTTACGGTAGTGCAAACGGGTAATTTGGTTGTGATATCAGGCCAGCTGCCGCGTAAGCCCGATTTTTCGATTATAAAAGGTGCATTGGGACGTACTCTCTCGGTTGAGCAAGGATATTATGCAGCGCATTTGTGTGCGTTGGCTATTATCGCGCATTTGAAAGCAAAAATCGGTGATTTATCGCGCGTGCGCAGATGTGTAAAATTAACCGGCTATATTAATGCTACCGAGACATTCACTGACCATTCATTAGTCATGAATGGAGCATCAGATGTTATGGTCCAATTTTTTGGCGAGGCTGGAAAACATGCACGTGCAACAGTGGGCGTGACCTCGTTGCCATTAGGATCTGCAGTAGAAGTAGAAGCAATTTTTGAAATTGTTTAATCACAATACTTGTTTTATAGCATGAGTTTGTTCTATTTTTAAGAAAAAATAGGAGAAGTTCATGCTGCGTATAAAAAATAAAAAAGCTTTGGCTATAGTACTTGGCGTTGCGGTTATTTTTTATCAGCTTCATGGTATGAATTATTTTAAAGGGTTCAAACCTGAATGGCTCACGACAGAAAATCTGAGACAAAAATCGTATAATGTGATACGTTCGCCACTCTTTTGGATGGTTCTTGGTAGTGGAGTGATTGCATTTGCCATATGGAATCGGCCTAAAAACCGTCCTGCTCCAGGCAGTGGAGCTCCGCCATCGAGCGGTTCAAGTTCTACTTCAGTTCAAGTTTCCGGAATACCCCTGCGTCAAACCTCAGGTAATGCTCCAAGCGCAGTGGAACAATCAAGACAGGAGGAGGAGGAACGTCTAAAAATCAAGGAGGAGAAGAAGCTAAAGGCTCTGGAAGTACAACGGGAACGAGAAAAGCATGAAAGCAAGGAAATGCAAGAAGATGCTGCACGGCAAGCACATTTTCGTTTTGTGCAATATGAACAACGTATCCTGAATGAAATCGGAACAGAAATACGCCCGGATATAAGCGTTGAGGCAAAGATTCGTGAGGTTCTAAATGGTATAGGCGAATCTGTGCGAGGATCACTTTACAATTTTATTAACCAGTTTATGCAAGACCATCCTATGGTTTAACAGAGAATCATTAGTGTTACGTGAGTATAGCACAGATGCTTTGATTAAATTTTTTACCTCGTTAAACTCTTTTTTTTCAGTAGTTTACCTATTGACTCAAGTGGAAAGGCTTAATAAGACTCTTGCGCCTAGTGAGCGTAATGCTAGTTTCCCCCAAGCGCCACCAGATCTTATTAATATATATACCCTTTTGCATTTGCTTGATCAGATGGATGTTGCTGATAAAGAAATTTTAAAAAAATATTGGAAGACCGACGATGTAGCTCAATACTTAATGGCACAATTGAGTATTGATCAGGCTCGAGAAAGAATTAGCGTATTTCAAAATGGGGACTTGTTTAATGAGTTAAGTCCTAAGGGACAAATAATAGTGACTGAGATAGCTACGCGTATTTTTGAGTTAAATTCTAGGATCAAACCGAAATGGCTTGTTGAGCAACGTATTGAGCTTGTAGAGAAGATAGAAAAATTGCTCCGTTATTACCGCGAAGCAAGACTCCCCGTACCAAAACGAGCGCAAGGCTTATTGGATGCTCTTTTAACTGATGCATGGAGTGAAAATTTTGAACAATATCACAAAGAAGTCAATCAAATAACAATTTTTGTAGAGGCCTTTGAAGAGGTTTGTTTCGCAATTGAATGGGAATTAAGTCTATTGATCGCAGCTGCTGAAAGACACGAACCAGAGAGCAGAGAGACCCCATTGCTTCGACCTTCTATTAGGGCCAAGATACTTGCTCGATATCCTAATTATACGCAAGCAATAGATCAAGACGTTGTTAAAGTTATTATAGATGAACTCGCAACAGAGCATCGTAGTTTAAGGACTCCAGAAGAAATTTGATGAAAAAAGCAATCGCGCTTAAATACGTGTCGCACAAGAATTGACCTATGCAGAACAGGATCGGTCGTGAGTCTTGTTTTTTCCGTTGCAGCCTTGCTACCATTATAGGGGTCAGTAAGGGGTGGCGGTAATGGGTATGAAAAATAGAAAAATAAAAGTATCTATCCTCGTGCTGGGTGTTGCGGTTATCTTTTATCAGCTTCATGGTATGAATTATTTTAACGGGTTCAAACCTGAATGGCTTACGCAAGAAAATCTGAGGAACAAATCGTATAATGTGATACGTTCGCCACTCTTTTGGATGGTTCTTGGTAGTGGAGTGATTGCATTTGCCATATGGAATCGGCCTAAAAACCGTCCTGCTCCGGGCGAGGGTGCTCCGCCATCGAGCGATTCAGCAGCGCCTTCCCCTTCCATGCCAGTTGGAGTTTCTGGAGCACCCCTGCCTTCTCAAGGTGGTGCTCGAAGCGCAGTGGAACAATTAGGACAGGAGGACGAAAAAAAGAAAAAAGCTCTAGACGCAAAACTCAAACGGGAACAGGAGGAGGCAGATCATCAACAATGGCAAGCAGAAACAAGAGACGTATTCTATGGGAGAGGATTTGGCAGAAACTATGTACCACCTTCGCAAGAAGAATTGCAAACGCAGCGAGAGCAGTCATCGCGTTACCGTGAAGAAGAAGAACAACGTATGTTTCGGGAAATGGAAGCAGAAGTGCTCCCGAATATAACAGTTGACGAAAAGATTGGTGAGATTCTAGAGAGTATAGGAGAATTTGGACGGGAGGCTCTCTACAACTTGATTAACCAATTTATAAAAGATCGTAGGTGGTTTACTACAGCACGTTTAAGAGGGTGGACTACAAGCGATTTTATTGCATTTTTTACCGAATTAAAATCTTATTTTTCAGTCATGTACTTATTGACTCAAGTGGCAAAATCCTATAGAGGTAGGCATTATGATAACACTCGTAATACTCAAGTCAGTCAAGCGCTCAAGGAGTTTATTAAGATATACACCTCTTTGCATTTGTTTGCTCAGATGGATGCTGTGGATATAGACATTCTAAAGAAATATTACAAAACCGACGATGTAATTCGGTATTTAATTGCGCAATTAAATACTGCTAAGGCCAAACAGAGAGTTAGAATATTTGAGGATGGAAAAAATTTTAAGACTTTAAGTCCTAAAGGAAGAAACATACTTGCTTGGATATTTGATCTTCCAATGGCTGAATCAGCAAACGTTGTTCCAGAGCGTATTAAGCTTGCAGATAAGATAGACCAGTTCATCGTGGATTACTACATCTTCCAAAGCGATATGCCACGAATAGAAGTGCGCAGTTCACCAACAACAATGCTCAGATTCTGGGATGCTATTTTAACTGATACATGGATTGAAGATTTTGCGAAATATGAAAAATTCATCGATCACGCAGTATCACTGCTCGATGAACAAATGATCAACTAGTATGATCCTCCGTAAAGCATGGGTACAATGCCTTGAATCTTGTTTTTTCAATTGAGCCCTTGCTACTCTTATAGGGGTCAATGGGGGGGCAGTTGTAATGGGTATGAAAAATAGAAAAACAAAAGTATGTATCCTCGTGCTGGGTGTTGCGGTTATTTTTTATCAACTGCATGGCATATCTTATTTTGATTTTGGGTGGCCGATTACAGCAGGATTTAAACAAAAATCCTACAATCTCATGAAATCACCGTTGTTTTTGACCATGGCTGGCAGTGGAATGATTATGTTTGCTTTATTGAATTTTTATAAAAACAATGTTTTGGGTGGTTCTCGCTTACCGTTGCCTAAGCCGCAGCCGCAGCCGCCAAAAATTGTAATGCCTCCAAAAAAATCCGCAGTATTGCCTGTTGACCAAGCAGAAAGAAAAGAAGCCGCAGCCGAGGTACGTGCAGTATTGCCTAAAGAGGTTGCTGGGAGGGTTGATGAATTGGTGAGTAAGATATCTGATGAAGATATACCGATTCTGTGCAATCAGCTTAATAAAGCTGCTGGTGCAAAAATGATAGAGCCGACCACGCGTAAAGCATTAATGAATTTTTTCAATAATCCGAAATCATTTTTTAGCATCTTTTTTTTCTTATCAGAGATTCCAGACGATAAAACTTACGGTACAGCGCGTACAGAACTTATTGAAATATACGCCATACTCCATTTGCTTGCGATGATGCTGCAAAAAGATAAGGATAAAATCAAACGAGTATTGCAAATAACTGATGGGGATATAGCTGATTATATTTTGGTACATTGGGACCGCCCGCAAGCATACAATGCACTGCAGATATTAATGGATAAAAAGTCTCTTTTCTCGACCAATGGTATAACAATATCGTTGCGTGGCGAAAAAATAATAGGAGTAATAGATAAACTATTGTGGCAATCGTATGATCCTGTTAGACAACGGAGGCTTACTCAAAGAAGCCAAAATGCGCGCAAGACGGATAGAGTAAATCATCGCCTACACCTTACTCAAGAATTATTATCTCTGCAAGAATATTTGCATGCGCATAGTATTGCAGAGCCAGATGATCTAACACAAGTGCTCAATCTTATTTTTTCAGATAAATGGATTGAAATATTGAATATTGTTGCATTGATCGCAACTTACGATCAAGCGTGTCATATTTTTGATAAACAAGGAGGACGTGAAGCTAAAGATAAAGATAATATTTTTCAAAATATCGTGAAAAAATTAGCACAAGAACGGAAAGAGCGACGAGTTACAAGCAAAACACCAGCAGGAAAAGAAGCACGAATGGAACGCATGAGAAAAATTCAAGAGCGACGCGTGAAACCTGAGCATGAGGAGGAAGAAGAAGACGACGAGGAATTAGAAGAGGCATAAGACCAATGTATATACCAAAGACACATAAAAAATTTTTAATTGCGATGCTTGGCATAGCCGTTCTTTTTTATCAACTCCATGGCATTGGTTTTACATGGCCAACTACCGAAGGTTTTAAGCAGACATCATACGATTTTATGCACCGCTTAAGGGAATCGCCGCTCTTTTGGACAGCTGCAGGAGGGAGTATGCTTGCACTGATCGTTTTGGGTTTGTATAAAAAAAGTGTCTTTGATCAGAAAAATCGAGAAATACGGCAGAGATCCATCGTTGACGAAAGGGTTAATCGTGTAATACGAAGCTTGACACTAGACGAAGCGGAAGCTTTATATGGGAAGATTAATCTATTATTGACGCATTATTCCTATTTCGATCTTCGTACAATGCCAAAACCAAGCACAGGTGATTATCACGATGAATTGATAAAGTTTTTGCGAAGCTCACCATCTTTTTTCAGAATTTGTTTCTTACTATCACATATTCAAGGTTTTGGGGCCAAGATTGAAGACTTGACGTTTATATACTCTATACGCCATCTACTTGCAATGTTGGAGTCTAAGGATATATCAACAATAAAAACATATTTTAGTGTACCAGCGAATACTGATCTAGCTGCGTATTTACTGGTGAAGTGGAAAGCGGAAACTGCTGAAGTTAGCATACGTCAGTTGCTTGAGAACGAATCAATTGTATTCGCCATTACACCCCATGGAAAGATCATTCTGAAGTCAATTATAGGAGCTATGCAACGATGGTTCCAAACAAATCGAACCTTGGCAAGTTTAGTCGAAGGGCGTATTGAGCAAGTTAATCGACTATATGCTGTCATAAAATTTCTCAATAAGAATGTTATTAAAGTGTCAAAGCAAATATTAAGCATGATGAGAGATATTTTATCTGACCAGTGGGTGCGCTTACAAGACACCGGCTTACAAATAACATTGTATGAAGATGCGCGAGATGCAGTTGTTGAGTATCAAAAAGTCGGAAAATCGGAGCAAAATTTTGATAAGTATCAGGTTTTTTACAACGCAGTCAAATTCTTAGAATATGTAGCAGCCGAAAAATTAAAAAAGAAGGAATAATAGTCATGAGATGTGATAATGCAAGCTAACAAAAGGCACAAAAAGATTTTAATAGTGATGCTGGGTGCAGCGATTCTTTTTTATCAACTGCATGGCATAAACGTTGTTCCATCATGGTTCACGCAAGAAAATTTTAAGCAAAAATCATATAATTTGATACGTTCGCCGATATTTTGGGGAATTGCAGGAGGAGGTGTTTTGGCGCTTGTTCTTGTGGGTATTTATAAGAAGAAGATTTTTGGTAGTGATCAAAGCAATGTAGGGTCCGGGTTAACTGAAAGTCCCTTGTCGTACGAATCGCTCATGAAGGCCATCATATCAGATAGTGCACGCTTACTACCACCAATACAGCCTCAAAAGCAACCTGCGGAACAACTTGCAGCAGTATCAGAAGCTGGCGTATTAGAATCTGGACAAGGCATTGCAGACACTAGATGGCAAGAAGAACGTAAAGCGGAATTAAACGCAAGTGAAATTGGGCCAAAAAAACCATTATTTGAGGTAATTAGTGCGATTATAGATAGTATATCTGACTCAGATCTGAAGCTTATTTTAAATGATATTCAAAAACTGGAAAAAACTCATTTATTTTTTCGAGGTATGCTGCAAGCATATACTCGTGATGGCTTTAAGAATTATTTTAAAGACTCAAATAAAAATAGATCGTTTTGTAAAATATTTTTTTTATTCCGTAGTAAGTTTGCAAGCATTCATGCTGTGAAATGCGCACACAAACAATGGTGCAAAAAACTTATGACCATATGTTATATAATGCATTTATTGATCATGATGTTTGATGAAGATAAAAAAATATTGCAAACCTATGGAGATGTTACATTGTCTCTAGAATTAGAAAAGGATTCTTTGCAACTTGAAGCACTAAAACAACAAGTTGATCAGTGTGTGATACAACATGGACTAAAAAAAATGACACCAACAGGACAGATACTTGTTGAAGAAATTCAAAGTGTTCTTACTGAGCAAGACTCATATATGCTCATCGCCACGAGTCGATCTAATGTAACTCGCAAGCTTTATGACCTTATTGACGAATTTTCAAATGTTCATTTCAAATTACCCCAAGTACTGATTCAAGATTTATTTATCCTCATACATGATATATGGGTTGATTTTGCTAAAATTGACAAGAAGATACAAGCAGTTATACAAGCAGTACATATGGCTGAGAGTGGTTCGACTGATATTCAAAAACAAGAAATTCAAGCAAATCCAGGTGCAAAGGAACGAATATTCAACGAATTTGTGCAATATTTTTTTCAAGAAAAGTGAGATCAATTATGCGCACATCGTGCCAGGAGGGTATTTTTATAAGCTTCAACGTACAGTTGATTTTTCATGAAGGTATTTTTATTGCTTATTGATCCTGATTTTTGCTACCACTCAGGTAAACAGGAGGGTTGCAATGGGTGTAAAAATTGGGCACAAAAAGATTTTAATAACAATGCTGGGCATCTCGGTTCTTTTTTATCAGCTGCATGGCATTGATCCTCGTATTTTAGATCCATTTAAGCGCATGTATGAACGTTCGAAACAACAATCATATGATCTCTTTACATCACCGTTGTTTTGGACCGTTGCAGCCGGA
>Ga0157376_10002025_pt1 | contig 13594 bp, 8 predicted proteins | sample M45metaG_FD_121801 | JGI IMG/M metagenome (GOLD analysis project Ga0157376, IMG submission 121801) | Miscanthus rhizosphere microbial communities from Kellogg Biological Station, Michigan, USA - M4-5 metaG | ecosystem: Host-associated > Plants > Roots > Rhizosphere > Soil | place: USA: Michigan... | reverse complement strand
TGTTAAGTTCAGGATGTTTCTTTTTTTTAAACTGCCTGCGGCTTTCTTTAGCGGCGTAAGGCTAAAAGACATCGACGAAAGCAAAAGCATCGTCTCCATACCCTATAAATGGTTTTCACAGAATCCTTTCCGGTCAACCTATTTTGCCTGTCTTGCCATGGCGGCAGAACTAAGTACTGGTTCTCTTTCTATGATGCACCTGCACAAAAGAACACCGGCTGTTTCTATGCTGGTGGTAAAACTGGAGGCCGTGTATTTTAAAAAAGCCACCGGAATTACCATCTTTACCTGCGCAGACGGACAACAGTTAAAAGCCACCATTGAAAAAGCCATTGCAACAGGTGAAGGCGAATCTTTTACCGCTACCTCTCATGGTGTAAACGAACAGGGAGAAAAAATTGCTGATTTTTTTATTACATGGTCTTTTAAGAAAAAATCGAACCAGCCGGCATAACGGTTAATTCTTTACAGCAAGATAATTAGTAGTAAGAAAAAGTTCCAGGTATTCACTGTACCGGTCCAATTTAACCAGACCCCTGGGCAATACCCTGTAAATATGGTACCCGGTAAGCAGTTTAAAAAAATCTTTCATAAAAATCCGGGCTTCAATAGAGGCGACACCAAATTCAAATTGTATATAGGGAATTTTTCCTGCGGTTATCATTTTTTTAGCGCCGGTTAATACTTCAATTTCATAGCCTTCTACATCAATTTTCAAGAGGTCAATTCTTTCTATTCCCTGTTCACGGCAAAAAAGGTCGATAGCAGACAATTCAATGCTTTCTTTTTTTACAAGTTCTTCGGCAACATGGTCATGACTTGTTTTTACAATGCTGGCAAATACGCTGCCTTCTATCTGGTTATACAGCGTTTCCTGTTTTTTCTCTCTGCCCATGCCAATATTAAAAGCTTTGAAATGTGCAGCGCTACTGATATTTTTCAGTTCAGCAAACGCTGATTTTTGCGGTTCAAAAGAATACAATTGAAAGGGAGGCTTTAATTTTTTTAATACCATAGACGCATACTGGCCTTTGTTGGCGCCTACATCAAATATTGTTAACGGACTGCTTAGTTTTGACGCAACATATGTAAGCACATATCCTTCACCACTATTTTCAAGCACCTGTCCGCGATCATAATTCATCCCTTTTACACCCAACCTGAAAAGCGCCTTATAAAGGGGTTGCAGCAGTGAATTGCCCAATAACAGGTTTTTAAAAGCGCCCATAATTGTATTGCACCCGAAGTTTTAGTTAAACATAAAAATAACCGTACCATTTAAAAATACAATAGATATATTTATTATTCTAAAAACCTTTGTTCATTAAAACTAGTTTTATGAAGATTGCTTTCCACGGGGCCGCACGTACAGTAACGGGGTCAAAACATTTACTTTCATTAGCAAACGGAAAAAAATATTTACTTGATTGTGGCATGTTCCAGGGTATGGGCCCCAACACAGATACGTTTAACCGTGAATGGGGATTTGATCCCGCAGAGGTTGATTTTCTTATTTTATCTCATGCGCATATTGATCACAGCGGGCTTATCCCAAAGCTTGTAAAAGATGGTTTTGCCGGTAAGATTTTTTGTACGCCCGCCACCAAAGAGCTTACGCAGATATTATTGCTCGACTCTGCAGAAATACAGGAAGATGATGTAAAGTTCGCCAATAAAAGAAGGGCTGCCAACAACCTGCCCTATGTAGGCCCTCTGTATACCATTGAAGACGCAAAAAAATGTATGGACAGATTTACCACGGTTGAATATGGCGGCTGGTATAAGATTGATGAAAACGTCTCATTGCAATATACTGATGCGGGTCATATTATAGGAAGCGCTGCCGTTCACCTCAGCATTACAGAAAACGGAAAAACCAGCCGGCTTACTTTTAGTGGAGATGTGGGCAGGTACCGGGATGTAATACTCAGATCGCCGGAAGTGTTTTCGCAGGCAGATTATATACTTATTGAATCTACCTATGGCAATAGCCTGCACGATGACGTTTCTACAACACCCGAACAGTTGCTGCAATGGATTGTAAAAGCCTGTTTGCAGAAGAAAGGTAAATTGATTATGCCGGCTTTTAGTGTTGGCCGTACACAGGAATTATTGTTTTCCTTAAATGAACTTGAACTTCAAAAAAGGCTGCCGCCGATCTCTTATTTCATAGATAGCCCGCTGAGTGTAAAAGCCACACAGGTGATGAAAAACTATCCCCGCTATTTTAATAAAAATATTCAGCAGATAATGGAAACAGACAACGACCCCTTTGGATTTGCGGGCTTGCGGTATATTAAGACGGTAGATGAATCAAAGTCGCTCAATTATTTTACTGATCCATGTGTGATTATTTCAGCAAGCGGCATGGCAGATGCCGGCCGCGTAAAACACCATATCAGCAATAGTATAGAAAATAGCCGCAATACCATTTTGATGACTGGTTATTGTGAACCCAATTCGTTGGGCGGGCGTTTAATTGCCGGTGCAAAAGAGGTAAGCATCTATGGCATCAAACATGAAGTGCATGCGGAGATAGGCGCCATTCGCAGTATGAGCGCACATGGTGACTATGAAGATTTGAGCCAGTTTCTTTCCTGTCAGGATGCAAAAGCGGTAAAAAAATTATTCCTGGTGCATGGCGAGTATGAGGTACAGCAGGCCTTCAGGGATCGCCTGCTAAAAAAAGGGTTTACTGATATTGAAATACCCGAACGGCATTATGAAATAGGATTAACATAAAAAGCATAATTGATGCATAAGGCCGGGCGCGATACCCGGCTTTTTTTATGGAGTATCTTTTATGGTATGACTTCATGGCAGCGGGGATCACCTTTTATAAGAAATCAGCATATTTTTTGACGCTAAAGAATTGGGTAATTAATTCCTTGCCCAAAAAATAGTATGAAAAAGATAAAACTGAATATAGCGGTAATGATTGTGTTGGTTGTCTTGTTGTTTGCTGGCTGTGCAGCACCGGTACATGTAGAAAAGGACTCGGCAACTGATTTTAGCAAATACAAAACCTATGCATGGATAGATGAAAATAATGGCAAAAAAGGAAAGGCAAATGACCTGGAAGAAAAAAGTGTGCATGAAGCAGTTAGCAAAGAGCTGGAGAATTCGGGATGGAAAGAAGTAGCCAGCAATCCGGATGTATTGATAAGTTACGATGTATTGGTAGAGCGCACCACAAAAGTGCAAAGCGACCCTGTGTATACCAGGGCAACTTCAAGGTTGTATTTCAATCCTTATTCCAGGCGTTATGGTACCATTTATTATCCGTCCCAATTTTGGGGATATGATAATTATAATGTACCGGTAAAGGAAGGAACGCTTACTATAACTGTTACTGATGCCAGTACCGATAAAACGGTATGGCAGGGCTGGACTACCAGCGAAGTAGATAGCCGGCGCTTATCTGGCAAAGAACTAAGCAGCAGCGTGAAAGCTATTTTTAAAAAGTTTGATATTGCTAAAAAATAACGGCGTTGATTATAACCCCGCGCCTTCAAGCCGGGGACTTGCGCATTGTCTTCGTTGGCTTTAGCCGAAACGGGTTTAGCTAAAGCCTGTCCCGTAGTATTAGTTATCCCCGGCCAGAAGGCAGGGTTATGAAGATCTCCAGGCCGCAGATGAGCGTCATGGGTAGCAATATGGTGAATTATAAATACGCGTTTATGCTTCGTAGGTAGTCCGGAAAATGTTCCATCGGAACATCTGGCGGGTGGCAATTCAATGAATTGGAAATATGCGCGCCGTAGATAAGCCTGGTGTTAATGCGGGACAGCAAGACAAGTGCTGCTACAATAATAAATAATGCTTCAACCGCAACTATATTATATTTAGCCTTTTCAGCACTTCCTGTTTATGAGCTTTGCTGATGGGAATTTCTTTGCCACTGATAAATAAACCATTCTCTCTGATGTTGCTTATTTTGTCAATATTGATGATATAAGAGCGGTGTACTTTAATAAAACTTTGTTTGCTTACTTTTTCTTCCAGGTTTTTAATGGTATTGTGTGTGATGTACTTTTTTTCGCCGGTTACAAACTTAACATAATCACCCATGCTCTCTATATAAAGAATGTCTTCGTTGTTCAGGCGTATCAGTTTGCCATCTGATTTTATAAAAATATGATCAACACCGGTTTCGGTAATGGTATTGTCGGCCACTTCAGCTGTAGCAGGCGGAATCTTTTTTAGTGCATCCAGGAAGCGCTGATAGGTAAAAGGCTTTTTCAGAAAGTCGGTTACATTGTATTCAAACGCATCAAATGCATATTCAGGCTTTGAGGTAGTTAAAATAACTTTTGGCGAGTAGGCGATCTGATCAAGCAGATCAAATCCTGTGGCGCCGGGCATTTCAACATCCAGAAAAATTAGATCGACAACATTGTTATTCAGAAATTCCAATGCTTCGGGTACAGCTGCGAAATGTCCTTTAACGGATAGCTGGCCGCTTTTTTCGCAGCACCGGCTCAGATAATCGGCAGCAACCTGCAGGTCTTCTACAATAATACAAGTCAGGCTCATAATGGGTTGGCATTAAAAGCTTTCAGCCGGGTATATTCATGGTCAATGATATCCCTTGCTTCAAGCAATACGTTTTTAATATGTACATATTCATTGCTTACATCTGCTATTGAGGCGGCGTTAACGCATTGGTCCTCAAAATTTTTACAGAGAGACTGGGCTTCCAGCAGGCCTGTATAGCCAAAGGTGGGCTTTATCTTGTGTACGGCCCTTTTCAGGTCGTCCAGGTTTCCGTTTTCGTAAGCTAATTGCACGGCGCTAAAGTCTGCTTCAAAGTGCTGGAGCGTAGTGGCAAAGATTTCTTCTATATAGCCAAAATCGTCTGTATAAAGGCTGTACAGGGTCTCCTTGTCCATTTTTTCATTAAAAATGAACTGTTTAGGTAAAGTTTCGCTTCCCATAGGAAATAGATGTTCGGGTTTTTCGTTATATACCAGCGGCATTTTCATAAAAAATGGAAAACACCTATCTAATAACTCTATGAAGCAAAAATTATTACATATTTCCTGGTCAATTTATCAGGATATTATCCATACAGGGGTAAATGAGGGGGTTTCCAGGGAAAATGAAAAGAAAATAATCAGGTTTAACCAGTTTATTGTGCTGGCCCTGCTGGTAAACTGTTTTTCTGTGGGCATTTATTTGTACCACAAACTGTTTATCAGCGGTCTTATTAATGTTACTTCGGCCTACCTGTTTTTGCTGGCTTACTATTTTAATTACCGCAGAAAAGTAGAAGCAGGCCGCATTCTGGCCATTATTAATATCAACCTCTATTTAATCATCATCAGCCATGTGGAGGGCTTGCGTGCAGGCGGTTACTTATTGTATTTCCCTTATTTTATTGCCCTGACATCTGTGGTAAGTATACGCAGAAATTTAAAAGAATTGCTGCTTGTTTGCGGTATCACCTTTGTATCATTATTAGTGTGCATATTGGGCAATCCGCAGGTAAATGATATACAGATCATAAAAGAAAGCATGTACGCACCACTGTACAACAGCAATCTTTTTGTATCGCTTTCAGCTACTATTTTCTTTTCTTACGCCATCCTGCGTCTCAATAAAGAAAATGAAGTGGCTATTCTGCAGGAAAAGAAATTCGGCGATACCATTTTTAACACATCGCTGGATGGGGTATTTATTATTTTCAACGAATCGGATACAATTGCCAATTGTAACCGCCGCGCCCTGGAGTTGTTTGAAGCAGAACACCTGGGTGAAATAGGAGGCACGCCTGTTACAGATTGGTTTAGTGATGAACACGTGAAGCATTTTAATACGGTAGAACAATCTGTTTCGGAAAATACAAAAAACTGGCAGGGGGAACTGGCTTTTAATACCAAGAATGGTAAAAAATTTTATGGCTATGTAAGCGTGGTGCCGTTTACGTATAAGACTATACGTTATACCAAAATCAGTATTCTTGACATATCAGATGTAAAGATGACCGAGTTTGCATTGATGAAGGCCAAGCAGAAAGCAGAAGAAGCAGCTAAAACAAAGTCCAGGTTTTTGTCTAACATGAGTCATGAATTAAGAACACCCCTGAACGGTATCATTGGTGCATCTAATCTATTGCTGTTTGAAAATTACCTGGAAGGACAAAAGCCGCAACTTGATATACTGAAATATTCTTCAGAGCACATGATGCTGCTGATTAATGATATCCTCGACTATAATAAAATTGAAGCGGGTAAACTTGAACTGGAAGCAGCACCGGTTAATATTAAGGAACTTGTTGCAAGAATAGCGGCACAGTTCTCTCCGCAGATTACGCAAAAAGGACTGCATTTTTATGCCGAGATTGATGAAACCCTCGATACGGAGGTTATCACAGATCAAACAAGATTAAACCAGGTCTTGTCGAACCTGCTGTCCAATGCCATGAAGTTTACAAAGGAAGGCAGTGTGTGCCTGATTGTAAAAAGACTTTTTGCTTCCAGCAGCAAGGTCACCATACAATTTATGATTGTAGATACGGGCATTGGTATTCCAAAGGAAAAACAAAGCGAAATTTTTGCCAGCTTTACACAGGCCGATGTAGATACCACGCGTAAATTTGGTGGTACGGGCCTGGGACTTTCTATCAGTAAGGAACTGGTGAATATGTTTAACAGTGAGCTGATTCTTGAAAGTACTCCGGGCAAAGGAAGTGTATTTCAGTTTACAGTAGAATGGAATATCAACATTCACCGTAAGATGTATATCAATGAAGACAGAACTAAAGAGCTCAGTTCGCTGGAAGGCACCCGTATTTTACTTGCAGAAGACAACCCGGTAAATATGGCTATTGCAAAAAGATTTTTAAAGAAATGGGGTGTTGGGCTTACAGAAGCGGTAAATGGAAAACTGGCCGTGGAGGAATTCAAAAAAGGAGAATTTGATTTGATACTGCTTGATCTTGAAATGCCTGAAATGGATGGAGCCACTGCTTTACTGGAGATAAAAAAAATAAACCCGGAAATACCTATACTGGCTTTTACTGCTGCCGCGTATGATAATATGCTGGCCGATTTATTGCAAAAAGGGTTTATCGATTTTATTCCAAAGCCTTTCAGGCCGGAAGACCTTCATGGAAAAATTGCCTACCATCTCCGGAATGCAAAAAGGGCATGAACAGGTGGATGAACGTATATACTGCCACTGGGTAGTGTAGAATTTTGGGTATAGAACCTAACCACAAGTATTTACAGGCGAAAGTGTAAACTAAAAGCAATTGCAGCAAGAAGAGCTGCAATGACTGGCTATGCCTGCTCCTTCCTAAAAAAAACTTGCACACAGGCGGGATAATTCCGGTGATTTGAAGTATATTATTGATTGTTAACTAAAAACAGCAAGGCAACGCGGTTTGGGAAAAGAAGTATCATTTGTTTTTATGGTCAGCATTCATTTGTTCATGAATATTCTGCCGGAAAAAAAATATACAGTGCTATTTTTTTTGCCTGCTTTCTTAGTTTTTATGAGTTGCAGTAGCAGGGATCGTACCTGGAGTATGTATAAAGCAGATGCAGCAAGCAGCAGTTATTCGGGTTTAAAAGAAATCAATACAGAAAATGTTCACCGGTTAAAGCTAGCATGGGTATTCAATCCGGGAGATGCGGCAGAAGGCTCAAGGTTTGCAGGCAGTCAATGCAATCCTATCATTGTTGATGCTGTTATGTATGCGGCTTCAGCCCGCCACCGGATATACGCTATCAATGCAGAGAATGGAAAAAAGGTATGGTCATTTGATCCCTATAATGAAGGACCCGGTGGAGGATCTTTTCGGGGCGTCACTTATTGGGAGGATGGGAATGATAAAAGAATTTTATTTACAGGTGGCGACAATCTTTTTGCATTGAATGCAGAGACGGGACAGCCAATTGCTGCATTTGGAAAAAACGGGAAAGTTAGTATGAATGTGGGCATCAGAGATGACCCTGAAAAGATATCGGTAAAGCCAACATCGCCGGGTATTGTGTATAAAGATTTGTTGATAATCGGAAATGAAGTATCAGAATTATATGGTGCACAACCCGGTTATGTGCGGGCCTACAATATAAGAACAGGTAAATTAGAATGGACTTTTCATACCATTCCAAAGCCCGGAGAATTGGGATATGATACCTGGCCGAAAGATGCCTGGAAATATGCCGGTGGCGCCAACGACTGGGGCGGCATGAGTATGGACGAAAAAAGAGGCATGGTTTTTTTGGCAACAGGTTCCCCATCGTATGATTTTTATGGAGCAGATCGTGCAGGAAAAAATTTGTTTGGAAATTGTGTGATAGCGCTTGATGCAAAAACCGGCAAATATATCTGGCACTTTCAAACCATTCATCACGATTTATGGGATTATGATTTGCCGGCACCTCCTAATCTTGTTACAGTAGAAAAGAATGGAAAAAAAATAGATGCGGTGGCGCAAACATCAAAGGTTGGTTTTCTGTATGTATTAGACCGTGAAACAGGAGAACCTTTATTTCCGGTAGAAGAAAAACCGGTACCGGCTTCTGATGTACCAGGAGAGCAAGCCTGGCCAACACAGCCTTTTCCGGTAAAACCAAAGCCGTATTCGCGACAGTATATGACGACAGACGATCTGGCTGATTTCTCGCCGGGTGCGCACGATTCATTGACGAAGATGTTTGGTAATCTGAGGTATGAAGGATTATTTACGCCTCCTTCGGTTAAAGGCACGTTGAATCTTCCCGGAACAATTGGAGGATCAGAATGGGGTGGTGCAGCTTATGATCCGGCAACAGGAATTATTTATCTGAAATCGAACGAAGCGCCGGAAATTGATTTGCTGCAAAAAGTTGATCCTGTAAATACATCTGCAGCCCTTTCTATTCCTGCAGATGGGAAAAAGATTTATACTGCTTATTGTGCCACTTGTCATAAGGCCGATAGAACAGGCGACGAACCCATTTATCCATCATTGGTTGATCTTAAAAAAAGAATGACAGAAGTTGAAGTATTGAACAAAATAAAAGCGGGTGGCGGAAAGATGCCTCCATTTGCAGGTATACTAAAGGGACATGAAGAAGGCATTATAAATTATTTATTTGAAAAAACAGATAAACGTTTATTACAAAAAGAAATGGATCTGGCAGAGATAAAAAATAACCGGTCATCGAATGCAGCGCTAAAAAATGAAAAAGAGAAGCGGGATACTACCGCTATGTACCTGAATATAACTGCCTATGCGCAGTTAAAGGGTACCGACGGTCACCCGGCCACTAAACCACCCTGGGGTGTATTGAATGCTATTAATCTTAATACCGGTGAATATGAATGGACAATACCTGTGGGAAATAATCCTGAGCTACAGAAAAAAGGAGAACCAGTTACAGGTGCTACCGGTTCACCGGGACCAATTGTAACCGCCGGTGGACTAGTGTTCCTGGGAGGTTCAAGGGATCGCAAATTTCAGGCCTTTGATAAAGCTACTGGTAAGCTGCTGTGGGAAACAATACTACCTGGTTTTGCATCTTCTACCCCTTGTACATATGAAAGCAATGGAAAACAATATATAGCAGTATCAGTTGCCGGAAACAAAGAATCACCAGCCGGATATATAATGACCTTTGCATTGCCCGGATAAAATTATTAACCTGAGACACATGACGCAGGTGAAATTGTCGGCCATGCGTTAATAGCAATCAATTATTGTTTTATAAACCCGGAGTATCAAATAAAAAAAATACAAATGAAAAGAAGAGATGTTTTAAAAGGATTTTCACTGCTGCCAATAGCAGCAGGTAGTATTGCTACTGCTATTCCTTTTTCGTCCGATGCTGCTCCCCAGCCAGTAACGAGGGATTTTTTTAAAGAATTGGGCGTTACTCCTATTATCAACGCGGGTGTAACTATGACGTTCTTATCAGGGTCTCTTATGATGCCTGAAGTGCTGGAGGCTATCAACTCAACGGCCCATGATTTTGCGAATATGTATGAATTGCAGGATAAAGTAGGGGCAAAAATTGCAGAAATGCTAAAGTGCGAAGCTGCGATGGTTACCTCTGGTGCAGCATGCGCCTTGCTGCTGGGTACTGCCGCAACCATCACCGGCACTGATAAAGAAAAAATCAGTCAGCTTCCCAATCTTCCCGGGCCGCAGCGGGAGGTTATTATTCAAAAAAAGCACCGGTATCTCTTTGATCAGGCGGTGCGTACAACCGGTGTAAAGTTGGTAGAGGTGGAAAGTGCTGCGCAGATGGAACAGGCCGTCAATGCCAATACCGTGATGGCATTATTTTTCAATGCTGCAGAAGAGGGGCATGCTATAACCCATGAAGAATTTGTAGCAATTGGTAAAAAGTATAAAATCCCAACATTCATTGATGCAGCTGCAGATGTGCCACCGGTTGAGAATCTTTTCAGGTTTCAAAAAATAGGTTTCGACATGGTTACATTTTCAGGAGGCAAGATGATACGTGGTCCTCAAAGTGCGGGACTATTGTTTGGAAGAAAGGATTTGATAGAAGCCGCCAAACTCAATCACAGTCCGTATGAAAGCCCTATCGGCAGGCCTATGAAGGTGAATAAAGAAGAAATGTTTGGCATGTATGCAGCGTTGAAGTCTTATTTAGAACGGGATCATAAAAAAGAATGGGATGATTGGATAGATCGTACCAAACGTATTGCTGCGCAATTAGAAACCATACCAACAGTAAAAGGTGAAACTGTAATAGATCCTGGTCCTGCAAATGCATTTCCCAGGCTGGCGGTTACCTGGGATCAGAGCCGGGTGAAGATTACCAACAAAGACGTGCTTAAGGCTTTGAAAGAAGGCACTCCGAGTATAGTGGCAAACGGCGGAAAAAACAATGTGCTCAATGTTGGGGTTGTCTTGCTTCGTCCGGAGCAGGTTGATATTGTAGCAAAACGTGTAAAGGAAATTCTGGAAAAGGCTATATAGAAGAAGGCTATATATTTAAAAGAGGATGTCTCAGAAGGGGAGGGTATGCAGCAATTACCTCCCCATTTTTATGCCTGTAATTATATCGTGAAAAGATAATTGGTATCAGTGCTTTAATCCGCCTGATCAACAGTGGCATTCTTTTTTAAAGATTGCATAAATTCTGAAGGTGATTTCCCAAATTCTTTTTTAAACATGCGCGAAAAATAAGAATGGCTTTGCAGACCGATTCTGTCTGCTACTTTATTGAGTGCAATATCTTCATGGGTCATAATTTGTATCGCTTTTTTAAGGCGTATGGTTTTTATAAACTCCCCAACAGATTGATCCGAAATGCTTTTTATTTTCTGATAAAGTTTTGTACGGCTAATGTATAAATGATTGCATAAAAAATCCACATCAAGGGTCGGCTCCTGGATATTTGCTTCAATCAGTTCCAGCAATTTGCTTATAAAGTCCTTGTCTTTTTCAGAGTGTACCAGTTCGGTTGCTTCTGTCAGGTAATCATTGGTGTATTTAAGTTTAAGACGATGGCTTTGTTCAAAAATATTATGAACAGTTAAGAGCAATAAATCAATGCTCAGTGGTTTTGAAAAATAATAATCCGCACCAGATTCCATTCCTTCAATCTTGGTATCAAGCGCATCTTTTGCTGATAGGATGATGAATGGTACATGGCTTGTCTCAAATTTGTCTTTAACCAGTTTGCATAATTCAATACCACTCATTACCGGCATCATAACATCGCTGATGATCAGATCCGGAATTTGAGCCGATGCCATTATGAGGGCTTCATTTCCGTCGCTGGCTTCATGTATATAATAGAATTTTTCCAGCGATTGTTTTAGAAATGCCCGCAGTTCATCATTGTCATCAACCAGTAAAATGTGTTTGGATAACCTGCCGGGCAAATGCTGATTTTCACGGGTATTATTATTAACTGGTGTTAGTACCGAATTGTCGAGAAGTTCAAGTTGAGACAAGGTTGTATCGGTTCCGGGTATTGTAATTTCAGCATTTGTAAAATTATATTTGCCCCATGGCAGTGCAACCAGCATTTCAGTTCCTTCGTGCCGGTCGCTGTAAACGGAAATATCCCCTTTGTGCAATTCTGTAAGACTCTTTACAAGGGCCAACCCAACACCAGATCCAAGATGATTTTTGCTAATCCTGTAATAGCGGTCAAAAATGATGCTGATGGATTCTTTTGAGATCCCAATACCGGTATCGGCAATCAGAAAATAAATATATTCTTTGGCGCGGTATTTTTTATTCTTTAAATGATATTCTGTTCCAAATGATGACGTAAAAGAACCACGATCAAAAAAGATTTCAAGCCTTACCTCACCGCCAGCGTGGGTGTATTTGAAAGCATTGTTAAGCAGGTTAAATAAGATTTTTTCAACTACCTGCGCATCAAAAAAATTTGATAACGGTTCATTGTTAGCGGAGGTGGTACGATCAATGATTGTAAAACGAATATCCTTACTTAAAGCAAGGTCTTCAAATTCATGATGAATGCTTTCGCAAAATTTCCTGATGGCCAGCGGCTGCACCTGCAATTTGATGGCACCATCCGCAACCTTCTTGAAATTCATTAGTTCATTAATAAGGTTGATAAGCCTTTTAACGTTCCTGAACATCAGCAGGTAGGAATTGACCAGTATAGGGTCTTTGTTTTCCTTTATTAATTTTTCAAGCGGGCCAAAGATCAGCGTGAGGGGTGTACGGAACTCGTGGGAAATATTTGTAAAAAATTGCAATTGCTGCTGATAAAGTTCTTCACGCTGCTGGTGCATTTCTTCGCGTTTCTTTTCATTGACAGCGCGGATGTCCAGTTCCCTTTTAAGGCGGTACCACCTGGCCTGGTAAAAATAGATTCCCAGAAGTACTGCAACGAACAGGAACGTATAGATGATTTTAGCGGGTAATGATTTCCACCAGGGAGGCATAACCGATATATTGATCGAAGCCTGTGCGGGACTCCAGGCGCCATCATTATTGGTAGCTTCCACAATAAACCGGTAATTTTTATAATCAAGATTGCTGTAGGAGGCATCCGGATTTTTTCCGTCTGTATACTTCCAGTCCCTGTCGTAGCCAATCAGTTTATAACGGTATTTGCATTTTAAAGGATTGGGATAGTGCATGGAACTGAAAGAAATGACAAAATTATTTTGCAGATGATTCAGCTGCAGCTCATTGCTGTAACCGATAATTCTGTCTGAGTTATTACTGGCTGAACCGGGCTGATCACAACCAGGTTTCTGATTGTTGATCATCAGGTCGGTTAGTTCCGGATGTGCGTCAATAAGGTTTGACTTTATTCCGGCCGGGTCAAAATAATTAAACCCGTTAATGCCGCCAAAATACAGCCGGCCATTGTTGCCTTTGTATGATGAATTAACTTTGAAACTGTTCCCCTGAAGACCATCATTTTTATCGTACCGGATAAGTTTACCTGTTACAGGATTTAAATTTTGCAGGCCATTACCACCCATCCAGATATTTCCCGCATCATCTATTTCAAGGCTTTCCACATCCTTGAAAATTTCGGCGCTATCAGACCAGTGTTTGATAGTATAGGTATTATCTCTGCTTATAATCAGCCTGTTCAACCCTCCGCCAATGGTACCTACCCACCAGGTACTG
>Ga0157376_10002024_pt1 | contig 13599 bp, 10 predicted proteins | sample M45metaG_FD_121801 | JGI IMG/M metagenome (GOLD analysis project Ga0157376, IMG submission 121801) | Miscanthus rhizosphere microbial communities from Kellogg Biological Station, Michigan, USA - M4-5 metaG | ecosystem: Host-associated > Plants > Roots > Rhizosphere > Soil | place: USA: Michigan... | reverse complement strand
GGGCCAGTTCATTGTTCGCATAAATGGCTACCACATCTCCCGGACGTCGCGGTCCGATGATATAATTTAGTGATAAACCGCTGATTTTTTCAAAAGCGTGGATGGCTTCCAGCACAGTGACGCCATGGCCGCTGCCCAGGTTGAACACTTCGCATTTATTATTGATCTTTCCCTTCAGCATATATTGCAGAGCGAGGGTATGAGCGTGGGCAATATCCGACACATGGATATAATCACGGATACATGAGCCGTCCCTGGTCGGATAATCATCGCCGTAAACCTGCATCTGCGGTAGTTTTCCGATGGCGGTCTGTGTGATTGCCGGCACCAGGTTTGCCGGCCTGCCGATGGGCAGTTCGCCAATTAAACCGGAAGGATGTGCGCCTACCGGGTTGAAGTACCGGAGTAAAATACATTTGGATTCGGAGGATTTGGAAAATTCATTGATGATCTGTTCGCCCATCTGTTTTGTATAACCATAAGGTGACTCAGCCGGGCGCGGCGGCGTGGTTTCCGTGACCGGTATTTCCGTTGTATTTCCATAAACTGTACAGGAAGATGAAAAAACAAAATTCTGAATATTGAATTCCTGCACGCATTTGAGCAGGTTGATGAGAGACATCAGGTTGTTTTCAAAATACATCAGCGGGTTTTCAACCGACTCGCCCACGGATTTATAAGCAGCAAAATGAATGATACCGGCAATGTCAGGATTTTCATGAAAAATGGCAAAACTGTCGTCCAGGTTGCAGAGATCCACTTTATAGTTCTTGATCTTTTTTCCAGTTATTTTCTGAACGCCTTCCAGTATGCGTGGATTTGACCTGGAATTGTTATCCACGCAAATCACATCGAATCCATTTTCTATCAGATCTACGAGGGTATGGGATCCGATATATCCACAACCGCCGGTAACGAGAATTTTTTTCATAAATGTTTCATCATTAAGAATGACTGATCATATCCAACAGGTATTGGCCGTACCCGCTCTTCAGCAGGGGTTGTGCAATGGCTTCTACCTGCTCCCTGGAAATGAATTTTTTACGGTATGCAATTTCTTCGATACAGGCGATCTTGATACCCTGCCTTTGCTCGATAACGTGGACAAACTGGGTTGCCTGCAACAGTGAATCGAAAGTACCTGTATCCAGCCAGGCCGTCCCCCTATCCATGATGGATACTTTCAGTTTTCCCCTTTTCAGGTATTCCCGGTTCACATCCGTAATCTCATATTCACCTCTTGCGCTTGGCTTCAGATTTTTTGCTATTGAAATGACTTCGTTGTTATAAAAATATAGTCCGGGAACCGCATAATTACTTTTTGGATTTTCCGGTTTTTCTTCAATGGAAACAGCCATATTATTTTTATCGAACTCCACCACGCCGTATCGTTGCGGATCGCTCACATGATAAGCATATACGATGCCTCCTTCCGGGTTGGTATTGGCTGCAAGCTGGTCTCCCAGACCTGACCCGTAAAAAATATTGTCTCCCAGTACCAGGGCCACACTATCATTTCCAATAAAATCCGAGCCGATCACAAAAGCCTGGGCCAGACCATTGGGAACTGCCTGTTCGGCATAGGATATTCTTAAACCGATCCGCGAGCCGTCGTCGAACAGCCGTTTAAAAAGGGGCAGGTCATGCGGAGTGGAAATAATCAGAATATCTCTGATTCCGGCCATCATCAGGGTAGAAAGGGGGTAATAAATCATAGGCTTATCATAGACCGGCATAATCTGTTTGCTGATCGCATATGTAATCGGATGAAGTCTGGTACCTGAACCCCCTGCCAGTATAATACCTTTCATGAACCGGTTTTTTTACCGGCCGCAAAGTACATATTAAAGCTTAAAGCATAAAGCTTAAAGCCTAAAGCCAAAAAAGGAATTCAGGAGTGAACATGTTTGAACAACGTCAGAATATAATAGACAATCGCAGAGAAGATAGCGCTTACCGGAATTGTAAGTATCCAGGCCCAGAGCAGGTTGATGGTAACACCCCAGCGAACAGCCGAAAGTCTTTTTGTTGCACCTACGCCCATGATAGAACCCGCAATGGTATGAGTGGTACTAACGGGTATGCCCAGCTTTTCGCTGATAAACAGCGTGATGGCACCGGCAGTTTCCGCACTTACGCCTTCCAGTGGTGTTACCTTTGTGATACGGGTGCCCATGGTCTTTACAATTTTCCAGCCGCCACTCAGTGTTCCCAAAGCGATGCAGGTAAAACTCGCCAGGGGGACCCATAAATTCTGATTTACAAAATGTTTGAAATCGAGGGTATGACCCAGGGTATGCTGGTAATAAATCATGGCTGCTCCGATAATACCCATTACTTTCTGGGCATCATTACCACCATGGCCGAGGCTGAAAAGAGCGGAAGATACCAGCTGCAGTTTGCGAAACCATTTGTCAGCCTTGTATGGATTGGACCGACGGCAGATATTGACAATCGTAATGGTAATGAGAAATCCAATGAACATTCCGATAATGGGTGCCAGGAATATGAAAAGAAAAGTCGGGATCACTTTTGCATAATTGATCACAGCATGACCATGTTTGTGCAGGGCGCCGGCATGGGCAATGGCTGCACCCATGAATCCACCCAAAAGCGTATGCGATGAACTGGAGGGAATGCCGAACCACCAGGTCAGCAGGTTCCACGCAATGGCGCCAATCAGCCCGGAGAAAATGACTTCCAGTGTAATGAAGTCCTTGTTGACGGAATTCGCGATGGTATTACCAATCTTGAATTCACCGATCAGGTATTTGGAAATAAAAAATGCGGCAAAGTTGAATAAAGCCGCCCAGAGTACAGCCTGAAAAGGGGTCAGCACTTTAGTAGAGACGATGGTTGCAATGGAATTGGCAGCATCATGAAATCCATTGATGTAGTCGAAAATTAGCGCGAGTATAATGATGATTACAAGAAATGTCATTCTATGAAAGTGATTCGGGAGTTTTAAATGAGAAGACGGGGAAATATTAATACAAATGATCAGGCATATTTGATGATGATGGTTTCTATTACGTTGGCAGCATCTTCACATTTGTCGGTTACTGTTTCCATCACCTGATATATTTCCCTTTTTTTAATCACTTCCTTTGCGTCCGGTTCGATTTCAAACAGACGGTCAATACTCATATCAAAAACATCGTCGGCCTGATTTTCAATACTGTTGATTTTCACCAGTGCATCGGTAATCTTACGCATATCGCGCATGTTGCGCAGTTCACTGATGGCTAATCCGATCTGTATGGTCCCTTCCACGATCAGATCGGCCAGTTTCTGAATGCCTGTATCATTGGGATTGATCTTGTAAAAATTGATTTTTTTGGCCGTAGAATAAATATAATCGCAGATATCATCCAGGGCGCTGGCCAGATAGTGGATGTCTTCGCGGTCGAACGGCGTTATGAAGTTTCGCCCCAGTTCTGTAAATATTTTATGGGTAAGGTCGTCATTGACATGTTCCTGTTCTTCCACCTGGGAAACCAGCGCAGCCCTTTTATCAATATCGGGTTCGCTTACCACCGTTTTCAACAAACGCCCCATTTTGGTTACCCCATCCGCCACTTCTTCAAAAAGAGAATAGAAGATCCTGTCCTTCGGCATAAAAAGCTTCATAATATTATTCAGCGCCATGGGGAAAAAATTTGTGCAAAATTAGACCTATTAACTTTCCCATCCGGCGGCACCGGTTTGGTAATAATTTCTTAACATTGAATGTATATGGTTTAAAATCAACATGTTAGTTGAGTAAAAACCAGTCGACTACGAATCGTATTCCCTCTGATAATGATTTATAAACAAATGTGAGGCGTTGCACCTGAGCAGTGGAACCCGATAAAATTAAACGTCCAATGAACTTAGATGGGCAGTGATATCGTCGGTCATCACGTTCAGCACCTGGCGCTCTTCCGACTGACAGGAAACAGGAAAGTCTTTGGCATCATACTGGAACATCCGCCAGTTTTTATTTTCATATTCCAGTGCAGTCATATGTTCCACCCAGTCACCGGAATTCATATAAACTACTTTTCCATCTGCCGTTACGACATTTTTGATAGCGGGCTGGTGAATATGCCCGCAAATCACATAATTATACTTTTTTTCGATCGCCAGAGTGGAAGCGATCTGTTCGAGGTCATTCACTTTGGCCACCGCTTTATTTACACCGGCCATAATTTTTTTGGAAATGGAAACTTTTTCTCTCCCGATAAGACCGAGCAGGGCATTGACTAACCGGTTAAATAAAATGAGCATGCCATAACCATTGCTGCCCAGTTTGGCGATCATTCGGGCACTTCCCTTGGTTGTATTATCAAATACATCACCGTGAAAGATCCAGGTCATCTGCTGATCTATCTCCAAAACCAGTTTATCTGTCAGGTTAAAATTACCCATGTGCATATCCGTGTACTTCCGCAACATCTCATCGTGGTTGCCGGTAATATAAAAAACGCGTGTACCGTTTGTGATAAACTGCAACAGTTCACGGATCACCAGCATATGTCGAGAAGGGAAAAATCGTTTACTGAATTGCCAGCCGTCGATGATATCGCCATTTAGGATCAGCATGCCCGGTTGTATGCTGCGCAGGTAGTTAAGTAATTCCTTTGCCCTGCATCCGTAGGTCCCGAGATGAACATCCGATATAACAACTGCGTCCAGACTGCGTCTTTCCATTGAGGAGGTTTTTCAAAGGTGGGAAAGACATATTACCTTATCATTACCCGCAGGTTAAAGAATTGACAATAAAGCATAAGGCATAAAGCATAAGGCATAAGGCATAAGGCTTAAGGCAGAAGGCTTGTGAATGGTAGATGGTTTATGGTGGATGGTATATGGGATATGATATACAAGTGCACCATCCACCATCTACTATCTACCATCCACCATAAACCATCAACCATAATATTGCTAACTTCAAACAGAGAATTTCAATCTATGGATACACGCAGGGAATTTATAAAAAAGACAGCGCTGTTATCCGGAATGGCAGGCATGCATTCCGTTTTACCCGCTTCGATTCAAAAAGCACTTGCCATTGATCCTAAACCCGGGAGCAGCTGGATGGATGCAGAACATATTGTCATACTGATGCAGGAAAACCGTTCTTTTGATCACAGCTTCGGCACACTTCGCGGTGTGCGGGGCTTCAATGATCCGCGTGCCATTCAGCTTCCCGACGGCAATCCGGTCTGGCTGCAATCAAATGCTGCGGGTGAAACCTATGCCCCCTTTCATCTGGATATAAAGGATACAAAAGCAACGTGGATGAGTTCATTGCCCCATACCTGGGAAAATCAGGTTGGAGCCCGAAACGACGGACGTTACGATCAATGGCTGAATGAAAAGAGAAATGGTATTAAAGAATATGCTGACATGCCATTGACAATGGGTTATTATAACCGTCAGGATATTCCATTTTATTATGAACTGGCGGACGGATTTACCGTATGCGATCAGCATTTTTGTTCCTCGCTCACAGGTACCACCCCTAACAGACTTTTTTTCTGGACGGGCACGATCCGGGCAGAACAAAATGAAAATTCAAGAGCTCATGTATGGAACGAAGATGCAGACTATGAATCGCTTCACTGGAAAACTTTCCCCGAAACCCTGGAGGAAAATGATATTTCCTGGAAATTTTATCAGAATGAAGTCAGCCTGGACGTGGGCATGAGGGAAGAAGAGGCACAGTGGTTATCTAATTTCGGGGATAACCCTTTAGAATATTTTTCCCAGTATAATGTGCGGCTTCATAGTAGGCATCTTATCCGGCTCCGGAACCTGACAGCTTCTTTACCAGTTGAAATAAGCGCTTTGAAACTGAATCTGGAGAACCTGCCGCCTGCGGATCCTGCCCGAAAAGAATTACAAAAAAATATTGAAGAGAAGAACAAGGAACTGGAAGATGCTGTTTCGGTGTTGAAAACAAATAGTCAGGAAAAATTCGAAAATCTTTCTTTGAAGGACAAAAATCTTCACAGAAATGCATTCGTAACGAATGTCAATGATCCGGATTTTCATTCTCTGGAAGAAATTGTTTACGAAGACAAGGGAGTAAAACGGAATTTTAAATTGCCGGAAGGTGATCTTTTCCATCAGTTCCGTTCGGATGTAGACACCGGAAAACTGCCCACTGTTTCCTGGCTCGCAGCACCTGAAAATTTATCGGATCATCCCTCCTCTGCATGGTATGGTGCCTGGTACGTATCGGAAGTAATGGATATCCTTACAAAAAATCCGGATGTTTGGAAAAAGACAATTTTTATACTGACCTATGATGAAAACGATGGATATTTTGATCATATCCCTCCCTTTGTTGCGCCGCATTCCGGAAAACCAGAGACCGGTAGTGTTTCCGGTGGAATGGATACCCGGGTAGAATATGTAACAGTACAGCAGGAAAAAGAGAGAAATGGCTTTCCGGTTCCGTTCGATGGCGAGAGTCCGGTAGGACTGGGATTCCGGGTACCGCTTATTGTAGCTTCACCCTGGAGCCGGGGCGGGTTCGTCAATTCTGAAGTTTTTGATCATACTTCCACCCTGCAGTTTTTGGAAAAATTCCTGACTCAGAAAAAAGGGAAATCAATCAGGGCTTCGAATATCAGCGAATGGCGTCGCGCTGTTTCCGGTGACCTGACTTCAACATTCAATCCTTCATCACCAGATCCATCTGCCCGGTTGAAATTTCCGGAAAAAAGAGCTTTTATGGAGTCTGTTTATAATGCAAAATTTAAAGATCTGCCCCATGATTTCCGGGCGCTAAACTCTTCAGAAATTACCTTGTTTCGAAAAGATCCCTATGCATCTCCCTTCATGCCAAAACAGGAAGTGGGTGTAAAACCATCCAGCGGACTTGCTTACCAGTTATACACGAAAGCTCATTTGAACCTCGAAAAAAAGACTTTTGATATCCGTTTCATATGCAGCAATCAGATATTTGGAAAAAAATCACTCGGATCACCCTTCAATGTGTATGCCCCTGGAAAATATCTCCAGAAAGTAAACGGATCTCCCGTTTTTAAAGAACTACGTGCCTGGGCTTTTGCAGTAAAATCTGCCGAACATTTGGATGCATCATGGCCCTTATCCGAATTTGAAAACGGAATTTATCATTTGCGGGTGTATGGTCCGAATGGATTTTACAGGGAATTCCTGGGATCTGAAAATGATCCGGTCATTGACATAAATTGTGCATACCAGATCACGGGCATGAATAAACCAACCGGTGATATAGACCTGGTCCTGGCAAACAGATCCAACAAACCAGTTACTATAGAGATTACTGATAACGCATATAAAACTTTACCAATAAAAAAACTGTTGTATCCGGCGGTCAAAACTGCAGAACAGAAACACGTAAGCCTTAAGCTCTCAAAACAATTCGGATGGTATGATTTTACCATAAGAGTCGCCGGCCACGATGTTTTTGAAAGAAGATATGCCGGCAGGGTGGAAACCGGCAGGCCGGGTTTCAGCGACCCCTATATGGGAAGGGTCATTTAAAGATGAAAAGAAAGACGTTTATGAATTTATTTTTTTCCTTATAAAAAATGATGAATATGAGTGAGAGAGAAGAAATATTGTCGGACCTGGTACATCTGCGCAGGAGTTTAGCGGATATTCGAAGGGACCTTACCAAATATCCCTGGGACTTTGAGAAACCCATGATGATCATCAGTAAGGATGATTTTTTAAGGGTCTTGAAAAAATGCAGGGACGGGCAGATAACACCGGAGGAGCTAACTAATTGGGCAGATGCCATAACATTGAGGGATGATATAGGGTTTGAAACCGATGAAATGCTGGAAATTATTTTTGAGCTGGCAAATCCGGAAGTAAACGGACAAATCTCTAAAGGGCGTCTGGAGGAAATGATTAAAGAACTGAGTTGATGACTTGTCTTACCGTCATCTGTCAACCGTCAACCATCTATGTCAGTCCTTTCTCGATTCCAGTGTAAATCCGATTGAAGTTCCCACTTCGGGTGTGCTGCGTACGTGAATGGCCTGCCCATGTGCCTCTATTATATGTTTGCAAATGGCCAGGCCGAGGCCGGTACCTCCTTTGTCGCGGCTCCGGGCGGAGTCTGTGCGATAGAATCTTTCAAATATCCGATGCAGGTGTTCTTCTTCAATGCCGATGCCATCATCGGTGATTTCAACCAGCACGTGTTTGCCATCGGTATTATAAAAACTGGCGGTTATGCTGCCGTTTTGCTTACCATATTTTGACGAATTCTCCACCAGGTTGAGCAACACCATACGGATCTTTTCCTTGTCAGCAAAAACCAGGGTGGGATACTCGCATCCTTTCTTGATGCCCGTGCGCACATTCTTTTCCTGCATATGAATGGAAAGGGATTCAAAAACCTCCCGCATGAGGTCCTGTATCACAAAATTCTGTTTAAGGAGCAGCTGTTCCCCTCTTTCGAGTTTTGAAATCTCGTCCAGGTCGTTCACCAGATTAACCAGTCTTTCTACATTTCGTTCTGTATTTTCAAGAAAACGTACACGAACTTTCAGATCATCCATAGCGCCATTGAGCAGGGTATCCACATAACCCTGGATAGCGAAAATGGGTGTTTTGAATTCATGTGAAAGGTTTTGCAGGAATTCCTTGCGGAAAGCTTCATTCTTACGCAGGAGCTCAATCTCCTCTGTCTGTTTATTTCCCCATCTTTCGACATCTTCCCGTACTTCGTCAATGCTTTTTTTAGGAAGAATATATTTGAAATAGACTTCCTCCTTTCTCGTTGCCTTGGTCTGGTGAATGAATTTATATATCAGCTTGATTTTCCGGTAGATGAATTTTTCCAGTGTAAACTGGATAAGCAGGTATGAGCCGGCAAATACGATCAGCAGCGAACCGAGTCCGAATTTCCAGCTCGATGTAATGATATAGATGCCTATGGCGATGGAGGACGAAAGTACCAGAGCCGTGAATGCGGATAATTGTTTAGGAGTAAGATTCTGCGTGTTGAGCATTTAGTTCACAAACTTATAACCCACCCCTTTTACGGTTGTAATGCAGTCCAATCCGAGTTTCTGGCGAATCTTGCGGATATGCACGTCAATGGTGCGGTCTCCGACAATAACATCATTACCCCATACCTGGTTCAGGATTTCATTACGCAAAAATACTCTTCCCGGCCGGGAAGCCAGCAGATAAAGCAATTCGAATTCTTTTTTTGCAAGGGTTACCTGGCGGTCGTCCACTACCACTTCAAATTTTGTCGGATCAATACTCAGATTCCCTCTTTTAAGGGTTTTTTCTGCAGACTCCTTGTTGGAACGGCGCAACAGGGCGCCTACCCGGCTTACAATCACTTTTGGGCTTACCGGTTTATTCACATAATCGTCCGCCCCGCTTTCCAAACCCTTGATCTGGAACCCTTCATCGTTCAACGCGGTAAGCATCAGAATCAGGGTATCATGGAAAATGGGCTGGGTGCGCAGGATTTCACAGACTTCCACTCCGCTTTTTTTGGGCATCATGATATCCAGGATGATCAGATCCGGATGGGTGGATTTGGCCTTAACCAGGGCATCATCACCATCTTTTGCCGTGGAAACCTCGTATCCTTCCCGGACGAGATTATATTGGAGAACTTCTAGGATGTCGGGCTCATCGTCAGCTATTAGAATTTTCTTGCCTTTGGCATCCATTAACAAAAAATTTACGCAAACCTACTCGAAATATACCTTCAGGAGGGATAAAAGGTTTGAGTTTACAATTTTTTAATACTGGGTTTTAGTCCTAAAGCCCCCAAACCCGATGCCTAAAACCGGATTTTTCCTATTTATAGACACCGGACATGCATTGTTAGCGGTCAACCGACAATGAAATTGCCCATACCGGAATTGGCTGTATTTTTGTTGAAAGGGGATGGACCCTCAATATGAAAAAATTTATCCGATTTCTCATTATTCCGTTCGCCCTATTGCTTGCCCGGCCTGTTCCCGCTCAAACGGCGACCCCTGCCTTTAAAATTCAACAGGAACGGAAATTATGGCACGATAATATTGACAGGGAGCAGAAAAGACTCCTGGGGCTGGACGGCAAACAGGATGAAACCATCCAGGCTTCCAAGGATGAAAATGTCAATCTCCAGATTGCGGACGTTATGATCCGGCAGGTGGACCTTCTCCAGGAAAAAATCGAAATGGATTCCGCCCTCAACGGACAAATGAAAATCAAAAACCTGAGATCCCTGGAAACCATGCTCCGGGGTTATAATAATAATTTCAGGAAAAAGGATTATCCTATTTCCATGACCCAGGCATTGTTTGACGGTTTTGTAAAAGCAATGGAACTCGACCGCGCAAACATGAGTATTGAACCGGTAATTGCCGAAAACAGCTACGGTATTGGAAAAATACTGGTAGAATGTTTTTTACTGCCCGTCGAAAATGCTGGTGTAAAAGCTTCCCGTATCGTCCTGATCCGGAAATATTGCGAACTGCATCCGGATGAAATTTTCACTACGCTTTCCACGAACACCGACCTGCCATTCACGGACAGCCTGATCATTATCGGGGGGAAAAAAAATATCCGCAAATTGTATGACTACGCTTCCGGCAATACTGCGCTGGCGAGCCGTATTCGCAACAGCCATGATTCCCTGATCAGCATGGTGGGAAAGATCGCATCCAGTAAAAGCGGACAACTCTACCTTCCTTTCCTGGATAACCTGATTAACCACCGGATCACTATAGCAGATATCAATAAGGTTAAGGACAATAATCTTCTTTATTATAAACTCCTGGTTCAGACGAGAATGGATTATGCTGCCCGGATGCTTCCGCCGCTGCTGGATACTGCCAAGGAAATGGAAGCACTCACATCCATGTTGCAGAGTAAGGGGTAGGATGTCTTTGTACGTGAGATCAATGCCCTGCATGATAAACCGGCAGCAATCCGCTTTAAAATTCTGGATCCGCTCACGCCGGCAGAGCTCTATTATCTGGTTGTGCTGAGTGAAGATGAAATTTACACCTCCAGTTATCTGGGTGTCTATGACAGGATTTTTCAACGTATGCCCGTGCCGCGCGGCGATAGTCTGATCATTGAAATGCATGGCGACTATTTCCGGAAGTTCATCAAGATGGCTGCTGCCTATAATAAACTCGATTATTTCCTGGCCACTATGGATAAGGATAATGCCGGCACCATCATGAAAGCATTTATCATCGGCCTGGAAAGAGCCAATGAGGAGGATGCAGTGGATGTCGCAGATTCCTATAGCAGCATTTTCGATAAAAATCCCCCGCTGGCAGCTTTTGTTCTGAATGAAGTGAAGTGGAACTATAAAAGGAACCTGTTGAACAGTGATAAAAGGGGAACCATTATTTATCACCTGATGGAATCGCTTTTTGAATCTGCCGATACGACGCAGGCCGAGGCATTGGACCTTTCAGCTAAACTCGGCATTCCACCCGTTTATACAGTAAATTATGATTCTCTCCGAGATGACAGCGGAAGGGTAATACAACAGGTTTTTTTCTATGGAGATGAAGACAAGGACGGGCAGAATTCCTATCAGGATTTTCTCCGGTTATTTTTGAGGAGGCCGGAATGGAAAGTTACAATGAATCCCACCAAGGAATGGATCCTGATCCAATCCGTAAAAGGTAAGCCTGTCTGGATCTTCGCAAACCGTCCCTTATACGGTGAAGATGACCCCGATGACAAAGCCCAGCACCACCTCGATGATTTTCTTTATGATAACAAACTGCAGCCATCCATTTATATTCACAGGGGTCATAGTTATCACGTCCGATATACCCTGAAACAGATACAACCTTCGGCGAAAATTGTTATTCTCGGTTCCTGCGGAGGGTATAATAATTTAAGTGAAGTGCTTAGCATCAGTCCGGACGCACATATTATTTCCTCCAAACAGGTAGGGACCAAATCGGTCAATGAGCCGATCCTGCAGGCGATCAACTCGGACCTGCTCGACGGAAATAATATAGACTGGCTCCCCATCTGGAAATCGCTGACGGAAAAATTCAGCAGGGATCCCGTCGCACGTGAACGTTTCGACGATTATATTCCACCTTATAAAAACCTGGGCGTTATTTTCATTAAAGCTTACCGGAACGCCATGGGTGAAGATTAAATAAATCTTCGCAACTTTGCCCGATGCCTTTAGGGATACAAAAGAAAAAGATTTTTGATTTTAGTCAGCTTCGCAGGGTACTGCAATATACTTCTCCTTATAAAAAATGGTTTTACGGGTCGATTACACTATCCATCCTGCTGGCTGTCATTTCACCATTGCGGCCGTTTCTGATTCAGTTTACGGTAAATCATTATATCCGCGGCGGGTTAACTGCAGATCTTTCTGTCCGGGACCGGATGATTCAGCTGATCATGTATGTTACAATCCTGCAAATCGGAATTCTGCTGGTAGAAACCGTTTTCCGGTTTTATTTTTCGTTTATCACAGCATGGCTTGGTCAGACCGTTGTCAAGGATCTCCGGATCGCTGTATATAAAAGAGTTCTCTCCCTGAACCTGTCGCAATATGATAAAACACCTATCGGAACACTTACTACGCGCACAATAAATGATATTGAAGCTATAAATGATATTTTTTCTGAAGGGCTGATACCCATCGTTTCCGATCTGCTCTCCATTATTTCCATCCTGTTGTTCATGTTCCTGGCTAACTGGCAACTGACCCTGATCTGCCTGATCCCTTTTCCTATCCTGATTGTCGCCACATACTTTTTCAAGGAATCGGTTAATAAATCGTTTATACGAGTCCGTAATGCAGTCGCGGCCCTGAATGCCTTTGTGCAGGAACATATCACCGGAATGCAGATTGTACAGGCCTTTGCATCCGAAGAAAGGGAATATAAAAGTTTCAGGAAAATCAACCGGGAACACCGGAATGCAAATATCAAGGCGATATTCGCTTATTCGGTATTTTTTCCCATTGTTGAAATTGTGCTGGCTTTCTCTACGGGATTGCTGGTTTGGTGGGGCGCGAGCCAGGTACTTCATCTGCCGGAAAAACAGGCGGCTTCTTTAACCGGAGAAATCATTGCCTTTTTTTTATACCTCAATTTACTTTTCCGGCCGCTACGACTGATTGCTGATAAATTCAATACCCTGCAGATGGGTATGGTTGCCAGTGAACGCGTTTTCAGGGTACTGGACAATAAGGACATGATGGAGGACAAGGGTTCTTATGCGCCTGATAAACTCAGGGGTAAAATCAGTTTCGAACATGTCTTTTTTGCCTATGCAGATGAGCGCTGGGTGCTGAAAAATATTTCTTTTTCGATTGGTCCGGGTGAAACCCTGGCGATCGTTGGTCACACCGGCAGCGGCAAGACTTCCATTATCAGTATCCTCAACAGGTTATATGCTATTCAAAAAGGAAGTATCCTGATTGATGACCGCCTGGTAGAATCTTATAAACTGGATGCATTAAGGACCAATATCGGAGTCGTACTGCAGGATGTTTTTCTTTTCTCCGGATCTATCCTGGATAATATTACCCTGCGAAACAAGGAAATTCCCTTCGAGCGGGTGGTTCATGCTGCCAAACTGATCGGAATGCATGATTTT
>Ga0157376_10002023_pt1 | contig 13602 bp, 12 predicted proteins | sample M45metaG_FD_121801 | JGI IMG/M metagenome (GOLD analysis project Ga0157376, IMG submission 121801) | Miscanthus rhizosphere microbial communities from Kellogg Biological Station, Michigan, USA - M4-5 metaG | ecosystem: Host-associated > Plants > Roots > Rhizosphere > Soil | place: USA: Michigan... | reverse complement strand
GGGGATGGCTATGTCATATCGGGCAAAAAAACATGGATTATATGCATGTATCGCGAGTATTTTAGTGTTTTCTCAGGCGATTGAGGCAGCATCGTATGAAACAGGTTCCTGGAAAGAGCGGTTGTATGCGGGGCTCTATTCTTGGTGGAATACACCGCGCACGCCATACCCAGATTGGGCAAAATATGCTTTTGTTGGTGGACTTGGCATTGCGGCCATAGCTGCTGCGTACACCTTGTGGTCGCAGAGATCACAGAAGTCAAAACCTGGCGAACAGCCGACGGCACCCCGTCAAGAACTAACATTAGAAGAACAATTACATACTTTAGACCCAACTACGGCACCCCGTCAAGAACTAACATTAGAAGAACAATTAAATACTTTAGACCCAACTATGGCAAGAGTTTACAAATATTTGAATAGTTTAGGAACGGATGTTTATCAAAACTTGGTTTATGAACTTATACAACGCAACAAGATACCGAATAATTTAACCATCACACCTTTGGAAAATATTTATCAATTAGATTTGGCATGTGAGTTTGCATGGGACGCAGCAGCGAGAGAAGAACTTGCAGCATTTGTTGCTGAAAGCCAACAAACTAACATTCAAGACATTCAAGACATTACAAATTTAAATAAAGAGGTACAACCTGAAGACTATATAACCATAAAATATTATAATAATACTCTCCAGTATGCACTAATGATGGTAGGATCGGTGTCAAACAATGAAGATGTGGAAAAAAAACAAAACCAATTTTTTAAAGAATTTGTGCAAGAAAGCTTTCCAGTTCAGTGGGATAGAGTGATACTGCATAGTAACCTCATTGCAAGCCGTATAAAAAAATTATTTCAAACAAAAGAATCCAATCCTGCTGAAGCTATTAGGCTCTCATTACTCATGCAAACAAAAACAATCATTAAAGGAAGTCTTAATACAATTAAGAAAAAGGACGCCTCTTTGACAAAATATATAGATGACTTAATTGCAGCAATAGATGGTTTAAAGGAATAGAGTATGTTTCAGTCAAAAAAGCGTGAATTATACGTATGTGTCGCAACTATTTTACTTCTCTCTCAAGCGATTGAGGCAGCATCGTATGAAACAGGTTCCTGGAAAGAGCGGTTATATTCGGGGCTCTATTCTTGGTGGAATAAACCGCGCACGCCATACCCAGATTGGGCAAAATATGCTTTTGTAGGGGGACTTGGCATTGCAGCCATAGCTACTGCGTACACCTTGTGGTCGCAGAGATCACAGAAGTCAAAACCTGGCGAACAGCCGACGGCACCCCGTAAAGAACTAACATTAGAACAACAATTACGTAAACTAGACCCAATCATGGCTGATGTATATGAATATTTGGCCAGTCTGCAAGAAAAACAAGAAACTAACTACCAAGATCTATTAAATGAATTGAAGAAAAACAATATAATATCAGAAAATACACCCCAACCATTAGACATAGCATGCACGCTTGTGTGGTATCCTGATAAAGCAATTTTATTGCAATTGCTTAAAGTACACAAAGAAGAGGGAGAAGCGGGGTCGGCCTTCTCTCCGGTCATTGAGGCTTTATTGGAGGCTGTGGGGTTAGAGCAGTATTTGACCAAAGAACAGATAGAAAGAATCGCGAAGCCATCGAATCTTTTAGGAACGAATTTTGGTATTGAACAGCAAGCTTCAGGTAAATTAGACTTAGACCTAGATTTTTTTCTTAATTTTTACAAGCTTTCTTTAGAAAACTCGGATTATCCTGCTCGGTGGATAGCTATACAAGGTCACAGTGCCTGTATCAAAGCTAATATGGAAAAATTGCAGGAAAAAGTGCCTAAACAATCGTTTTTTAAACAATTGTTGCATATGCAAACGAAAACAAAAATTACAAGTAATCTTGCTAAAATTTCCCGAGAAGATCGTCGGTTTGAAACATGGGTGAAGGCTTTGATCAAGATGATCAATGAGAAATCTCCATAACAATAAACTCAAGCTTTTCCCTTTTATCTAAAACTCCGCTACACTAATACCTATCTACAGATCATCTCATTTATAAGGATCGCGCATGGAAGTATTTTTAAAAAAAGATGTTGCCGGTGTTGGCATGGCGGGGCAGATTATTCGCGTACAGCAAGGATTTGCCAATAATTATTTAATTCCCCGCAACTTAGGCATTATTGTGACCGCAGCCAACCGTGCGTCGCTTGCAAAACAGGAGCGAAAACCAAAAGATCCTGAGGTAGCACATTCTGAAACTTCAATGTTGGCCGAAAAAATTGGTGCCATTAAAGTGGTATTGAAACGTAAAATGCATGATGATGGTAAATTATATGCAGCAGTTCGCGAAGCAGAGATTGTAGAGTTGTTGGCACAAAAGGGCTTTAAGATCAATAAAAATCAAGTAATTTTTGAGCGCCCTATTCGCGAAAAGGGTAGTTACAAGGTAATTATCAAACTTTCGACCAAGTTACAACCGCAGATTCACGTCAATGTTGTTGCGGAATAATACAGCACGATTATCCTTTTATAGCTAAAATATATGCGTAAAGAAGTCAGAGTACACAGTAATGGCCAGGGTAGTTCATTGGCAACTACTGAGCGCACCTTGGGCAAACGCTTACCCGCCAGCACGGAGGCTGAACGTGCCGTTCTTGCGGCACTATTGCTTAATGATGAGCAGCTTGCCCATGTTATTGAGCGACTTGCAGCACATGAATTGTATGTTCCTGCTCATCGTACTATTTATCAGGCGATGTCTACACTGGCACAAGAACGCAAACGTATTGATATCGTTACTTTGCAAGACGAGCTTACCAAGCAAGGTATGTTAGACGAAGTTGGGGGCGTTGTTTTTCTACTATCGCTGCAAGAAGATATCCCGGCACTTGGATTGCTTGATCAGCATATTACGATCGTCAAAGAAAAAAATGTATTGCGTGAACTGATTCATTCAGCAACGCAGATCATCACGCAATGTTATGACCAAAAAGATAAACAGCTTGGTGCAGTGCTTGATGAAGCTGAAAAAACTATTTTTCAGATATCAAATCGCAGAACATCACAAACATTTGTGCAACTCAATATCTGGCTTAAAAAAACGTTTGAGCATCTTTCGGATATCAAAAGTCACAGTAAGGGAATAACGGGCATTCCAGCCGGCTATGAAAAATTTGATCAGATGACCTCTGGGTTTCAAAAAAGCGACTTTGTAGTCTTGGCAGCGCGACCTTCTATGGGGAAAACGGCACTTGCATTAAGCATGGCATCGTACGCTGCAGAACGCCATCTTACGGTTGGTTTTTTTTCATTAGAAATGAGTGCAGAACAATTGACGTTACGTCTTTTATCCGGGGAGTCGGGCATTGCGCATCACCATATACGCAATGCAACGATCAGCTCAGATGATTGGGTGCAACTAACCAATGTTGCCGCACGCTTGGCAGATATGAAGCTTTTTATTGATGATACGGCAGTGATGACCGTCAATGATCTGCGCACTAAGGCACGTAAACTTAAAATAGAGCATGATGTACAATTCTTGGTAATCGATTATTTGCAACTGCTCCATGGCGGGCGACAGTATGAAAATCGCCATCAAGAGGTTGCAGAAATTTCGCGCTCCCTTAAAGCACTCGCCAAAGAATTGAGCATTCCCATTCTTGCGTTGTCACAGCTCTCACGCGCAGTAGAAAGCCGTATGGATAAACGGCCCATGCTATCGGATTTACGCGAATCGGGAGCCATTGAACAAGATGCTGATTTGATTATGTTTTTGTATCGCGATGTTGTCTATAATCAAGACACAGAACATCCGGCATTGGCAGAACTTATTATTGGCAAACAACGCAATGGACCAACGGGTACGGTGTATCTTAATTATATTAAAGAGTTGACCAAATTTGTTGATGCTGAACAAAGTTACGATTAAGGTCCACATGGTAAACATTCGGTATGCAATAATTACTTTGCTAATGTTATTACCTCTAACAAGTCAATCCGCAGAGATTAAAGTTGCTTATGCACAGCAAAAACTGGATCTTGCAAAAATCACCTATACACATGTACAACAATTACTGCTTGCAGCAACGCCATTTTCACAAGAAACTATTAAAACTATTCAAGAATATTGCGGATCATATGCATTTTTCGGTTATATTAATAAAACTCACGAAAAAAATAAAGAATCTATCATTCATGTGCGTATGTCGCCAAAAGATGCAGCAATAGCAAGTTTCGGCAAGAATGATGACAAGTATTGTGTTCGTATCCATAACACTACTCGTGGTGATGATAATGGCATGCATAAGTGTTTTTTAAAACCTATAGATTGTGCTTGGGATCCTACTGCATCAAAGATTGCAATCTCTTATGTTGATACATCATATGAGTGTATTCCTATTGATTCGTTCGTGCACGAATATTATCAACAATCGATTAGTGCACCCAAATATATTTTAAATGGCATTGCATCCAAAGATATTTTAAATGGCATGGATGAAAGTTCTGAAATATCAACAGATGAAAGTTCTGAAGTTCCTGTGATTACTGTACTACAAAGTGATGGTGATGATGTTCAGATTTTCAAACAGCGATTTTTGAATCAGGGTGCATATGATTGTGGGCCTGTACCAGTCGCACTCGTTAATAAAGGAAAACAAATGGCAATTTTTGACAAAAAAACAAACCGGTTAGCCTTTTGCAATTGTTTAACTATTTTCAGTGATTATTTATCGGACATCACGAGCGTCGATTTTTCATGTGAAAATCCCGTAGCAGGTGCTATGTATGGTCAGATTTATGGTGACATTTGCTATGATAGCAAAATGATCCACATGACGTGGACTCACCAAGTATTTGAAGATCACTCTCCCGTTACTTTGATCGCTGCTTGCAAAAATGCTGTAGCTGCAGTTGCAGGAAAAACGATTAAAATATTGTCTACAGAAAAAATCCTCGCTACATACCAACACGAAGGCGAGGATGCACCTTCAATTATAAAAATAGCACCTGATGGTCGCAAGTTTGCTTATGCAGCAAGCAGAGCATTGCATGTTATGTCATGCGAATCGAAAAAAATAGAAAAAATACGAAGCTATGATTTTGATGGAATAATTACCTGGATGCATTATGGTCATGATGATAGTATCTATGCTGCGCATGGTGGAACCATACTTAAAATTTTACCATAGTGTATGCAACGTACTCATTGATGTTTTCGGTATATATGCTGAGAGAAAGATGATTGTTTTAGGAATAGATCCATCACTGTGTTATACCGGTTTTAGCGTCATCAAACAGGAGGGGCGCACCACTGCATTGCTCGATTATGGATGCCTGACTATGTCGTCATCACAATCAGTGCAACAACGCATTGGCATTTTTTATCATCATATGCACGAAAAAATTATTCAATGGCACGTGACTGTGCTGGTGCTCGAAACACCTTTTTTGGGAAAAAATGCACAAAATTTCCTAAAATTAGGGTATTTGCGTGGTATTGTATATTTATTGGCCGAAATACACCATCTCACGCTCCATGAGTTTTCACCGCGCGAGATTAAACAGGCGCTGACAGGATTTGGCGGTGCAGATAAAGAACAAATTGCACGCATTATTCATCAACTTTTTCCTCGCCTACCACAACCAGTGCGTCATGATACGACTGATGCTATTGCAATTGCACTATGCGGGTTATGGAGAAAGAACAGTATCTTTACTCACAGAGTTTAAAAAGCTCGTAATAAAACCAAGCGCCGTTAATGACTATTATGTTAAAAGTTCAATTTGAAACACTTATTTATAGCTGTGGGCTCTTGAGGCGCATCAAACAGTTGCCATATGCAGTCCTGGCTCTTGCTCCCACATATAACCATTGATCCAAGATCTAATGGTGCAAAAAGATGTGTCTTGATCTGCGGACTAGTTAAACATTCAATCTTCATGGTATTCAGATCATAGCGATAGATGCGCACAAAATCCCCCTCATGTGCACTGCAAAAATAGAGAGCACCGCGTATAGAGCGTGGTAAGAGTGGATTGAGAGATTCACTTAACTTGTGTGATGGATCATCGCTTAACAGCATGTAACGTGGAATAGAAAAGACAAATACAGGCCTACTGCTCCATACATTATGGTCATAGTGCACTCTATAACAGGTAAAAATTAAATGTTGTGCATTCATATCAGCGGGTAAGCCAATTACCCACCCAAAATCATGGCGCTCCATATGCGTATGCATGATCGGCGTAGAGCCAAAATATGCAATGGTTTGCGTACTGCATGGTGGTGATACAAGGATAGGATTATCATCTTCGCTGATCATGCCTTGGTCATAATGAGCACATGCATGCTCTATCATCTGTAGGCGATACACAATCTCATGATCTCTTGTGGTACGTTCAATATATACAAGATTATCCTCAATCCAGGATGGATACAGATAATCGCTGTATTTATCTGCCATAATTCGTACAGAATATGACTTATTAAGTGCGATGTAGCATAATGCATACCGATCTTGATATCGCGCGGTAAAAAAAAGATTATGCGATCCTGCCCATGTCAACGAATTTAAACCACACAGTGGATACTGCATATCATACGTAGTAGCGGATCGCTTATTGCAATATTGAATGCGCAATCGATCATTATCAATAAAACCTATGCCTGAGCAATCCGGCAGCATTGATACTTCAACCGGATAATAGTATCCCGGCAACATAAGATCCGCAGATTGCGTTGAGGGATTCCATGTTATAAGGCGCAATTTTCCCGATTCGTGTTGCTGCGCTACTATAATCGACGAGCCAGCGCCGTGTGCCACCGGATATATATGTGTTTGCGATGCCGTAATACCGGGAAATAGCGTGATACTAGAGAGTACCAGCTTTACTGTGTAATATGTGCGCGCCCAGACCATCAGCATTCCTTTTCCTATCAGATGCCACTGTAGCAAGGGTAAAGCTTATTTGACAAATGGTTACTGTTGAAACAATAAAAAACCATCGCACTGACCGAAATCAATGCGATGGAAAAAAGGAGAGTAGTAATGAAGCCTAATATAATAACCCTATGATAGTTTAATAATGCTTATATGTCAAATCACCATTTAGAGTGATCATCGTTCTTTTCAAGCATTTTTATCATAAAGTTACTGTTACTGTATAAGAACTTATTGCATCTGTCAACAAAATTTAAAAAAAGCCATCAAGCAATCCACAATCAACTTTTCAATTAGAAATAATTATGTTCTGGGCCTGGTGCTGTTGCAGGAGTGGAGCGAGGAGAGTCTCTTGGCTCGGGGCGGTAAAGATAAGTTGTATACCCTGTTGTGTGAGCATGGTAAACAAAATTTGCATATGGTGTGCATCAAAATCGGTCATAAAGTCATCAAGCAACATGATTGACTCGCCATATATTTTTTTAACCAGGGATAGTTGAGCCAACTTCAATAGTAAGGCTGCGCATTTTTGTTGCCCCCGTGAAGCAAAAATGCGCGATTTTTTATGGTTAAAAACAATAGAAAAATCGTCCAAATGAGCACCAAAAAGCGATCTGCCATAGCGCATCTCTTGCGCAAACAATAATGCATGCATCTCTTGAAATTCATGAAAAGTACTGCCCATAGAAACTTTGGGTACGTATACAAGATCGAGTGCGAAATCATAATCAAAAAAAAGCGCGCCTACCGTCGTAATAGAAGAGAGCATGTGGGCAAGAAGATCATATCGTTGTTGTTGGATCACGCGCGTTTGATTCCACAACTGTTCAGTCCATAAGGTATGAAGTACCCTATCCTTATTACCCTTTACCAATAACATCGCACGATTATGCGCAATGGTGCGATACTTGCGTAGCGTAGCCATATTTTCTGGATTGATCAGCATGCTCGTTTGATCAAGAAAGGCACGACGCACTGCCGGCTCACCTTTTATAAGAAAAATATCATCTTCGCACACGGCCACAACACGATAAAAAGGTATAAGCTCTTTATAGGAGACAATTGCTTTTTTATCAATTCGGACAACACGTTTTTTGTCAGAAAAACCGACCTGCAGCTCATGTGTGCTTATGCCGTGGCCAGCAGTTTTTTCCACGGATGCTTTTATGAAAAAATCTGTATGATCAGTATGAATCAGTTCACGTGCGTTATGCGTGCGAAATGAGCTCAGGTATCCTATATAGTATATGGCTTCAAGCAACGAAGTCTTTCCTGATCCATTATGTCCATATACTACTGTCACCGGGCTATCGAATGTCAGTGCCAAATGTTTAAAACAGCGGAAATTGTTGAGTAATAATTCTTTGATAAACACTACATATCACATTATTGAGCAACAGGACACACCGGCATTACTAAGTACATCACATGTACTTCTGCCTGATTGGATTCAAATATTATGGGCTTTGCATTGTTTTTGAGCGAAAAATGTACCTTATCTTCATCAAACACTTGTAATCCACTTAAAAGATAAGGAGCGTAAAAACGAATATCTACCGACTCTCCATTAAAATTTTCTACTGAAAGTTTTTCAGCGAGCGCACCGACTTCTTTATTTTCCATCGAGACATTCAGCTCATTATCTGCAAAACCAAAATTGGTGGCTATGAACTGCCCTGATAGTAAACATGATGAACGGCGTAACGTCTTAATTAACTCTGAGCGGTCTATCGTCGCTGCGCGGAATCCTTCGCGTTCTAAAATTTGTTTGTAAGCAGGAAAAGGATCAACTAATAATTTAGTAAAAAAATTAAAGGATTCTCCAGAAAATACTAATTGATTACCGCACATACCTAAAAACAATGTACGATCTTGTGAATTTTCGAGTAATTTTTTAACTTCAAAAATTGCACGGCGAGGAATCAGCCAAGAGCGTGTTTCTTGGAGCGAGTACTGGGTTGTTCCTACTTGTGACAAACTATGCCCGTCAGTTGCTGTCATGGTCATGCCATGAGCATCGATTTCGACATATAAACCATTAAGTGCAGGATTGGTGTTATTCTGCGGGATGAGAAAGCTGACTTTGCCAAGCATGTTTAACATAACTTCCGCATCTAAATCGATAAGATTTTCAATGCGTTCTGGAAATGGCGGAAAATCTTGTGCGTCACGAATGTGTAGCGACAAACGTACTGAACCGCTTCGCAGTATGAGTTGATTTTGTTCAAGTGAGCAGGTAATGGATCCCTCCAATTCTCGTACAAGATCAAAAAGACGTTTTCCTGAGACCAAAAATGGCTGTAACTGTTCTACCCTGCTCTCTTTGACCAGATAACTTGCTTGCAAACTTACTTCTAAATCCGTTCCTTTGACTACTAATTCACGATGACCAACCGAGATATGAAGATAATTGGTCGCATCAAGCGTGGTTCTTTTAGTGCATATGGGTTGCATGGCAGCCAAGAGCGCGGCAAATGACTTTTGTTCAACAACAAATATATGTTCTTTATTCATACTAAAAACCTAACATTACATAACTAAAGCGATTATTTTCAGTATAGCATGATAGATCTCTATATGAAGGGATTCATTGATATACAATAGTATTATGAAATAGTGCATCCAGAAGGAGTAAGCGCATATCTTTGCAAAATTATTGTGTCATTCCCTTCTTTCTCTGGTACATATTGCAAACGCCATGTATTGCAAGAAGAATGTATATAAGCACGTTCTTGTTTCTGAAGTGCTCCATTAAACTTTTCAAGAGCTTTAGGAGCGCAAGGGACCTCCTTAAAATACGCGATTGTTGGTCTTTTTTCTTGAGTAGATACTACATATAATCCTGTTTTTTTGACGAAAATGGCGTTGGGATAATTGTAAAAACCACATGTCATGAGTTTACCATGTATTACCTTTTTAGTTACCCATCCGAAGTTGTCGTCAAACTCCAGATATTCTAATATGATTTTTGCGAGTGGTAAATTTTCCTTACCATCACTCCCTTTACCTGAACCTATGTGTAAAAACTCTGCTATTTGCATAGCAAGATTTTCTTTATATTTGACTAACTTTTGTCTCTCTGCGCTGTGTATATTATCGCACAAAACTAGTGGCAACAATAATAACAAACGGGGTAACATATTCCAATTCATGTAATTTCCTCATCGTAACATTAGTAATACATAATTATGTGCTTATTTACAGCCTTAGTTTACTCATAAATAAGAAAAAGCATACTATTTTGGATCATTAATGATCATGAATACGCGGTGTTGTTGCGTGCGTATAATAGTTTTTTTACAATATCGAACACGATTTTGTATATTTTTTATAATATCGTATGGAGGCATAACCTGGATAACCTTGATATGGTGTGTAGACAAGCCTATAGTCTTTATCAAAAGAAATAAGCTCTGTTGTTGATATTGTACGATTTTTCTTAGATGTTTTTGCACCATTTTTGGTGGCTTTAGATTGTGTATGTTGTTGTACAGCAGCAGCAAATTTTTGAGCGTCTTTTAATGTAAACTGTACGGTTTTATCCACTAGGATATTAGGCTCAATTTGAAATGTGACAGGACAAAAACAATAAGTATTTGACTGTCGCATGATTATTAACGAGTGGACCAAAGGTACAGATTTGTATTTTTCTTCTTCTTCAGGTTTTGGTTCATAATGTTCATAAGTAACCTTATCAAAATTGCCCCTTAGGTCGATACCAGCCCAAACACGCGGTTGATGTTTCAGTTGATCTTCTTTTTTTTCGGCACTGTACATTGTATGACCTGATACCATGAAGAGGAAAAACCATACTTTTTTCATAGCACTCATCCTTAAAAGTTCACATTATGATCGCGGATGTCGCTTATCATATTCCTCACGCAACCGTTTGGTTTCAACATGTGTATAAATCTCGACTGTGGCAATACGTTCATGTCCTAAAAGTAGTTGTAACGAACGTAAATCTGCTCCATTATTGAGTAAATGAGTTGCAATTGAATGACGCAATTTATGCGGAGAAATATGTTTTTTAATGCCAGTTTTTTTCCACAAATCTTGAACAATAATCCAAAAGGATTGACGCGTCATACATTTGATAATACCGCCATATTTGGTAGGAAAAAGCTCTTCGTGCTGTCCCACTTTATGCAGTTGTTCATACAATTGCGGACGCACCATGCGTATATAGTGTTGCAACCTATCGAATATAGATTCTGGCAGTGGCACCATGCGTTCTTTATTACCCTTACCGCGTATAATCACAAAACCAGTATCACTATTAAGATCAGCAAGACGGAGATGTACAAGTTCACTAATACGCATCCCGGAAGCATACATGAGATAGACCATTACCTGATTACGTATCTCGAGCGGTGACTCTGCAGTATCTGCTACGCGCAATAATGCGGCAATTTCATCATTAGTTAAAAATATTGGCAATCTTTTTTTTATTTTTGGTGTATATAAAGTCTGTGTTGGATTATCACGCCAACCCTGTGCATGCACATACGAAAAAAAAGCTTTCATAGATGCAATTTTTCGCGCAACTGATCGTGCATTCAGGGCACATTGCTCGTGCAGATAGCGCAAGTAGTCTTTGAGCGTAACCTCTGATGCCTCTTCTAAAGAACTGCCCTGCTCATGCAAAAATTCCTGTAATTGCCGCATATCACTACGATAAGCACTTAATGTATTGGCAGTAACACGTTTGTGTATTAATAAATACGTTTCGAATTCTGCTATCATGCAGGTCACGCGCACTCCTTTTTGCTTGCTCATGTATGATCGGTCAATATGCTTTCGCTACTAATACATCACTAATACTCGGCTTTTGACAAGCAAAACAAATTTCAAAATGCTTTTCTTCTAGAAGACATCGAGTTGCAGCTTGGTACTCTTTTAGTTTAATCTCACATTCAGGTGATCGGCACCATCCTGTTTGATACAGCCCATTATGTTCACGCAAGCGCGGGCCAAAATCTTCTAGGTGTGCGCTATGGTATCGCATACTTTCTCTTTTGGCATACGCACGATCAAAAAGTTCTTTTCGAATGCGGGCAAGGAGTTCATCGATGTATGCGCCAATACGTGTACAAGATACTGCTTCTTTGCCCAAGCCAAGACGGTCAACGACCATAGCTTGTTGTTGCTCTAAATCGCGCGGCCCAATTTCTATGCGCACTGGAACCCCCTTTAATTCCCATGAATAAAATTTAGCTCCAGGAGTTTTAGTGTCATCACGATCTATATGCACACGAATGTTGGCCAAGGAGTCGGCAAGCGCTTGTGCAGCATCATACAGTGCTTGCGGATCAATGCCCTTTTTAAGTATAGGAACAATCACGACTTGAATAGGGGCAATAGCAGGTGGTAGTATCAACCCTTTTTGATCACCATGGGTCATCACCAAAGCCCCAATTAAGCGCGTGGTAACACCCCAACTCGTGAGATATGGATATGCCTGATTGCCTTGGCGATCTTGAAAAGTCATATTAAATGCTTTGGCAAAGCTTTGGGAAATCATGTGTGAAGTGCCCATCTGCAATGCCTTGCCATCCTGCATAAGAGCTTCAAAGGTCAGGGTCAGATCAGCACCAGGGAATTTTTCTGCTTCTGATTTACGCCCTGCGATAACTGGAATTGCCAAATAATTTTGTGCAAAATCGGTATATTCCTGCAGCATCATATAGGCCTCATCACGCGATTCTTGTTCAGTTTCATGAGCCGTATGGCCCTCTTGCCAAAAAAACTCCGTTGTACGCAAAAAAGGACGCGTGCGCATCTCCCAGCGGACTATGTTACACCATTGATTAATTTTAAGGGGTAAATCACGCCAAGAATGTAACCATCGCGCAAACATATAATGAATAATTGTTTCTGAAGTGGGTCGAATTACCAAAGGCTCTTCGAGTGTTTTGCCCCCTGCTATAGTAACCACTGCCAACTCAGGAGCAAAGCCTTCAACATGTTGCGCTTCACGTTTTAAAAACGACTCAGGGATCAATAAAGGGAAAGCAGCGTTTTGATGTCCGGTCTCTTTGATGCGCTTATCAACAATATTTTTAATATTTTCCCAGATCTGATACCCGTAGGGCCGTATGACCATGCAGCCGCGTACGGGCGATTCATCAACCAGTTCTGCTTGATAGACCACCTCATTATACCATTGGGAAAAGTCTTTATTAATATCGGGAAGTTTACTCATGAGATAGCCCTATAGATAGTTACGTTGTAGGGGAAATATACCATAGATAGGGCCATTTGCCAAAAAACAGAAGTCCATATATCCTATTTGTATATTTATTCAGAATCTTCATCTGTTTTTAAAGTTTTTGACAGGTTTTTATCATGCGGTATGTATATCGTATATCCATAAGGCGCCTTTATAGCTGGAGTTTGATCCTCGGGTTACTCTGGATCAATGGCTATGTCCTAGCCGGGGCTCCTCCTGAAAATCAACAACCAAACCAGCCTCTGCGGCAAAAAACAAGTATATCAGAGTATTATTTTCAAAAATTTAGACCTGAAGTTCTAAAGGCTTACAAAGCACATATAAAAAAGAAGGACAATGAGAGTATCCCAACAAGTGCCGATCTTGATATCCCAAAGCTTGTGCAACGTGAACGTGAACATGCTGATGATTATTATGTTTTTTATCAT
>Ga0157376_10002022_pt1 | contig 13602 bp, 12 predicted proteins | sample M45metaG_FD_121801 | JGI IMG/M metagenome (GOLD analysis project Ga0157376, IMG submission 121801) | Miscanthus rhizosphere microbial communities from Kellogg Biological Station, Michigan, USA - M4-5 metaG | ecosystem: Host-associated > Plants > Roots > Rhizosphere > Soil | place: USA: Michigan... | reverse complement strand
TGGTTGGATCATGCGGCCCGAAGATTTTTATCGCTCTTACTTGCTGGCTTTTCTGTTTGTGCTGGGCTTGTCTCTCGGCTCACTGGGTCTCTTGATGCTGCAACACCTAACCGGCGGAGACTGGGGAATCATGATTCGTCGGCCGTTGGAATCCGCAACCCGCGTTTTGTGGTTGATAGCAGCGTTTTCCATCCCGTTGGTGTTCGGTATGAAGTATTTGTACACCACGCACACCGTCGGCGATGAAACCCGCGTGGGCTGGCTGAATCCGCCGCCCGTAGGTCATGAGGGAGCGCTTTCGGATCTGCAACAGCGATATTTGACCCACAATTTTTTTGTTCTGCGGATGGTGATCTATTTCGCAGTCTGGATTGGATTGATGTTGTTGTTTAACCGCATGTCGCTGCAGCAGGACATCAATCGAGACGATCGCTCGTTGCGCGCGAAGTTCAAGTTCTGGGCAGGTCCAGGGATTATTCTCTACATTTTCGCGATGACCTTTGCCGCCATCGACTGGTCAATGTCGCTGTCTCCGCACTGGGCATCCACGATCTATGGGTTTCTGTTTGTTGCGGGCCAGGCAATCTCTGCGATGTCCCTGATGATCATTACCGTGGTCATGTTTTCACGCACCGCGCCGTTCTCGCACATCGTTCACAGGCGCCATCTGCATGACCTCGGAAAATTGCTTTTCGCTTTCAATATGTTGTGGGCCTACTTCTCCTTCTCGCAACTTTTGATCATCTGGGCCGGCAACCAGCCCGAGGAGATCACTTTCTATAAGTCCCGCTTGACTGGTGGATGGGGCTTCGTCGCAGTGTGCGTTCTGGTGCTGCACTTCTTCATTCCCTTTTTCGCGCTGCTGTCGCGTGATTTGAAACGCAATCAGGCGGTGCTGCCCAAGATCGCCATGTGGCTGATTGCCATGCGCTGTCTTGATCTATATTGGCTGACCCGGCCAGAATTCACGTCACAAGCGCTGCCTACGCTGTTGGACCTGGCCGCACTGGCAGGCCTGGGCGGCATGTGGCTATGGTTTTTCGCCTTCCAGTTGAAGCAGCGGCCGCTGTTGCCGTTGGGCGAACCGAAACTCGCAGAGGCTATCGCGAATCATGAGCACTAAAGATCATCACAGCCACGACGCTCAGAACGGCAGCTTGCCGGTGCATAACGACGTCACTTTCGAGGAACGCGACATCAATGTCAGCACCGTCGTTAAGCAGCTGATTTATCTGGCCATCACCATCATCATCGCGCTGGTGATCTGCATGCCCATTTTGAAATACCTGACCGGCATGTCCGCTGAAAATGACACTCCCATGGCGCCGGTGCGCATGCAAATGACCCAGCAAGAGCGCGAAAGCCAGGCGATGCCTCCGGAGCCGCGCTTGCAGGGTGTGCCTGGGCACGAAACCGATCCGCAACAGGATTTGCGGGAAAAAATTGCAGCCGACACCAAAGCCAATGAATCGCTCGGCTGGGTGGACAAGGCCAATGGCATCGCGCAGATTCCGGTCAAAGATGCTATGAAGATTCTTGCGGAAACATCAGCGAGCGCTGCGCCTAAGGCGCCGGAGAAAAAGTAATAACGGCAATGCGTAAGTTCTTGACCATCTTTGGCGCGGCAGTGCTGCTCCTAGCGGCGGCCGGCAGTTTCGCGCAGAGCGCTCCGGATAGCGTTGCTCCGGCGTCTTTGAGCATGCCCACGATTTTGCAGAACGTTAGTTTTCGCCCGGAATTGAATTCCCAGATGCCGCTCGCAACTGCCTTCAAGGATGAAACCGGCAAGAGCGTTCAGCTCGGTCAATACTTTCATCAGCAAAAGCCGGTGCTGCTGGCGTTCGTCTACTACGGCTGCCCGATGCTCTGCACTCAGCTCGAGCAAGGCGTGGTCGGCACCCTTCGGATGCTCTCGTTCAATCCCGGCAAAGATTACGAAGTCGTGTTCATCAGCTTTGACGATCGCGACACTCCGGACATGGCCGCCGCAAAAAAGAACACTGCCATCGATCACTTCCGCCGCAAAGAAACCGCCGCAGGCTGGCATTTCCTCACCGGCTCCGAGGAATCCATTGCCACCGTCACCAACGCCGCGAATTTTCATTTCAACTACGACGCCAAAAATAATCTTTTCGCGCACGCCAGTGGAATTATGCTGCTGACTTCCGATGGCCGCGTCTCCCGCTATTTTTATGGAGTCGAATTTCCCGGCCGCGATGTGCGCCTCGGTCTGGTAGACGCTTCCCAGGGGAAAATCGGAACTCCGGCGGACAAGATGCTTTTGTTTTGCTTTCAGTACGATCCGTCCACAGCTCGCTATAGCGCCACCATTTTGGGCATCATGCGCATTCTTGCGGTGATGACTGTTGCCGGTCTGGGTCTTTTGATTGTGGTCTTTCGAAAGCGCGACAAGCAGGCAGGGCGACCGAATTTGAACCAGCAAGGAGCGGACTGATCGTGCAGTCGCAACTACCATTGTATCCGGAGCAAGCCTCCAACTTTGCTCCCCAAGTTGACAACCTGGTGTTGTTCATGATGGCCGTGTGTTTGTTCTTTGCCGTGGCCATTTGCGCGGCCGTCGTCTACTTCTTCCTCAAATACCAGCGCCAGAGTCCTGACGAAATTGGAGAACCGATTCACGGCGATCTGCGGTTGGAAATTGCCTGGATCGTTCTGCCCTTCTTCCTCTTGCTGGCCATGTTTGGATGGGGCGCTGCAATCTATGTGGACTACCGCCACACTCCTAGTGACACTCTCGATGTCTACGTCATCGGCAAACAGTGGATGTGGAAGCTGCAGCAACCCAATGGCCGCAAGGAAATTAACGAACTGCACGTTCCGATCAATCGCAACATTCGCTTGATCATGGCCAGCGAAGACGTCATTCACGACTTCTCAGTCCCGTCCTTCCGCGTCAAGATGGACGTGGTTCCCGGCCATTACAACACCATGTGGTTCCGTCCGATCAAAACCGGGCAATATCACTTTTTCTGCTCGCAATATTGCGGCACCAACCATGCGGTCATGGGCGGTTGGGTCACGGTGATGGAGCCCGAGGATTACGCGAAATGGCTTTCCGGCGCTTCGCTCTCCGGTGATCCGGTTGCCGTAGGTGAAAAGCTTTACACCGAACTGGCTTGCAGCACCTGCCACCTGGCCGATGGCAAGGGTCGCGGCCCGTCGTACTCCGGCCTGTACGGTTCGAGAGTAAAATTGGCCGACGGCTCCACGGTAACTGCCGACGACGCCTACATCCGCGAATCGATTTTGCAGCCGAACGTTAAAATTGTTGCTGGGTTCCAGCCGGTCATGCCCAGCTTTCAGGGACTTGTCACCGAGGACCAGATTCTGGCTCTCACCGCGTACATCAAGTCTTTGAAAGATCAGCCGCCTCCAGGTAGGTCCGGCGCGGCCGAACCGGCAGCGGGGAAGAAATAGTATGAGTAGCGCACCAATTACACCTCCCGGCGGCGAAAAGCTGCCGCGTGAGCACTATCTCAATGCCACTTACGGCATTCGCTCCTGGCTTTTGACCACCGACCACAAGCGCATCGCGCTGTTGTACCTGATTTCCGTCACTTTCTTCTTTTTCATCGGTGGAATTTTCGCTACGCTCATCCGCATCCACCTGCTGACTCCAGGCGGCTACCTGGTTACGCCGGAAACCTACAACAAGCTTTTCACCATGCACGGCGTGGCCATGATTTTCTTTTTCCTGATTCCGTCGATTCCAGCGGTCCTCGGAAATTTCCTGATTCCAATCATGATCGGCGCCAAGGATTTGGCCTTCCCGAAGATCAACCTGCTTAGCTGGTACGTATATCTGGTCGGCGGCGCTTTCGTTCTCTATTCCTTCGCCACTGGCGGCTTGGACACCGGCTGGACCTTCTATACGCCGCTCAGCAGTATCTATTCGAACTCCGCGGTCACTCCCGCGGTCATCGGCATCTTTATCAACGGATTTTCCTCCATACTCACTGGACTGAATTTCATCGTTACCGTTCACACCATGCGCGCTCCTGGTATGACCTGGTTGCGCCTCCCGCTTTTCGTTTGGGCGCACTACGCCACCAGCATCATCTTCGTCCTTGGCACTCCGGTCATCGCTATCACCCTACTGCTCGCTGGCCTTGAAAGAATGTTTCACTTCGGCTTTTTCAATCCGGCTTACGGCGGCGATCCCATCCTCTTCCAGCATTTGTTCTGGTTCTATTCCCACCCTGCCGTGTACATCATGATTTTGCCGGCCATGGGTGTTATCAGCGAAATCATCCCCACCTTCGCCCGCAAACCGATTTTTGGTTATGACTTTATCGCCGCCTCCAGTATCGGTATCGCCGTCATCGGTTTTATCGTCTGGGCGCATCACATGTTCCTCACCGGCCAGTCCACTTACTCGGCCGTCGCGTTTTCGTTCCTCACGTTCCTGGTAGCGATACCTTCCGCCGTCAAAGTTTTCAACTGGACCGCCACTCTTTACAAAGGTTCCATCTCTTTCGACACACCCATGCTTTACAGCTTGGGCTTCATCGGACTCTTCACCATCGGCGGCCTCACTGGACTGTTCCTCGCCTGCCTAGGCTTGGACATCCACCTCCACGACACCTATTTCGTCGTCGCCCATTTCCACTACATCATGGTCGGTGGCGCCATCATGGGTTACCTCGGTGGCATTCACTTTTGGTGGCCCAAAATCACCGGACGTCTCTATCCCGAATTTCTCGCGCGCGTTGCCGCTATCGTTCTATTCGTTGGCTTCAACCTCACCTTTTTTCCACAATTTATTCTCGGCTTTTTGGGAATGCCCCGCCGCTATCATAACTATCCGCCCGAGTATCAGGTGCTCAACGTGATGTCTACCGCGGGAGCCTCGATCCTGGCGCTCGGCTATTTGCTGCCGATGGTCTATCTCACTTGGTCGATGCGCTATGGCAAAGTAGCTGGCAAGAATTCCTGGCCCGCCACCGGCCTCGAATGGACCACCGATTCGCCGCCGCTCACCGAAAATTTTCATGAAACCCCGGTGGTTGATTGGGAGCCTTACGATTTCAAGCACCGCCCGGAGCTCGGGTTGCTCGGTTCCGTTTCGAAGAAACCGATTCCTGCGCACGGCGACGATTAAGGCCTATTTTTTGTCGCAGCGGATTTATCACGCTGTGGTTCTTGAAGTTACGGGAAAAGTTAGCCGCGAAGCAGTCTAAGAACAGGAGCACCGAGTGCATCGCACCGGAGAGCTGTACGGGCAATTTAAAACGCTGGACCAGCAGAAGGAAACTGCCACCCTCGGCATGTGGATTTTCCTGGTCACCGAAATTCTTTTCTTCGGCGGCCTGTTCCTGGCCTATACCATCAATCGCCACGCGTTCTCTACGGCTTTCGGCGTCGGCGGAAATATGCTCGATCTCACTCTCGGCGCTGCCAACACCGTCGTCCTGATTCTCAGCAGCTTGACCATGGCTATGGCCGTTTGGTCCGCCACCACCAGCAAAAAGCAACTGGTCACTATTTTCCTGATTCTCACTCTGGTTTTGGGTTGCGTCTTTCTTGGCGTAAAGGTGGTCGAATATAAACAGAAATTCGACCACCACCTGATTCCCGGCAACGGTTTCGATATCACCTACTGCGCCAAGAATCCCTCCGCGTGCGGACTTTCCGGCCAAGCTCTGGAAAGCGAAAAGAACGAAATCGAAGAGGGACTAAGGGTTGATCCCGACCTCAATGCCCACTCCCAGCTTTATTTCTCTTTGTATTTCGGCATGACCGGTCTGCACGCTTTCCACATGATTATCGGTGCCGGTCTTTTGCTCTGGTTGATTTTGCAGTCCCGCAAAGGCCGCTTCGACGCCAATTACAACACACCCGTCGAAAATATAGGCTTGTACTGGCACTTCGTTGACATTGTTTGGATTTATCTGTTCCCGCTGTTGTATTTGATCAATCGACATTTGGGATAAGCGGAGAATCGCGTGTCTGAACACATCGTATCGCCGAAAATATACGGGATGATTTTTCTTGCGCTGATGGTCGGCACATTTCTCACCGTGTTTGCCGCCGGCAAAGACTTCGGCCCGATGAACGTCGTGATTGCGTTGGTCATCGCCACCGTCAAAGCCACTCTGGTCATTCTATTTTTCATGCACGGCAAATATAGCTCCAAGCGCACCAAACTCGTCATCGTCGCCGGCTTCTTCTGGCTGGCCATCATGTTGGGACTCACCATACAGGATTATTCCACGCGCCACGCCGAACCCAGCCGCACTGAACTCCACGATTCGCCCGCAACCCAAGTTTTCCGCTCGTAATCGACTTCTCGTGGTCACGCGCGGCTCACGCGTCACTCCCAGTTTCCATTGTAATTTTTCGTATTTTCTTTGGCCCGAACACACCTCTGCCGAGTTCGGTAGTTCAGGTTGTTTTGGAGAGTTGGCAAGCTCCGGAGGCGTTCCGGGTCACCATCGGCAGAAGTGAAAAAGGGGAGAAGCTAGCCGGCCCAGCCCTCAATCCCCTAAAGGGATCCTCGGCTAACTCCTCCCACGCGCAGACATATTGCACCCCGCTCGCCATACCTAACTCCTTTAACTTCAACAACCCTCCACCATCTTGCCTTGTAAAAATGCACTACCACCCCCGAAAATTTACCCTCAGGAGAACCCTGTATGCCCTTTTCTGTCAGTCGTTTACAAATCTTGAGCCTTTTGTCCCTGCCGCAGTCGTCCCTTGCCAATTTGACCCGCACAAACCACCACTGTTATCTTTACTAGTTATTCTGGCCTCAGTGTCTTTACTTGGGTGCCGGGGCTCCTGTGGAGGGAGCTAGCGTTAACCATGGGCCTGACCAAACTCGTTGTTCGCGGCGCTCGCCAGCACAATCTCAAAAACATCAGTCTGGAAATCCCGCGCAACACCCTTACCGTGATCACCGGCCTTTCCGGCTCCGGAAAATCCTCGCTGGCCTTCGACACCATTTACGCCGAAGGCCAGCGTCGCTACGTCGAATCGCTGTCCGCCTATGCTCGCCAGTTCCTCGATCAGATGGAGCGTCCAGACGTGGACGTCATCGAAGGCCTTTCGCCTTCCATCGCCATCGAACAGAAAACCACCACACGCTCGCCGCGCTCTACCGTAGGCACTATCACAGAAATTTACGATTATCTCCGGGTGGTCTACGCCACCGTCGGCGTTCCGCATTGCCCCAATTGCGGCAAGCCCATCAAGCGACAGTCCAGCGAAGCCATCGTCCAGGCCATTCTTGCCGGTGAACTTTCCACTGCCGACGATCGCGTGATGATCCTAGCGCCGATTGTCCGTGGCCGCAAAGGCGCTTTCCGCAAGGAGTTTGAAAAGCTTTCCCAGGATGGTTATGTCCGCGTTCGCATCAATGGCGAACTTTTTCCGCTCGATGATCCACCGCAGCTGGACAAACGCAAGAATCACACCATCGAAGTGGTCGTCGATCGTTTGCTGGTCAAACAGGGAATTGCTTCGCGCCTCGAGCAGTCCATCGCCACCGCGCTGAAACTGGCGTCCGGCCTGGTCACTGTCGCGGTCGTCGGCGGCAAAGAATTTACGTTTTCCGAAAAATTGGCCTGCCCCGATTGCGGCATCAGCGTTCCGCAACTCGAGCCGCGCTCGTTCAGTTTCAATTCACCTTATGGCGCGTGCCCGGCCTGCAACGGCCTCGGTTCCAAGTACGATTTCGACCCCGCAAGAATCATCAGCGATTGGACTCGCCCGCTCTTCGACGGCGGCCTTGGCCCTGGCTCGTCATCTGCCATTCTCAAGCGCACCCTCGAACTCGCGGCCTACGCCCACGGCTTCAATCTTGAAACGCCATTTGAAAAACTTCCGCCCAAGACTCAGAACCTAATTCTCTACGGCTATCCGCCCGTCGGCGCACCGGGTTATTCCGTCACCGAGGCGGCCAAGTCCAAAGCGAAGGCCGAAAAGACTTTCCGCTTTCAAGGCGTCCTGAAATTTCTCGATCGTAACTTCGAAGAATCCAATTCCGACACTTATCGCGAATGGATGACCCAATATATGTCCGCAACGCCGTGCGGCGTATGCCACGGTAAACGTCTCCGCCCCGAATCGCTCGCGGTAAAGCTCGCCGGCTGGTCCATCGCGGACTTCACTTCGTTATCCCTCGGTTCCGCTCGCCCCGCCGTGGACAAAATGATCTCCCAGCTTTCCGCTCGCCAAAAAGAGATTGCCGCTCGTCCCCTGGAAGAAGTCGCCGAACGCATTGATTTCCTGCTCGCCGTCGGCCTCGGCTACTTGAGCCTGGATCGTTCCGCCGTCACACTCTCCGGCGGCGAAGCGCAGCGCATCCGCCTGGCCACGCAAATCGGTTCGCGCTTGCGCGGAGTGTTGTACGTTCTCGATGAGCCCTCCATCGGTCTCCACGCGCGCGACAACGATCGTCTCCTAGGCTCTCTTGAGAAGTTGCGCAACCTAGGCAACACCGTCCTGGTCGTCGAACACGATGAAGACACCATCCGCCGCGCCGACTTCGTCGTCGACCTCGGCCCCGGCGCAGGCAATGCTGGCGGCTATCTCGTAGCCCAAGGCAAGCCCGATCAAATCGCCGCCACCGCGGAATCCCTAACCGGACAATATCTTTCCGGCGCCGCGAAAATCGAAGTGCCGAAAATCCGGCGTAGCCCGAACGGAAAGAATATTCAAATCCTCGGCGCATCCGCTAACAATCTCAAAGATGTTGACGTCACCATTCCGCTCGGACTGCTCACCGTAGTTAGTGGTGTTTCCGGCTCCGGCAAATCCACGCTGGTCAACGACATTCTCTACCGCACCCTCGCTCACAAACTCTATCGCTCCATGGAGCAGCCCGGCGCACACCGCGACGTTCTGGGCATCGAGCACATCGACAAAATTATCGAAATCGATCAAGCGCCCATTGGCCGCACTCCGCGCTCCAATCCCGCCACTTACAGCGGCGTGTTCGCGCCGATTCGCGAACTCTTTACTATGCTGCCGGAGTCTCGCGAACGCGGTTACAAGCCCGGCCGTTTCAGTTTCAACGTAAAGGGTGGCCGCTGCGAAGCCTGCCAGGGCGATGGCCTGCGTCGCATCGAAATGAATTTTCTGCCCGACGTTTATGTCATGTGCGAAGTTTGCCGCGGCCGCCGCTACAATTCCGAGACGCTCGCCGTCCGCTTCAAGGGCCACTCCATCAGCGACATTCTCAACATGCAGGCAGTCGACGCACTTAAGCTTCTGGAAAATATTCCCCAGATTCAGCAGAAGCTCGCCACCATCGTAGAAGTCGGCCTGGGCTACGTGCAACTGGGCCAGTCCGCCACCACGCTTTCTGGCGGCGAAGCTCAGCGAATCAAACTCGCGCGCGAACTTTCCAAGCGCCAGACCGGCCGCACTTTCTACATACTTGATGAGCCCACCACCGGCCTCCACTTCGACGACGTTCGCAAACTCATGGATGTGCTGCAACGCCTGGTCTCGCTTGGCAACTCCGTGCTGATCATTGAGCACAATCTCGACGTCATCAAACAAGCCGACTGGGTTATCGATCTCGGCCCCGAAGGGGGCGAAGGCGGTGGCCGCATCGTCGTCCAGGGCACGCCCGAAACCGTCGCGCGCACCAAAAAATCGTACACTGGTCAGGCACTGTCCAAAGTTCTCCAGGTACCCAATTCGAACGCCTCAGGCAAATAGCAGCAATCGCCGCAAAGGAGTCCGCAATCCATGGGAGCTCTTCTCTATTTCGGCGTGAAATTTCTCGCCTATACCGCTTGGTGTTCTTTCGGCCTCTACCAATTTCGCGCAGACCAACAATCGTATTTCAGTCGTTCTCTAACCTTTGGCTTCTTGCGCCTGCTGCTCGGTTTTTTCTTCGGCGTGCTCATTTTCATTGCCAGCATGGCCATGATGTCCGCACTCGGCTCCGGCCTCTCGCAAAATGTCGCCACCTATCTTTTGGTCTACGTCCCAGTCCGCTGGATCGAATGGGCCATCATGGCCGTCCTCATCGTTCCCAATTCCGCGTCTTTCTCTGCCTGGGCCATGGGCACCAGCAAGAAAGATCGCCTGTGGCGCTTCGGGGGCATCGCCATTTCCTGCCTCGCCGATATTCCCGTAATCGCTTCCCTGGGCGGCGTAGTCCCCGTAGGCCGCTTCCTCTGTTGAACCTATCTTGGTATCAATTGCTCAAAAATAGAAAGTGACAGAGGAGAGTATTCTTACTAACCTAGCTTCCGCGGATGGCATTAGATTCATGCGCCAAATCATCAAGCTGGCAGGTAAAAACCGGCTGTTTTTTATGAACCTTTTCAAGTGTCAGATACTCGTCGGCGTGCGCAAATACTACGATTTGCGCCTAGGAAAAGTGCGGGCCGCAGTGAAGGAAGTGGAAAAGCAGATTCCAACTCCGCACCCGCTCTTGAATCAATCCTTAGAGACTGACGGTGAGGAAGTTTTCTCAATCATGTTGGGCGCAGGGTCAATCTGTCACTTCACAGCCAGGGCGAGTTTGGGTCTTTCCTGAAAATGCACCTACGTAGAATAGAGCCCGATCCAACTCGGTTCGGGAAACCATTGCTGGCACCGCAATGCACACGGCTACCGTGGCAGTTCGCTGCAACCCCAGAGAATCGGTTGATGATCTCGTCGAGGAATATGGGCGAACCAACCCGGAAATCGAAGAAGCAATCCGCTGGGAACGGGCCCATCCAATCGCTGCCCGAGGAGTTTGTACTGTTCCTCGAGGAAAATTTGCGCAGTTGCCAGCCGCTTCTAAATGGTGCTGGACTCTTGTGGTATCAAGTATTGAGCGTCAATTGGACCACTGGGCAGCGGGTGCTCCTCGCGAACAATGGATACCAGAGGTTGGACAAAAGGACTGGATACTGCTGAGTCGAGACCAAAACATTCGGTGCAACGAGTTGGAACCACGGCTGATGGCCATGGCCAAGGTGCATGAATTCGTTATCCTCGGTGGTAATCTCGATAAAATCGAATTGGCCGGGTTCAGCGCTTCTGCGCTTCCTGCCATGCAGAAGATGAAGAAGCCATCCTTTATCGTTTCGATTTCGAAATCAGCTCATCTCGGTCTCAGATATCCGCGAGTGAGATAGGACGAAGCGCCTGAAATGTCCAATTCCCTCTACCGACTCCAGCCCCTCACTCTAGGCGGCATCGCCACCTACCCGCTCAGCTCCCGCAAGAGCAAAGTGTCCGTCTACGATTTCGCCAGGCCCCTCACCAAAAATGCCTCCATCACCAAATTTCTCTCCTCGCTCCCCAATATCCTCGCCTGCAGCGATCTGCAATCGATTATCGCCGCCATCCAACGCGCAAAACCCGCCCGCCGCACTATTCTCTGGGGCATGGGCGGCCACGTTATCAAAACAGGTCTCGGGCCCATAATCGCTAATCTCATTCGCCACGGCTTCGTTTCGGGCATCGCCATGAACGGCGCAGCCCTCATCCACGATTTTGAAATCGCGCTCTCCGGCCAGACTTCCGAAGATGTAGAAGCCGGCCTCGATCGCGGCGCATTCGGCATGGCCACCGAAACCGGCCTCTTCCTCAATCAAATCGCCAGCACCGCCACTTTTTCCGGCATTGGTTATGGCGAAGCCGCCGGAAGATTTCTGCATTCTCGCAAACTCGCTCCACAGCATTCGCAGGCCAGCGTTCTCTGGAACGCCTACAAACACCGCATCCCGGTAACCGTTCATCTGGCCATCGGCACGGATATTCCCCACATGCATCCAGCCGCTGACGGCGCCGCTCTCGGCGCCGCCAGTCATCACGATTTCCGCCTCTTTTGCAGCCTGGTGAAAGAAATGCACCCCGCCGGCGTATATCTCAATTGGGGCTCCGCCGTGCTCCTACCGGAGATTTTCCTCAAGGCGGTCTCCGTGGTGCGCAATCTCGGTGTGCCGTTACGGCCAATCACTACCGCGAACTTCGACTTTATCCAGCACTACCGCCCGTTGCAGAATGTGGTGAAGCGCCCTACTGCAAGCTCCAGGAAAGGGCGCGAGTCAGGATCGAAAGGATTTGCCATCACCGGCCATCACGAAATTTTGCTGCCGTTGGTGGCCGCTGCACTGATATCGGATTGGCTGCCGGCGAGAACTTCCGCACCTTCCCGAAAGAGCGCCCAGAAAAGAGCTCGTTCTACATCTAAATGAACCCTTTCGACGAAAACCCCAAGCCCCTCCCAGGCGAAAATTCTCCTCAGGAAATTTCTGAGCCGCTCGACGATTTGGCGGCTCGCATCGTTGTCGGGCCAGTGGAACCTGGTGATCCCGCTGCTCCTAGGCCAAGCACTCAGCCAAGCTCCGGCGGTCTCGTCTCCCTTGTCGGCGTCACTCCTCCGCCCCCGCCTTCACCTCTTTCGTTTCTGCCCGAAGATCTCCGCATCGGCTGGTCTTGGCTTCATCTTTTTTTCTTTGGCTTATTTGCTTTCGGCAGCCTCGCCGTCATCCGAGTCGCGGTCATCATTTACTATTCCTCCGGCCAGCACCTCACCCAAAAGCAAATGGAGCAACTTTTCCAGACCAAGCCGGGCCTCGCAGTCGGCTCTAACGTCCTCTGGTTCTTGTTGGTTCTGCTGTTTCTGTACGTGACGCTCGCCGTTCTGCGCGACCGTCCTTTCTGGCCCACTCTGGGTTGGCGCAAGCTTGATCCGGACGGCGACGTTCCCTCCAGTCCATGGCTTTATCTCGGCGGCGGAGCCGCCCTGGCCATCTGCGTCGCCATCGCCAGTTCCCGCCTCAAGACTCCGGACCACCTTCCCATCCAGGATCTTTTCAAAAGCCGTACCGGCGCCTTTTCCCTGATGGCCATGGCCGTCTTGATCGCACCTCTGGTTGAAGAAACCGTCTTCCGCGGCTATCTCTACCCGCGTGTCGCGTCCAGTTTTTCGCGCATGGCCAAGTACTTAGGCTCCCAACCCGACCAGGCTGTCCAAACCGGCACGCGCATCGCTATCGTACTCACCGGATCGTTGTTCGGCGTTCTCCACGGCGCACAGCTCGGCTGGACCTGGGGCCTCGTCGCCATGCTGGTTACCGTAGGCATCATCTTCACATTCGCCCGTGCCCGAGCCGGCACTGTCTTCGTTAGCTTCCTGCTTCACCTCGGCTACAACTCCTTCATCGCTTTCTCCGCCATCTTCGCCACACATGGCTTCACCCGCATGCCCCCACATCCCTAAACTGCGCCAGTTCTTTGGCCTTCGCCGGACCGACGCCCGGGCCTAGCCCTCAGGCCGGACCGCCAATTTCCTGATTGGCGAAGTATCTTCGGTGCAGCTTGCGATCGCAAAATTGAACTCCTTTCATTTCAGCAGCTTTCAGCGACGCAAAAGCCAGCTTCTAAGCCCCCACCCCCTCACCACCCAATCGGAACCAGGAGTGCGGCAGTCCAGTTTCTTCGCTTTCGCTATCCAAGTCGCCTAGCAGCACTAACCGTCTGCGCTTGCCACCACTGAATTGGAACAAGAATCGCCGACTTTGGCTGTCGAACTCCGCTCCGCTACAATAGAAATGCGAGCGTTGTTCTTACAAGCTCTCACCAAGGATCTCCACCGAATGTACGTGGCAAAACCCATCGAAT
>Ga0157376_10002021_pt1 | contig 13603 bp, 9 predicted proteins | sample M45metaG_FD_121801 | JGI IMG/M metagenome (GOLD analysis project Ga0157376, IMG submission 121801) | Miscanthus rhizosphere microbial communities from Kellogg Biological Station, Michigan, USA - M4-5 metaG | ecosystem: Host-associated > Plants > Roots > Rhizosphere > Soil | place: USA: Michigan... | reverse complement strand
GAAGCGGGCGCGCAGCATTGGCGGACTGTTGCAGGGTCAAGCACTGACGCAAGGCTGCTACCGCAGCCGCCATCTGCGCGAATGGGCGGGCGAAGTCATCGCGCGCCAGCGGATTACGCGCGCATTCGTCTTTTCCTCACCCATGGCGCAGTACGTTCTCGACGTCCCCGCCGTACGGACTTTTGTCGACATGGTCGACATGGACTCCGCGAAGTGGGCCGCGTATGCCCGCCGCCGACCGTGGCCGGTCTCGGCCGTCTACAAGAGGGAAGCGACTCGCCTCCTCGCGTACGAGCGGGAGATCGCGGCACGTTCGGAGGCGAGCATCTTTGTCACCAGGGAGGAAGCCACGCTCTTCCGCGACGCCGCCCCCGAAATCGCCGCGAAGGTTGCCACGATCGGCAACGGTGTCGACAGCACGTATTTTTCGCCTTCGCCTTCGCCGGCATCGGCGTCTCCGTTCGCCTCCGGGGAGCGCCCCATCGTCTTTACGGGCGCGATGGATTATTGGCCGAACGTGGATGCGGTGTCGTGGTTCGCCCGCGACATGCTTCCGCAAATCAGAGCGCGTGATCAATCGGCACGGTTCTACGTTGTCGGGATGAATCCCGCTTCAGCGGTCCAGGCGCTGGCGAGCGACCCGGCCGTGGTCGTGACCGGCCGGGTCGATGACGTCCGCCCGTTTCTCGAGCACGCTCGCGCGATCGTCGCTCCGCTCCGGGTGGCGCGCGGAATTCAGAACAAGGTCCTCGAAGCGATGGCCATGGCCAAGGCGGTCGTGGTGACGCCGACGGTCGCTGCAGGCATGACTGCGTCCGTGGGTGTCGAGCTCGAAACGGCCTCCGACGCGTCGGAGTTCACGGAAAAGGTGCTCGGGCTGCTGCAAGATCCGGAACGAGCGAATCGAATGGGCGCCCTTGGTCGCTCGCGCGTTCTTCGCGACTACACCTGGCCCGCGAGCTACGCGCGGCTGGATGCGTTGCTGGAACGCGACGCGGCGGCACCACGGGTATCGGCGCAGGTGTTGCCGAGCGGCGTCGAGCGCACGCTGGCGGCAAGTTGAGAGCGCGATGAAGATCGAGACCACTGCAATGCTCAATCCTGGCGAAGATTTGAGCCTTCCGGACGCCGCGGCGGCCGGGTGGCGAACCGCGCTGCCGGCGCTCATCCTCGCCATCGTGGCGATTCTCGCGATCTATTGGCGGACCGCCGAATCGATCGAGGCGATCTGGTCGCGCTCGGAAACGTTTGCGCACGGCTACCTCATCGTCCCGATCTCTCTATGGCTCATCTGGACGCAGCGCAAGGCGCTGGCGCGTCTCACCCCGTCGCCCGATTACCTCGGCCTGCTGCTGCTCGCGGCGCTCGGTTTTGCATGGCTCGCCGCGGCGGCAGGGCAAGTGCAGATCGTCCAGCAGTACGCCATGGTGGCGATGATCCCGGCGGTCGTCATTGTCATCGCGGGGCGGCGCGTCGCCCGGGCGCTTGCTTTCCCGCTTGGGTTCCTGCTGCTGGGCGTGCCGGTGGGCGAGGCGCTGATACCCCCGCTGATGGATTGGACGGCCGATTTCACCGTCACCGCTTTGCGGCTGTCCGGGATTCCTGTCTTCCGCGAGGGGACGTTCTTCACGATTCCTTCGGGACAATGGTCCGTGGTCGAAGGTTGCAGCGGACTGCGTTATCTGATCGCGTCCATCACCGTGGGCGCTTTGTTCGCCTACTTGAGCTATCAGAAGCCCTGGAAAAGAATCTTGTTCGTCGTGCTGTCCGTGATCGTTCCCATCATCGCCAACGGAATGCGTGCGTACATGATCGTGATGATCGCGCACCTGAGCGACATGAAGCTCGCGCTCGGGATCGACCATCTCATCTACGGCTGGCTCTTCTTCGGGATCGTGATGCTGCTGCTGTTCTGGATCGGCTCCTTCTGGCGCGACCCCGAACCCGCCATTTCCGCGCCGAGCGCCGCGCTCCCGCCGGGCCCGGGGTGGGCGCCACGCGGGGCGATCGCCGGCGCGGCGGTCGCGGCCGTCGTGCTCGCCGGAGCGTGGCCGCTTTACGCGGCGCATCTCGATCGATCGGTCGAAAGCATCGCGGCGCCGCGACTCACCACGCCAGTGCCCGCTCGAGGCTGGTCGATCGAAACCACCGCCGCGACGGATTGGCGGCCCAGGTACGACGGAGCTGCGGCGAGCATCTTCGAGACCGAGCGAAAGGGCGATCGCGTGGCCATGTTGTACATCGGCTTCTACCCGCAGCAGCGCCGGCGCGCCGAGCTCGTGACCCTCACCACCGTCATGGTCGTGCAAAAGCACCCGATCTGGGCCAACGTCGGCGAGTCGCGCCGCAAGGAAGACCTCGGAAAGGGCTCGCTCACGTTGCGGGAGACGCGACTTCGCGCTACCACGCAGCGCTTGCTGATATGGGATTTCTTCCACATTTCCGGCTACGAGCTCACCAATCCGTACCTCGCGAAGCTGCTCTTTTCCAGGAACAAGCTCCTCGACCGCGGTGACGCGGGGGCCGCGATCATCCTCGCGGCGCCCTATGACCTTGACCCGGACGCCGCGGCGACTACGCTCCGGGAGTTCGCGCGCGAAATGGCGCCGTCGATCGATGCGGCGCTTGCCCAGGTCGAGAACCGTGCCCCAGCGCCGGCGCCCTGAAGACCCGTCGCGGAGCCCGAAATGAAGCCCCTCCCGCCCCTCATCGTCCACGTCGTGTTCCGTTTCGGAATCGGCGGGCTCGAAAACGGGATCGTCAATCTCATCAACCGCATGCCGCCATCCCAATGGCGCCACGCGGTCGTGGCGTTGACGGAGGTTTCCGCGGAATTCGCAACGCGTATCGACCGTCCCGACGTTCGTTGCATCGCGCTCGGGAAGAAGGATGGACACCTCGTGCGCGAATACCCGCGTCTCTTCCGGCTGCTGCGGGAGCTCGAACCGGCGGTGGTGCACACCCGCAATCTCGCCGCGCTCGAGGCCGTGGTCCCGGCATGGGCGGCCGGCGTGCCGGTGCGGATCCACGGCGAGCACGGCTGGGACATGCAGGATCCGGCCGGCAAGCGCCGCCGGTATCGTCACGTGCGCCGGCTCTACCGTCCGTTTGTCAACCGCTACATTGCCCTGTCGCACCATCTCGAGGATTATCTCGAGCAGCACGTCGGCATTCCACGGGAAAGGATCTCGCAGATCTACAACGGAGTGGATACGGAACGCTTCCGTCCGTCGCGCGGGGGACGGCCGGCGATTGCGGGCTGTCCGTTCGACGAGCCCGGTGTGTGGCTCATCGGAACCGTGGGCCGAATGGAAGGCATCAAGGACCCTCTGAATCTGACGCACGCCTTCGTCCGGGCGCACGCGCTCGATCCGGTTGCCGCGCGCCAGATGAGATTGATCTTCGTGGGGGATGGCACGTTGCGGGCCGAGGCGCAACAAGTGCTGGAGCGGGCAGGGTTGACGAAGCTCGTCTGGTTCGCCGGCGAGCGTGCGGACGTCCCGGACATCATGCGCGGCCTCGATTGCTTCGTCCTGCCGTCGCTGGCCGAGGGCGTTTCCAATACGATCCTCGAGGCGATGGCCACGGGGCTTCCCGTCATTGCGACCCGCGTCGGCGGAAATTCGGAGCTCATCGAATCCGCGATGACAGGGACGCTCGTGTCCCCCGCCAACAGCGACGCGCTGGCCGATGCGATCCTCGCCTACTTCCACGACCGCATGACGGCCCGCCGCCACGCCAAGGCGGCATATCGGGCGGTGGAGGCGCGGTTCAGTCTCAAGCGGATGGTATTGGACTACACCCGCGTCTACGAACGCGAGCTGAAGGCAGTGGGCACACACGTGCCGCCCCCCGACCTCGAATCCGCGGGCGGCCTGCCTGCCGCGGACACGCGAGCTGCTCCCAACTGAGGATGGACCTGCCATGTGCGGCATAGTCGGAATCATGGACGTTTCAGGCAAGCGGGCGATCGACCGCGGCCTCCTCCTCCGCATGAACGAATCGCAGCGTCATCGCGGACCGGACGAAGAAGGCCTGCACATCGAGCCCGGCGTTGGCCTCGGCCACAAGCGGCTGGCCATCATCGATCTCTCGACGGGCCAGCAGCCGCTGTGGAACGAGGACCGAAGTGTCGTCATCATCTACAACGGCGAGATCTATAACTACCGGGAGTTGATCCCCGAGCTCGCTGCCCTCGGCCATGTCTTCCGAACCAAGAGCGACACCGAAGTCGTCGTCCATGCGTGGGAGCAATGGGGCGAGGATTGCGTCACCCGGTTTCGGGGGATGTTCGCGTTTGCGCTATGGGACCGCAACCGCGAGACGCTGTTCCTGGCACGCGACCGGCTCGGCGTGAAGCCGTTGCACTATGCGCTCCTGCCAAGCGGTCACCTGGTCTTCGGGTCCGAGTTGAAGTCGCTGACGGTGCACCCGGAATTCAGGCGCGACCTCGACCCGTTCGCGATCGAGGAGTATTTCGCACTGGGCTACGTTGCCGAGCCGCGCACCATCTATGCAGGCGCACGCAAGCTTCCGCCGGCGCATACGCTGACGATCCGGCGCGGCGAAACGCTTCCCGAACCCCGCGAGTTCTGGGACGTCAAGTTCACGCTCGACAATCCAATCAGTGAACGCGACGCCGAAGCCGAGCTCGTACTGCGTCTGCGGGAATCCGTGAAATTGCGCATGATCGCCGAGGTCCCGCTCGGTGCGTTCCTGTCCGGCGGCGTGGACTCGAGCGCCGTCGTCGCCATGATGGCGGGTGTCAGCGCCGATCCGGTCAACACGTGCTCGATCGCTTTCGACGATCCAGCGTACGACGAATCGAGATTCGCCCGGGAGGTTGCGGACCGGTACCAGACGCGGCATTTCGTCGAAACGGTGGAACGCGACGATTTCGATCTGATCGACACTCTCGCTCGCACCTACGACGAGCCGTACGCGGACAGCTCCGCGATTCCCACCTATCGCGTGTGCCAGCTGGCGCGAAAGCATGTGACCGTCGCGTTGTCCGGCGACGGCGGCGACGAGAGTTTCGCCGGCTATCGCCGCTACCGGCTGCACGCGATGGAGGAGCGGTTGCGCAATGCCATGCCGCTGTCCGTCCGGCGCCCGGCGTTCGGAATGCTCGGCCGCATGTATCCCAAGGCCGATTGGGCGCCCCGCATGTTTCGTGCGAAGTCGACGTTTCAAGCGCTCGCGCGAACGTCGGTCGACGCCTATTTTCACAGCGTCTCCATTCTGCGCGACGACATGCGCCACCAGTTGTATAGCAACGCTTTCAAGGCGCAGCTCGGCGGCTACGGGGCGTCCGAGGTCTTCCGCCGCCATGGTCGCCGGGCCGGAACGGACGATCCCTTCGGGCTCGTCCAGTACCTGGATCTCAAGACCTACTTGATCGGCGACATCAACACGAAAGTCGATCGGGCCAGCATGGCGCATTCGCTCGAGGTCCGCGAGCCGCTGATGGATCACCCGCTGGTGGAGTGGCTGGCGAGCCTGCCGTCCTCGCTCAAGGTTCGCGGCCAGGAGGGCAAATACCTGCTCAAGAAGTCGATGGAGCCTTACCTGCCCCGCGAAATCATGTACCGGCCCAAGCAGGGCTTTGCGGTACCCCTGGCGCAATGGTTCCGCGGGCCGCTCAAGGCGCGCGTGCGCGAGTCGGTGCTCGGCCCCGGATTGCTAGGCACTGGCTGGTTCAACGAGCCCTATCTGCGCCACCTGGTCGATGCGCACCAGTCGGGCGCACGCGACTACAGCGCGCCGTTGTGGACCTTGCTGATGTTCGAGGCGTTCCTCCGCAACGTGATGGAGCGGCGCGACGTACCGCTGCTGTCGGGGGTCGCGGCGTGACCTTGTGCGGATCCTTAGTGATGTATTCAGCGCCCTCCGCGCCCTTGGCGCGCGAGCTGTCGGTTGCGAAGGCGGCGCGATGAGCCCGCCGGGCCGCCCCAAGGGCGAATACCGGAGCGCGAAGCGCGAAGGTACTGGAGCTAGCCTGCGCATCCTGCACGTGCTCGACCATTCGATCCCGCTGCAAAGCGGTTACACGTTCCGCACGCTGTCGATCCTGCGCGAGCAGCGTCGGCGCGGCTGGCAGACGTTCCACCTGACCTCGCCGAAACACCACGTGGCGAAGGCAGACCAGGAGGACGTCGACGGATGGAGCTTCTACCGGACGCTCCTGCCTGCGCACCCACTGGAATGGCTCCCCGCGGCGCGTGAGATGAGATCGATGCGCGCGACGGAGCGCCGGCTTGGAGAGATTTCGGCGCAGGTGAAGCCGGATGTGATCCAGGCGCACTCGCCGGTGTTGAACGGCATCCCGGCACTGCGCGTCGGCCAGCGCCTGGGCATCCCGGTCGTCTACGAAGTGCGCGCATTCTGGGAGGACGCGGCGGTCGATCATGGCACCAGCCGTGAATGGGACTTGCGCTATCGGCTGACTCGCAATCTCGAGACCTATGCGCTGCGGCGCGCCGCGCACGTGACCACGATATGCGAGGGCCTGAAGCGTGAAATCGTTCAGCGCGGCGTGCCTGACTTCCGCGTCACGGTGATCCCCAACGCGGTGGACGTCGGCAGCTTCCGCTTCGACGAGCCCGCCGACCTGCCACTCAAGCAAAAGCTCAGGCTCGAAGGCAGGACGGTGATCGGATTCATCGGATCGTTCTACGCTTACGAGGGCCTCGACCTCCTGATCGACGCCCTGCCCAGGGTTCTGGCGGAGCTCGAAGATGCAAGGCTGTTGCTGGTCGGCGGCGGGCCGCAGGAGCCTCAACTGCGCTCGGCGGTGGCTCGACTCGGGCTCGAAGACAAGGTCGTGTTCACCGGCCGCGTCCCGCACGGCGATGTGCATCGGTATTACAGCATCGTCGACATTTGCGCCTATCCTCGCCATTCCATGCGCCTCACCGAGCTCGTGACTCCCCTGAAGCCGCTCGAAGCGATGGCACAGGGCCGGGTTCTCGTCGCCTCGGACGTCGGCGGTCATCGCGAGTTGATACGTGACGGCGAGACGGGCGTGCTGTTCCGCGCCGGCGACGTCGGGTCGCTCGCCGACGCGCTCCTGCGCCTCATGAGACAGCGCGAACGCTGGCCCAGCTTGCGAGCCAACGCTCGCCACTTCGTGGAGACCGAACGCACCTGGGCGCGCAGCGTCGAGGGCTACGGCAATGTGTACGCCGGAATCACGAGCCGGGAGATCGCGGCATGAGATGGCAAGGGCTTCGCGTCGGACTCATCGGGCCATTGCCGCCGCCTGCGGGAGGCATGGCGACGCAGACGCGCCAGCTCGCGGAGTTGCTGGCGGGCGAGGGTGTCGCCGTCACTCTCGTCCCGGTCAACGCGCCGTACACTCCCGCCTGGGTGCGCGGCCTGAAGGGGGCGCGCGCGGTGTTCAGGCTCGTTCCCTACATGCTCAGGCTGTGGCGCTGCGTTGGCGACGTACAGCTCCTGCACGTCATGGCAAACTCGGGGTGGTCGTGGCATCTTTTCGCGGCGCCCGCGGTCTGGATCGCCCGGGCTCGCGGCGTCCCGGTGATCGTGAACTACCGGGGCGGCGAGGCCGCTCCATTCCTCGAGCGCTCGGTGCGCTGGGTGCGCCCGAGCCTCGCTGCAGCCAGCCTTCTGGCAGTGCCGTCGGATTTCCTGCGCGAGGTCTTCGGTCGCCACCGCATCGAGGCGCACCTCTTGCCCAACATCGTGGATCTGTCCCGTTTTCGCTTCGCGGTCCGCCGACAACACGATGCACCGCACATCGTCGTGACGCGTAACCTCGAGGCGATCTACGACATCCCGACCGCGATCCGCGCTTTTGCCCGCGTGGTTGCCGCGTTCCCCGCGGCGCGATTGTCCGTGGCGGGGAGCGGACCTGAGCTCGCGAATCTGGAGGCGCTCGCGGCGTCCCTCGGCATCGCCGGATCGGTGCGCCTTGTGGGCGCGCTTGGCCGCGATCAGATCGCCGCGCTTTATCGGGAAGCCGATCTGATGCTTAACCCAAGTCGAGTGGATAACATGCCCAACTCCGTGCTGGAAGCGATGGCCTGCGGCCTGCCGGTGGTCAGCACCCGTGTTGGGGGCGTGCCTTACATCGTGCGGGACGGGGTCAGCGCGTTGCTGGTGGACGCGGGCGATGCGGAGGCCATGGCGGCTGCCGTCCTGCGCCTGCTGCGCGACGCGGAATTCGCGGAGCGGCTCGCCGCCGCCGGTTTCGTCGACGTGCAACAATACACATGGGCACGGGTGCGGGTGCGCCTGGGCGAGCTGTACGAGCGCGTGCTGCCGGCGGGCGCCGCCAGAATGACAACGGCGTAGAGGACGAAAGGTCATGCCCGGACTCTCTTCTCTCTTCGCCCGCCGCATCGTCTATCCGCTGCAGGAGCGTGCACTGCGCCGACCCACGTTCGACTATCTGGCCGAGCTGGAACGAAGCCAATGGTCCACGCGTGAGGCCCTGGAAGATCTCCAGCGCGACAAGCTGCTCCAGCTGCTGCGCGAAGCGCACGACCATTGCCCCTGGCACGCACACCGGATCCGGGAATGCGGTTTGGCCAAGGACATAGCGCGAGGCGAGGTCAAGTTGACCGACCTCCGACGGCTGCCGACGATGACCAAAGCGGACGCGCGCGAAAACGGTGAGGCGATGCGTTGGTCCGATGTGCCCGGTGGCACCTTCCGCTACAACACCGGCGGCTCGACCGGCCAGCCGCTCATATTCCAGTTCGGCCGCTTGCGCCAGGCTTCCGACGCCGCGGGCCGCATCCGCGCCCGGCGCTGGTGGGGCGCCGATGTGGGCGACCGCGAGGTCTACCTGTGGGGCGCGCCGGTGGAGCTCGCGAAGACGGACCTCATCAAGACCATTCGCGACCGGATGCTGAATCAGTTGTTGCTGAACGCATTCGAGATGTCGCTGCGAAACATGGACGACTATGTCGCGGCGATCAACGCTTATCGCCCGAAATGCATCTATGGCTACGCGAGCAGCGTGGCGCTCCTCGCGGCGCACGCGCGCGAGCGGGGGCTGTCGCTCAAATCGCCCGAGTTGCGCGTGGTTTGCACCACCGGCGAGCCCCTCTACCCGCACCAGCGCACGCTGATTGGGGAAGTCTTCGGTGCACCGGTGGCGAACGAATTCGGCAGTCGCGACATCGGCTTCACCGCGCATGAAACTCCCCGCGGGGAGATGCTGCTGATGAGCGAGAGCATCATCCTCGAAGTCCTCGACGAAAGCGGCCAGCCCGTGCCGCCGGGCGGCTTGGGCGAGGCGGTGATGACCGGATTATGCTCGCAGGCGCAGCCGTTCATTCGTTACCGCACGGGGGACATGGTCCGGCTTGCGTCGGTGCTTCCCTCCTGCGGCCGGGGATTGCACGCCATTGCCGAAATCGCCGGTCGCACCAGCGACTTCGTCGTTCGCTCCGATGGCACGATCATGCATGCCCTGGCCGTAATCTACGTGATGCGAGCTACCGAGGGCGTGGCGGAATTCAAGCTCATCCAGCATGCGCCGACGGAAGTCGAGGTGCTTGTCGTGCCGGACGCGCGCTGGTGCCCGGCGAGCGCGGTGATCATCGAGCACGGGCTCAAGGCCCGGCTCGGCGAGACCTGCCGTGTGACCCTTCGCATCGTGGACGCGATTCCCGCGGCGGCGTCGGGCAAATATCGCTATGTGGTGAGTCACGTTCCGCTGCCGTCCGGGCTCGACGCCCAGCGCGATGGCGCCGGACCCCGGGTGGTCTCCTGATCATGGACATCGCCCGTATCGTCGGCCTGCCGTTTCGCTACAAGCCCTGGCGGCCGCGCCATGCCCGATTGATTGCGTCGGACATGCTCGGCCGCGCCGAACAGCCGGTACGCCCGCATCGGGACCATCTCACCGCCGCGATCGATTGGCTGTGCCGGGCGCAGGACGTGCGCAACGGCCAGCCGGACGCGGGCGGGGTGTCCGCCGGCTGGAGCTTCGAGGACGGGTGGCTGCCAAGCTATCCCGAGACGAGCGGCTATATCGTCGAGACGCTGCTCGCGGCCGGCAAGGCACTCGGTCGCGCCGATCTCGTCCCGCGCGCGAATCGCATTCTCGACTGGGAGCTGTCGATACAGCAGAGGGACGGCGCGTTTCCCGGGCATTTCGGCGAGCCCGGCAGCCGGCCGGTGATCTTCAACCAAGGTCAGATCATGCACGGCATGCTGGCCGGATACCTGCAGCTCGAACGGGAAGAGTGCCTTGAGTCCGCGGTGCGCGGGGGCCACTGGCTGGCGGGCCAGCAGGACGCCGACGGCTGCTGGAGTAAGTTCGAGCACCACGACGTGCCGCACACGTACAACACGCGCGGCACCTGGGCGCTGCTCGCGACCGGCTTGATTGCGGGCGAACCGGACCTCGTAGGCGCGGCGACAAAGCACCTCGATTGGGCTTTGCGCCAGCAGACAGCATCCGGCTGGTTCGAGAACAACGCGTTCACTCCCGATCGCCTGCCTTTTACCCATACGATCGCCTACACAATCCGTGGCTTCCTGGAGTGCGGCGTATTGTCGGGCGACGAGCGGTACCTGGAGGCCGCGCGGCGGGCGGCCTCGGCCGTCGCGCTTGCGCAGCGCGCCGACGGCTGGATCGCCGGCACGTTCGACCGCGAATGGCGCGCGGGCGCTTCCTACGCGTGCCTTACCGGCAGTGCGCAGATGGCGCTCGACTGGATCCGTCTGGCGCAGGAGGGTCTCCCCGGCGACTTTCGCGACCATGCCCGCCGTGCGATCGAATACGTCAAGCGGCGGCAGCGACTCGACGAGTCCGACGTCACCGTCCGCGGCGCAATCGCAGGGTCCGCCCCGATCTGGGGGCGATACTCGATGTTCGAATTTCCGAACTGGGCGGCGAAATTCTTCGCGGACGCGCTGATGATGGAGATGGCGGATGCCGCCATCCCGCCGGTGGCGTGGCGCCCGGATGTCCGGCGCGAGGTGGCCGCGCATGGCTGACCTGTCGGTGCTGATCCTCTGCGGACGTTCGCCGCGTCATCTGTACGTGGCGAACCGTATTTGCCGGTCGGCGCGGGCGCTCGCGATCGTGCAGTAGACCGGCAAGCCATTGACGCCGGTCTCGATCGGCAAGCTCGAACCGGCGAGGCTTTGGCAGAAGGGCTGGCGTTGGCTGCGCGACAGGCGCCGCTATCTCGGCGACGGCGAAGCAAAGTTCTTTTTCGGCGATGCGCCGCCGAAGCTCGACAGAGCGGATCTCGTCTTCGAAGTGCCCCATATCGACGATCAGCGAGTCGTTGATCTCGCGAAGCGGCTCGATCCCGACGTCATTGCGGTGTTCGGCACGTCGCTCATCAAAGGACCGCTCCTGGAGCTCGGACGGCGCGGAATCGTCAATCTGCACGGCGGGCTCTCCCCGGAATATCGTGGCGCCGACTGCACGTTCTGGGCGTTGTACAACGGTGAGCCAGAAAAGGTCGGATGCACGATTCATTTCATCGACGCGGGAATCGACACCGGCAAGCTGATCGCGCACGTGAGCCCCGACGTTCACTCCGACGACGACGAGCTCACACTGTTCTGGCGCGCAATCAAGGACAGCGCGGAGACGTATGCAGAGTTGTTCGAACGGATGGCGTCGGGTGAATCTTTCGGCCAGCATCAGCCTGGCAAAGGCAGGCTGTATCAGGTGAAAGACCGCTGGTTGCGCCACGAGCGCGAACTTGATCGCCGGCTTGCCGCTGGAATGCTCGACCGCGTTGCGTTGCCAAAGCGCGTCACCTGGTTCGCGGAGCCTTCCGAATGCCCCCCTGTCAATACTGAGCTCACCCGCGCCGCATGAGAGACATCGTCGTCACGCTGGCGGTATTCGGCTCGCTGCCGTTCATCATGAAGCGGCCGTGGATCGGCATTCTCGTCTGGAGCTGGCTGGGCTTCATGAACCCGCACCGGCTGGCCTGGGGTTTTGCGACCACGCTTCCGTTTGCGATGGCGGTCGCGATCACCACGATATTGGCGATGCTGGTATCGAAGGAGGAGAAGAAAGTTCCCTGGACTCGGGAAATGGTGCTGCTGCTGATCTTCTGGATGTGGATGCTGGCCACGACCGTGAACTCCTTTTTTCCGGAGCTCGCCTGGGACCAGCTTATCAAGGTGTCGAAGATCTTTCTCATGATCTTTGTCACTACGATGCTGATCAACACCGCCTACCGGTTGAAGGCGCTCGTCTGGGTGATCGCGTTGTCGATCGGCTTCTACGGCGTCAAAGGCGGGATCTTCACGCTGCTGACCGGCGGGAGCTTTGCCGTGCGGGGTCCCAGTGGAACGTTCATCGACGGCAACAACGAGATTGGACTCGCCCTCGCGATGACCGTCCCATTCCTGTTCTACTTGAGCCGCTACGCACCGAAAAAATACCTTCGCGCGGGGATGCTCGCCGCCGCGGTGCTGACCGCATTCGCCGCTTTGGGAACGCAATCGCGGGGCGCCTTACTGGGGATCGGCGCGATGAGCCTTTTACTCTGGCTGAAGTCACGCAGCAAGGCCCTGACCGGTGTCGTGATCGTATTGTTCGTCCTCATTTTGCTACCGCTGTTGCCGGCGGAATGGTATGCACGGATGTCGACGATTCAAACCTATGAGTCGGACCTCTCCGCGCAGGGGCGACTCAACTCATGGGGCATGGCATTTAATATGGCCTTGCACCGACTGACCGGAGGCGGGTTCGAATCCTTCCAGCAATACACATTCTGGCTGTACGCGCCCGATCCCACCAACGTTCGCGATTCGCACAGCATCTACTTCCAGGTGATCGGACATCATGGATTCATCGGGTTCGCGATCTTCCTCCTGCTGATCGCTTTCACATGGTTCACCGCATCGTCGGTCATCAGAATCGCGAAGCGCAAGCGCAGCCTGATGTGGTTGCGCGATCTGATGGCCGCGGTGCAGGTTAGCCTGGTCGCCTATCTTTCGGCTGGCGCTTTCCTTGGGCTCGCGTATTTCGACTACTTCTACAACCTCGTGCTGATAGTCGCCGTCGGCCGGGTGGTGCTCACTCGGACCCTCGCGGTTTCGTCCGAAACCAAGCCAGGTGAGAGGGATGCAACCGGCGTGCCGCAGCCGCAAACTCCCGCCGGGCGAACGGTTGCGAGCGCCGGTTCCTTCATGCGATAGCGGTCCATTGGTTTCGCGGCGCGACCTCACCCGTTGGCCCGGATTGGGAGCGGCGTTCGCGCTCCTGTTGCTGCTCGTGCCCGAGGCGCTGCTCCACACCGATGGATTCTTCTATCGGTACCGCGCGGTCTTCGCCACCGGTCGCGCAATGGACAAGCTGCGCCATATCGAAGCAATCGTGCCGACGCTCCTGATCGTCGGCAACAGCCGCGTCGACAATGGATTCGACCCGGGTGCCATCGCCGATCGCCTGGGCGCCGAAAACCACGGCCGAATGTTCAATTTTGGGCTTCCCGGGTCCGATACCCGCACGCTTTTCGGGTTGCTCACGCGTCTTGATCGCAAAGGGCTTCTTGGCCCCTCCCGCATCGAAGCCGTGGTCATAGGGCTCGACGAAGGCTACCTGCAACCGGCCGATGCGTTGGGCTATGAAGTGTTCTTCGCAGATCGT
>Ga0157376_10002020_pt1 | contig 13604 bp, 10 predicted proteins | sample M45metaG_FD_121801 | JGI IMG/M metagenome (GOLD analysis project Ga0157376, IMG submission 121801) | Miscanthus rhizosphere microbial communities from Kellogg Biological Station, Michigan, USA - M4-5 metaG | ecosystem: Host-associated > Plants > Roots > Rhizosphere > Soil | place: USA: Michigan... | reverse complement strand
CGCGCCGCCGCCGGCGCTGTTGAACGCGATCGACCGCATGATGCCGATGCTGCGCTTCTTCCGTCACGGCGACGGCAGCTTTGCGCTGTTCAACGGCATGAGCAACGCGCCATCCGACTTGGTGGCGACACTGCTCGCTTATGACGATACCCACGGCGTGCCGATGTCGAACATGCCGCATACCGGCTTTCAGCGCCTCGACGCCGGCACCACAACCGTCATCATCGACACCGGACCGCCGCCGCCGCCGAACGTCAGCCAGGACGCGCATGCCGGCTGCCTCGCGTTCGAACTTTCTTCCGGGCCGAGCCGGATCGTCGTCAATTGCGGAATGCCCTCGACCGGCCGCGACAATTGGCGACCGTTCGCGCGCGGCACCGCCGCGCATTCGACCCTGACCTATCACGCGACATCGTCGTGCCAATTCGTCGAACTGTCGGCAATGAAGCGGCTGTTGCAGGGCGCCCCCGTCGTCAGCGGTCCAACCAATGTGGAGAGCTATCGCGAAGCGGTGGCGAATGGCGATCTCCTGACCGCGTCGCATGACGGATATCTGCCGCGATTCGGCATCGTGCATCGGCGGGTGCTGATGATCGCCCATGATGGCGCAAGGCTCGACGGCGAGGACACGCTGTCGCCGACGCCGGGTGGCCGAATCAAGGGGGCCGAGCAGGACTATGCCGTGCGGTTTCACCTCCATCCATCGGTGAAGGCGAGCCGTCTCAGCGACGCGCGCGGCGTGATGCTGGTGCTGCCGAACCGCGACGTCTGGACCTTCGAGGCGCTCGACGACAAGGTCGACCTCGAGGACAGCGTGTTCCTTGCCGGCAATGACGGCCCACGCCGCACCGCCCAGATCGTGATCCGGCAGGATGCGCGGCAGGCCTCCTCGATCCGCTGGAGCTTTGTGCGCTCGACGACCTCGGTCGCAGCGACGACGGCCCGGCGTAATGCAAGGCGGGAGCCGGAGTTACCGCTCTAAACCCTCCGCGCAGGCGAGATTTCCACACATGGCTTTGGCCGGTTTCATGACCGGCAAAACCATGCTACCGGGCTGGCTTACCAGCCAGGATCCTCCCTATGACCGACCATCCGCGCCGCGTAACCCGGGCTCTTTTGTCCGTTTCGGACAAAACGGGGCTGATCGAATTTGCTCGCGCGCTCGCCGGCCACGGCGTCGATCTCGTCTCCACCGGAGGCACCGCCAAAGCCATCGCCGCCGAGGGGCTGAAAGTCACTGATGTTTCCGACCTCACTGGCTTTCCCGAAATGATGGACGGCCGCGTCAAGACCTTGCATCCCAAGGTACATGGCGGCCTGCTCGCGATCCGCGACAACAGGGAACACGCAGAAGCGATGAAGGTGCATGGCATCGCGCCGATCGACCTGCTCGTGGTCAATCTCTATCCGTTCGAGGCGACGGTCGATAAAGGCGCCGGGTTCGAGGACTGCATCGAAAATATCGACATCGGCGGACCGGCGATGATCCGGGCCGCAGCGAAGAACCACGACGACGTCGCAGTCGTGGTCGAAGCGGCAGATTACCAGGCTGTGCTCGACGAACTCGCGGCGAACAAGGGCGCAACCACGCTCCCGCTACGCCGCCGCCTGGCCGCAAAAGCCTATGCCCGCACCGCCGCCTACGACGCTGCGATCTCGAACTGGTTTGCGCTTCAGCTCAAGAACGACGCACCGGATTTCCGCGCCTTCGGCGGGCGGCTGATCCAATCGCTGCGCTATGGCGAGAATCCGCATCAGACTGCGGCGTTCTATCGGACGCCCGACAAACGCCCGGGCGTCGCCACCGCGCGGCAATTGCAAGGCCGCGAACTCTCCTACAACAACATCAACGACACCGACGCTGCCTATGAGTGCATTGGCGAGTTTGACGCCAAGCGCACCGCGGCCTGCGTCATCGTCAAGCACGCCAACCCCTGCGGCGTCGCCGAGGGCGCCGATCTCCTCAGCGCCTATCGCAAGGCCTTGGCTTGCGATTCGACATCTGCCTATGGCGGTATCGTCGCGCTCAACCGCACGCTCGACGCCGATGCGGCGCGCGCCATCACCGAAATCTTCACCGAAGTGATCATCGCACCCGATGCGACGGAAGAGGCCATGGCCATTGTCGCCGGCCGGCGGAATCTCCGGCTGCTGCTGGCGGGCGGACTACCCGATCCGCGCACCGTGGGCCTGACGGCAAAGACCGTCGCAGGCGGCATGCTCGTGCAAAGCCGCGACAATGCCGTGGTCGACGACATGACGTTGAAGATCGCTACCAAGCGTGCGCCGTCGGACGCCGAACTGCGCGACCTCAAATTTGCATTCCGCGTCGCCAAGCACGTCAAGTCAAACACGATCATCTACGCGAAAGATCTCGCCACCGTCGGTATCGGTGCGGGCCAGATGAGTCGCATCGATTCCGCGCGTATCGCCGCCCGCAAGGCACAGGACGCGGCCACCGAACTAAAACTTGCTGAACCGCTGACCAAAGGCTCTGTCGTCGCGTCGGATGCATTCTTTCCGTTCGCCGATGGCATGTTGGCCTGCATTGAGGCCGGCGCCACCGCCGTGATCCAACCGGGCGGTTCGGTACGTGACGATGAAGTGATCAAGGCCGCCGACGATCACGGCATCGCCATGGTGTTCACCGGCGTGCGGCATTTCAGGCATTGAGCCGCACAGATTTGCCCCGTCATTCCGGGGGGCGCGAAGCGCGAGCCCGGAATGACAACGGTTGGTTCAGGTGCGCCGCTAAACTTCCCTCACCTTTGCCAGCAGCGCCAATCCCGCAACGAAGAACACCACCAGCACCGCCATGCCTGCTTTCTGGCTGGCGGTGAAAGCCGTGATGGCGCCGATCAGTAGCGGGCCGATGAAGGAGGTGACTTTTCCGGTCAGCGCGAACAATCCGAAATATTGCGCGATGCGATCTTTTGGCGCGAGGCGAATCAGCAGCGATCGCGATGCCGCCTGCAGCGGACCCCCGGCTGCGCCGATCAAACAACCGAGTACGAGATAGGCGCGCTCGGACGCGCCGGCGAACAGCGCGCCCCCTGGCGCGGGCGGCGCAACCTTCACGAACAGGATCGAATCCTTGTCGACCAGCAAAATTGCGATGATAGCCAGCAACAGGATCAACATACTGCCTGCGATGACGCGCTTCGGCCCCAGCCTGTCGTCGAGCTTGCCGCCAAGCCAGGCGCCAAAGGTGCCGGCGATGGCGAGGATGATTCCGAAGGTGCCGATCTGGATCGTGTGCCAACCGAAAGTGCCGGCGGCGTAGATGCCGCCGAATGCAAACAGCGACACCAGGCCGTCGGTATAGATCATGTTGGCGAGCAGGAACGTTGCCATCGATTTTTGCTTCGGCAGTTCACCGAGCGTTTGCTTCAATTCGGTCAAGCCCTCGCGCAGCGCAGCGCGTACCGGGTGCTTTGCCGGATAATCGGGCGTGAGCAAGAACATCGGCAGCACGAAGATGATGAACCAGATTCCTGTCAGCGGGCCGGTGATGCGGTCGCCCTGATGCGTGACCGGATCGAGGCCGAACAGCGGTGCAAAGCCGAACAGCGTGCGCCCGGTCTCGGGATTGGCCGCGAGAAAACCGAGCACCAGGATCAGGCTGAAGATGCCGCCGATATAACCGGTGGCCCAGCCGGTGCCGGACAGCCGCCCAATCTTGTCCGGCGGCACCAGCGTCGGCATCATGGCGTTGTTGAAGACGGTCGCGAATTCGACGCCGACGCTCGCGATCGCATAGGCGAGCAACAGCGGCGGAATGATGCTCGGATCGCCCGGCTTGCCGATCCACATCAGGCTGGAGCCGATCACCAGCAGGGCCCCGAAACCCGCGATCCACGGCTTGCGGCGGCCGCTGGCATCGGCAATTGCACCGAGCACCGGCGACATCAACGCGATCGTCAGGCCGGCGGCCGCGGTCGCAAATCCCCACAGCGCCTGCCCGGTCGCCGGATTTGGCGCCACGAAGCTTGCGAAGTAGGGCGCAAACACGAAAGTTGTGATCAGCGTGAAATAAGGCTGCGCGGCCCAATCGAAAAAAATCCAGCTGATGACGGCGGCGCGGCGCGGATATCTTTGCGGGATTTCCGCACCAATTGCCTCCGAAGCGATCACCGCCATACCCGAAATATCCCTGGTAATCACGAGGAGGCGTTTTGCCTGTCGTCTGTACCCATATAGCATGCGTCATTGACGCCTGCGCTGTGCCAAGCGTCACACCAGCTCTAACTGCGGCGGTTTTTTGATGGCAGTCTTTTCAAGCGGATGGCGCAGGGTATTTACCGCGATCGTGCTGGTGGTTGCGTGCAGCGCGCCAGCCGGCGCACAGGAACAACGCCGCCTTTACACGCCACCCGCCGCTGACGGCATTCACGGCATCCCGGCCGAACATGGCATGGTGGTGGCGCAGGAAAAACTCGCGGCGCAAATCGGCGCCGATATTCTGCGACAAGGCGGCAATGCCGTGGACGCCGCGGTCGCTACCGGCTTTGCGCTTGCCGTGACTTATCCGCGCGCGGGAAATATCGGCGGCGGCGGCTTCATGGTGATTCATTCGGCCGAGCGCCACGAAGACATCGCCATCGACTATCGCGAGACCGCGCCGTCAGCGATCACGCGCGATATTTTTCTGGGCGCGGACGGCAAACCCGATGCAGACAAATCCCGCAATTCCGCACTCGGTATCGGCGTGCCCGGCACGGTCGCCGGACTGGCGCTGGCGCTGGAAAAATATGGCTCCGGCCAATTCACGCTCGCGCAGATCCTGCAGCCCGCGATCGAGCTGGCGCGCGACGGTTTTGTCGTCGCCGACGATACGGCCGATACCTTGCCGGACATGTATCGCCGGATGGCGCGCTGGCCGAATTCGGCCAAAGGCTTTTCCCGCGCCGATGGCACCCCGCTGCATGATGGCGACAGGCTGATCCAGCCCGATCTAGCGGCAACGCTTGCCGCGATTGCCGAACAGGGGCCACGCGGGTTCTACGAAGGGCCGGTTGCCGAAAAGCTCGCAAAGGCCGTCAAGGATGCGGGCGGCCTCATGACGCCGGACGATCTGAAATCCTATCAAGCCATGATCCGCGCGCCGGTGCGCGGCACCTATCGCGGATATGATATCGTTTCGATGCCGCTGCCTTCTTCCGGCGGCACCGTCCTGCTGGAGTCGTTGAACATCCTCGAAGGCTTTCCGATGTCAGACATGAAGCAGGGCTCCCCGCAATCGCTGCATGTCATCATCGAGGCGATGAAGCGAGCGTATGCCGACCGGGCCCGCTATCTTGGCGACCCCGATTTCGTCAACGCACCGACGCAGACCCTGCTCGCCAAGGATTACGCCGCCAAGCAACGCGCCAGCATCGATCTTGCCCGCGCGACACCCGCGGCCGCTGCCTTGTTGCCGGCGCCGCGCGAGGGCAGCAACACCACGCATTATTCGATCGTCGACAGCCACGGCAACGCGGTCAGCAACACCTACACGCTGAACTTTCCATACGGTGTCGGTCTGGTAGCGGAAGGAACCGGCGTGTTGCTCAACAATGAGCTTGACGATTTCACGGCAGCACCCGGTGCGTCGAATGCGTTTGGCCTGGTGGGTTTCGAGGCCAATCTGCCCGGTCCTGGCAAACGGCCGCTGTCGTCGATGTCGCCGACGATCGTGCTGAAGGACAACAAGCCGGTGCTGGTGACGGGTACGCCCGGCGGCAGCCGCATCATTTCGGCGGTGCTGCAGATCGTCGTCGATGTGCTCGACTACAAAATGGATGTCGCGGCCGCCGTCGCAGCTCCTCGCCTGCACCATCAATGGATGCCCGATGTAGTGCGCGTGGAACGCGGGTTCCCTCAGGAAACGCTCGATGCCCTTAGGACCAGAGGGCATGAGGTGGTCGAACCGCTTGGCCAAACTTCGGCCAATTCGATCGGCGCTACACCCGACGGCCTGCTCGGCGCCCCCGATCCGCGTACAAGGGGCGCCGCAGCGGCGGGACAATAAGCCGATCGGGATTGCCTGAAGGCAGCATCGGCGTAGGATTTGTCCGACCTCGCGCAAACCGGCCGGCGTGAGGTGGCGCGAAGGCCGGCCAAGAATTTTCCGGGGGAAACGCCATGAGTTCAGCCGAGCCGTCAGGTGCGATGGAAATCGCACCCATCGAGGATACCAGCCTTCTCGCCTTTTATCGTGACATGAACCTGCCGGAACGGCGGACGTTCTGGGCTTGCGCCGCGGGCTGGGCGCTCGACGGCATGGACTTCATGATCTATCCGCTGGTGGTCGGCACCATCATCGCGATGTGGAAAGTCGATCCCGGCAGCGCCGGCCTTGCCGGCACGGTAACGTTGCTCGCCTCCGCGATCGGCGGCTGGCTCGGCGGCTATCTCGCGGACCGCATCGGCCGCGTGAAGACGTTGCAATTGACGATCCTGTGGTTCTCGTTTTTCTCGCTGGTCTCGGCCTTTGTGCAGAATTTCGACCAGTTGATCGTCGCCCGTGCCCTGCTCGGCCTCGGCTTCGGCGGCGAATGGGCTGCGGGCGCGGTGCTGATGGGCGAAGCGATCCGTCCGCAATATCGCGGCCGCGCGGTCGGCTCGGTGCAGTCCGGCTGGGCGGTCGGCTGGGGCCTCGCGGTGCTGTCGCAGGCGATTCTCTTCTCCTGGCTGCCGCCTGATGTGGCCTGGCGCTGGATGTTCGCGATCGGTGCGCTGCCGGCGCTCCTGGTGTTCTATCTCAGGCGTTATGTCACCGAACCCGAGATATCAGCGGCGACGCGCGTCAAGCAGGCGGCCTCAGGCCATCGCCCGGCGCTGTGGGAAATCTTCTCAGGCCCGATCCTCAAGACCACTCTACTCGCGTCGCTGATGGTCACGGGATGCCAGGGCGGCTACTACGCCATCACCTTCTGGGTGCCACGTTTTCTCACGGTCGAGCGCGAACTCTCGGTGGTTAGTTCAACCGGCTACCTCGCCGCGCTGATCATCGGCTCGTTCGTCGGGTATCTCGTCGGCGCCTGGCTCGCCGACCGCATCGGGCGGCGAAACCTGTTCCTGACGTTCTCGCTCGGCGCCATCGCCGTGGTCCTGCTCTACACCCAACTACCATTGACCAATGAAATTCTGTGGCTGCTCGGCTTCCCGCTCGGCTTCTTCGCCTCGGGCTATTTCTCCGGCGTCGGCGCGTTCCTCACTGAACTGTTTCCGACAAGGCTGCGCGGATCAGGCCAGGGCTTTTCCTACAATTTCGGCCGCGGCATCGGCGCGCTGTTTCCGTTCCTGGTCGGATGGCTCTCAGGCTCGACGTCGCTCGCCAACGCCATCGCGATCTTCGCGGTGGCCGCCTATTGCGTGTTTTTCATCGCCGCCTTCGCGCTGCCGGAAACCCGTGGAAGGGTGCTGCATGCGGATGCTTGAGTGATCGCTTCTTGCGTCGTTGCTCCCTCCCGCTTGTCGGGAGGGAGCCATAGTTTAGCGCGTCCATCACAGGAGTCGTTCCCATGACATCCCTCAAAGGCAAGACGATGTTCGTGTCCGGCGGCAGCCGCGGCATCGGGTTGGCGATCGCGCTGCGTGCCGCGCGTGACGGGGCCAATGTCGCGATTGCAGCGAAGACCGCGGAGCCGCATCCGAAACTCAAGGGCACCATTTACACGGCCGCGGACGAGATCCGTGCCGCCGGCGGCAAGGCGTTGCCCGTGCTCTGCGACATCAGGGACGAGGCACAGGTGATGGCTGCGGTCGATCAGACCGTCGCCGAATTCGGCGGCATCGATATCTGCGTCAACAACGCCAGCGCCATAAGCCTGACCAATTCGCAGATGACCGACATGAAGCGTTTCGACCTGATGATGGGCATCAACACCCGCGGCACCTTCATGGTGTCGAAATATTGCATTCCACATTTGAAGAAGGCGCAAAACCCGCACATTCTGATGTTGTCGCCGCCGCTCGATATGAAGACGAAATGGTTCGAGCAATCCACCGCCTATACGATGGCGAAGTTCGGCATGAGCATGTGTGTACTCGGCCTGTCCGGCGAGCTGCAATCGTCGGGCGTTGCGGTCAACGCGCTGTGGCCGCGCACAACGATCGCGACCGCCGCGGTCGGCAATCTCCTCGGCGGCGACGCCATGATGCGCGCGAGCCGCACGCCCGAGATCATGGCCGACGCGGCCTACGTCATTTTCACCAAGCCGTCGCGCGAGTTCACCGGGCAATTCTGCATCGACGACAAGGTGCTGTTCGCGAGCGGCGTCCGCGACTTCGAGCGCTATCGCGTCGATCCCAAGGTGCCGCTAATGCCGGATTTCTTCGTTCCCGACGACGACACACCGCCGCCCGGCGTCGCCGTGCAGACGCTGCCCTCGGTTGGCGCAGCGCAGAAGGCGCGCTAGAACGGCTTCGCCGTTTGAGCGGCTGCTGGAGAAGCGTGTGGGCTGGTGGAAACTTGTCGCTGTCGCGTTGGTGCTGACTGGGCTCGCGGCCGCCGGCATCGGCTTCCGTCCCGACCGGGCCGTTCGAGTCGCTACCGGCGTTGTCGCACATAATGTCTGCTCCAAGACGTTCGTCTCCGGTCTTGATCCGCAAACGGTATTTTCCGAAACCACCGAGCGCGAGGGTCTTCGCCGCTTACGCCGGGTACTGAGATTCCACGTCGATCGCACCGCAAGGAGCGTCGAAGCGTCGGCGGCGGGGATGCTCGGCAACCGCGCTGTGTTTCACGAAGGGCTCGGCTGTGTGCTGCTGCACGGGTCAAGGGAGCCCTATGTCCTCAGAAGCGACATCGACGCGCTGAAGGTACCGAAATCGCCACCGCTGTTGGCTGAAATTGCGGGCCCCGATATCGTGCAGTCGTCCGATCCCGCACTGAGGGCCGCGCTTGATCATGCGTTCGAAGAACCGGCCGAGCCGCCGTTCCGGCGTACCAAGGCGGTGGTCGTGGTTCACGACGGCAAGGTGATCGCTGAACGCTATGCTGACGGAATCGGTGTCGACACGCCGCTGCTCGGGTTTTCCCTGACCAAGTCGGTGGTCAATGCGTTGATCGGGGTTTTGACGCAGCAGGGTCTGGTCACGCCCTCAATGCCGGCACCGATTCCGGAATGGCGCGGCGATCTCAGGCGTGAGATCGAGGTCGAGCATCTCATGCGCATGACCACGGGTCTGGCGCTCGATGAGACCAATACCGGCTTCGATCCGTCCAGCCAGATGGTGTATCTGCACAACGACATGGCCGCCTTCGCGGTCAACGCTGCGGCCATCGTCCCGCCGGGTACGCGGTGGGCCTATTCCAGCCCGACAACACAGCTATTGGCGCGGATCGTTCGCGACGCCGTGGGCGGCCCCGAGCAAACGCTGTCGTTCGCGTGGCGCGAATTATTCAATCCGCTGGGCATGCGCAACGTAACACTCGAGTTCGACGCGGTTGGTACGCTGCAGGGATCGAGCTACATGCTCGCGAGCGCCAGAGACTGGGCGCGGTTTGGGCTGCTCTATTTGAATGACGGTATCGTCGGAGGAAAGCGCATCCTGCACGAGGACTGGGTGGATTTCTCGGCCGCCGCCACACTCGACACCGACTATGGCGCGGGGTTCTGGACCAATCGCAGCGAACACGAAAACGCCAAAGCGCGTGTGCGGCTAGGCATTCCGCGCGATGCGTTCTTTGCGTCCGGCGATCTCGGCCAGCGCGTCGTGATCATGCCGTCGCAGCGTCTCGTCATTGTTCGTCTCGGCGACAGTGTCGATCCGACCGGCGACATCCGCGGACTGGGCCGGCTGGTGAAGGAAGTGATCGCGGCGACGCAGCCTTGAGATTGTCATTCCGGGATGGTGCGCGAGCACCAGACCCGGAATCTCGAGATTCCGGGCTCGATGCTTTCGCATCGCCCCGGAATGACAATCTCAGCAATTGCTCTAACGCCCGACCGTATAAGGCCCGCCTTTTTCCAGCGCACGCGCATAGGCCGGGCGAGCGTGAATGCGTTCGAGAAATGCCATTGCCTTGGGATGGCCCTGCTCCAGCCCGCCACGTGCCTCGGCGGCCTCCAGCGGAAAACTCATCTGGATGTCGGCGCCGGTGAATTCATTGCCGGCAAACCATTGGCTTTTTCCGAGTTCGCCTTCCCAATAATCCATGTGCTGCTTGAGCTGCGGATTGACCAGCGTGGTCAGCGCCTGATTGGAAACTTTGCGCACCAGCGGCCGCAGCAAGGCCGGCGCACGTTTCGGCATCAGCGTGAACAACAGCTTGAGCAATAGCGGCGACATCGCGGAGCCTTCCGCATAATGCAGCCAATAGGTGTAGCGCAGCCGCTCCGGCGAGTTGGACGGCGGGATCAGACGGCCGTTGCCGTAGGTAGCGATGAGATATTCGGCGATCGCGCCGGACTCCGCGATGGTGTGGCCATTGTCGGTGATGACGGGCGATTTGCCGAGCGGGTGAATGGCGCGCAATTCCTTGGGCGCTCGCATGTCCGGCTGGCGCTGATAGCGGACGATTTCGTAGGCCACACCGAGTTCCTCGAGCAGCCACAGCACGCGCTGCGAACGAGAATTGTTGAGATGATGAACGGTCAGCATGGCGATCCCCAGCGCGCTGCGAGCAATTGACGTGCTGTCGTCGTAGCAGCGGACGAGAGGGTTGGCGATTGAACCTGCGGCCCGGCTCGAATGATATTTACCCGGGCAATATTGACATTATAATTTATCCGGGTATAAATCAGAGTCCAGCAGATGCCAAGGCGATCCGCGATGAATCAGGCCAGTTTTCAGTGCTTTACCGCCTTCCTTGGCGAGCGACGCCTGGTCTCAGGTCCATTGGCCGAGGTGGCAATTGCCGTCCTCAAGGCCTCCAAAACGACGGCCGCACAGCCGATCATCATCTTTGACGATGCCATCGGCCGGCCGATCGACCTCGATCTGCGCGGCACCGAGCGGGACGTCGTTGCCCGTCTGCCGCAACCCACGCCGGATTCGCAGGCCGCGACCGATGAGGTACCTGCCTCGGAGCCCCGCGGGCGCGGAAGGCCGAAACTCGGCGTCGTCGCCCGCGAGGTCACGCTGTTGCCGCGGCACTGGGAATGGCTTGCGACCCAGCCGGGCGGCGCATCGGTGGCGCTACGAAAACTTGTCGAAGCGGCGCGCCGGACCAACGGCGACCGCGATCGCCGCCGCGCCGCGCGAGACGCCGCTTATCATTTCATGTCGACCATGGCCGGCAATCTGCCCGGGTTTGAAGAAGCGTCTCGGGCACTGTTCGCAGACGATCAGCCGCAGTTTGCCGCGCGCATTGCCGGCTGGCCTGGCGATATCCGCGATCATATCGTCAAACTCGCTTTCAGCGACCGCGCCGGTTGATCCCGCAAACGTGAACCGCTACGCTGGTTGGAATGATAGAGATCATATAAGAAACTCATCTCCAGGGAGACCGCCGTGAGCTCTAACCCGCAATTCATGTTCGATTTCGGCAGCCCGAACGCGTTCCTCAGCCACGAAGCGATCCCGGCGATCGAAAAACGGACCGGCGCGAAGTTCGAATACGTCCCGATCCTGCTCGGCGGCATCTTCAAGGCCACCAACAACAAATCGCCGGCGGAAACGCTGGCCGGCATCAAGAACAAGCGCGAATTCCAGGCGCTGGAGACCGAACGCTTCGTGAAGCGCTTTGGGGTCAAGCCGTACACCTGGAATCCGTTTTTCCCGGTGAATACGCTGAACCTGATGCGCGCGGCGGTCGCGGCGCAGTTGGAAGGCGTGTTCGAGAAATATGTCGAAGCCGCGTTCCACCACATGTGGGTTGAGCCGAAGAAGATGGACGACCCGGAAGTCGCCGCGAAAGCGCTGGCATCATCCGGCCTCGATGCTGCAAAACTGCTCGCCCGCTCGCAGGAGCCCGAGGTCAAGGCAAAGCTGATCGAGAACACGCAATCTGCCGTCGAGCGCGGCGCCTTCGGATCGCCGACCTTCTTCGTCGGCAAGGAAATGTTCTTCGGCAAGGAGCAATTGCGCGAAGTCGAGGAACTGGTCGCTGCGAAATAACGACCTGGTGGAGAGCCGCACATGGAAAAGCGAAACGCAACCGTCGCGGTGATTGGCGCCGGCGATTACATCGGCGGCGAGATCGCCAAGAAGTTCGCCACCGAGGGTTTCACCGTATTCGCCGGCCGGCGCAACGGTGAAAAGCTCGAACCGCTGGTGAAGGAAGTCGAAGCCGCCGGCGGAACGATTTTTGGACGTTCGCTCGATGCGCGCAAGGAGGAGGAAATCACCGCCTTCCTCAACGATGCCGACAAGCACGCGCCGCTGGAAGTCTGTATCTTCAATGTCGGCGCCAACGTCAATTTTCCGATTCTCGAGACCACCGAACGCGTATTCCGCAAAGTCTGGGAAATGGCCTGCTATTCCGGATTCCTGGCGGGGCGCGAGGCGGCGCGACTGATGGAGCCGCGCGGCAAGGGCAATATCTTCTTCACCGGTGCGACGGCGAGTTTGCGCGGCGGCAGCGGTTATGCAGCCTTTGCAAGCGCGAAATTCGGGCTCCGCGCCGTGGCGCAATCTATGGCGCGCGAGCTGGGACCGAAAAATATCCATGTCGCACATCTGATCATCGATTCCGGCGTCGATACCGCCTGGGTGCGCGAACGTCGCGAAAAGCTGTGGGGCAAGGAAGCTCTGGACAATCCTGATCTGCTGATGCCGCCGGCTTCGGTTGCGGCCTCGTATTGGCAGCTCTACCAGCAGCCACGCAGCGCCTGGACGTTTGAACTTGAGATTCGCCCGTTCGGGGAGAAGTGGTAGCCTCACTCTCTCATTCGTCATCTTTCCCTGGTAGAGAAAAACGTGGATGCTGGGGACAAGCCCGGGCATGACGAGCTTCCCGGGCGAGTCAGAACAACAACAAAAAGGATTTGAGCATGCGTGTTCTCGTGGTCGGCGCCGGCGCCATCGGCGGATATTTCGGCGGCAGGCTGCTGCAGGCCGGGCGCGACGTGACGTTCCTGGTCCGCCCCAAGCGGGCATCCGAACTCGCCAGCGCGGGCCTCGTCATCAAGAGCCCGGCGGGCGACGTCACGCTGAAAAATCCGCCGACGGTGCAGGCCGACAAGCTCACCGAAAAATTCGACGTGGTGCTGCTGAGCTGCAAGGCGTTCGATCTAGCGGATGCCATCAAATCCTTTGCTCCCGCCGTCGGGCCAAACACTTCGATCATTCCCCTGCTCAACGGCATGCTGCATCTTGACGCGCTCGATGCGAAGTTTGGCGCTGAACGCGTGCTCGGCGGGCTCTGCGCGATCGCGGCCACGCTCAACGAGGCGCGCGAGGTGGTTCAGCTGGGGCCGATGCACTCGCTCAATTTCGGCGAACGCGATGGCCGGATGTCGGATCGGATTCGCGCGATTTCGGAAGTGTTCACCAGCGGCAATTTCGGCGCCGCGGCCAGCGAACACATCATGCAGGACATGTGGGAGAAGTGGGTGTTTCTCTCTTCGCTCGCGGCCTCGACCAGCCTGATGCGTACTTCCGTCGGCAACATTCTGGCAGTCGCCGGCGGCAGGGATTTTCTGCTCGGCATGCTCGACGAAACCAGCGCGATT
>Ga0157376_10002019_pt1 | contig 13607 bp, 6 predicted proteins | sample M45metaG_FD_121801 | JGI IMG/M metagenome (GOLD analysis project Ga0157376, IMG submission 121801) | Miscanthus rhizosphere microbial communities from Kellogg Biological Station, Michigan, USA - M4-5 metaG | ecosystem: Host-associated > Plants > Roots > Rhizosphere > Soil | place: USA: Michigan... | reverse complement strand
GCGACGAAGTCCGGATTGCCCATGTCCATGCCGAAGTTGGCGAAGTGCATGTGCGCCTGCTTCCACTTGATCATGCCGTAGGCGTTGTCGCGCAACAGCAGCACCGTAACGTCGAGCTTCAGCCGCACCGCGGTCTCGATTTCCTGCGAGTTCATCATGAAGCCGCCGTCGCCGGCGACCGCGACGACCTTGCGATCCGGGTGCACGATCTTCGCGCCGATCGCCGAGGGCAGGCCGGCGCCCATCGTCGCCAGCGCGTTGTCGAGCAACAGCGTGTTCGGTTGACGGCAACGGTAGTAACGCGCGAACCAGATCTTGTACATGCCATTGTCGAGGCACAGGATGCCGTCGTCGGGCATGACCTTGCGCACGTCGGCGACCAGCCGCTGCGGATAGATCGGCCAGCGCGCGTCGTCCTTGCCTTCGGCCAGGTGTGCATCGTGGTGCTTGCGGACGCTGTCGAAGTAGCCAAAATCCCAATGCGCCTGTTTGCCGACGGCTTCCTTCAAGCGCCAGATCGTATTGCCGATGTCGCCGACGACTTCGACCTGTGGAAAATAGACGGTGTCGACTTCGGCCGAGAGATAGTTGACATGGATGACCGTGCGCAGGCCCCGGCGCATGAAGAACGGCGGCTTTTCGATCACGTCGTGGCCGACGTTGATGATGCAGTCGGCATGTTCGATCGCGCGATGCACGAAGTCGCCGTCGGACAGCGCAGCATTGCCGAGCCACAGCGGATGCGACTCGTCGACGACGCCCTTGCCCATTTGCGTGGTGAAGAACGGAATACCGGTCTTGTCGATGAATTCGCGCAGCATGCGGCTGCTGGTCTTGCGATTTGAAGCCGCGCCGAGCATCAGGATCGGGCGCTTGGCCGCCAGGATCGCGTCGGTCGCGTGCTTGATTGCCTTCTCGTCGGCGATCGGGCGCCGGTGGTAGCTCTCCGGAATCAGGATGACGTCGGTTTCATCGCGGGCGATGTCCTCCGGCAGTTCCAGGTGCACGGCGCCGGGACGCTCCTCGACCGCGCGGCGGAACGACTCGCGCACGCGCGCCGGAATGTTGTCCGCCGAAACGATCTGGCGCGTGAACTTGGTCAGCGGCTTCATCATGTCGACGATGTCGACGATCTGGAAATGACCCTGCTTGGAAGCCTTGACCGGTTTCTGCCCGGTGATCATCAGCATCGGCATGCCGCCGAGCTGGGCATAGGCGGCGGCAGTCACGAAGTTCGTTGCGCCGGGTCCGAGCGTTGCGAGGCAGACGCCGACCTTGCCGGTCAGCCGACCATAGGTGGCCGCCATGAAGCCGGCTGCCTGCTCGTGGCGAGTGAGGATCAGCTTGATCGACGAGGTACGCAGCGATTCGAGCAGGTCGAGGTTTTCCTCGCCGGGGATGCCAAATACGTATTGCACGCCCTCGGCTTCCAATGCCTTCACGAACAGCTCTGAAGCCTTCATGATGATCTCCCCGCCGAGAATGTCCGGCGATTGTCGGCGTCGCTGCACAGGCCGTCAACGCATACGTTTTCGGCGAGGGGGCGCAGCGCGCCCGACCGTACGGTGAACGGCCTGCGTACGAGCGTCCGAAACCGGTTGACAACTCCACCATGCGCGACTACCGTGCGCGCACCTTTCAGAACGAGGCCGTCCTCCGTGGACCCTTGCAGTAGATACAACAAGACTGCAGCTTTCCAGGCTTGATTCCACGGACGTCCGTTCCAGCGGCCACTTCCGTGTAGACGGAAGTAGCGCCGGCGATTCGCCCATTGGCGACCCAGCGTCACACCTCCTGCAATCCAGGCTTGGCGGGCTGCCCGATTGAATCGGAGTAAGCGATGCTGGATTTGTTCAACCTCACCATGCTGATCGGCGGTGGCGCCGGCCGCGATCGTGCGCGCAACGAGGCGGCCGCGCGCGCGGCGGCGGAACTCGTGGCGCTGGCGCATGCCGACGCGTTCGAGGTGCTCGACCGCCTTGAGGCGAATGCCGATGGCCTGAACCCGGAGCAGGTCGAGGAACGCCTCGAACGCTTCGGCGCGAACGTCATCGCCCAGGAAAAGCCCAAGCCGGTCGTCCTGCAGCTGCTCGAGCGCTTCGTCACGAACCCGATCAACATCCTGTTGACCGTGCTCGCGGTGATCACCTGGGTCAGCGGTGAAGAGGCCAGCGACAAGATCGCCGCGGTCATCATGTTCGCCATGGTCGTCATGGCGGTGTTCGTCGCACATTTCCAGGAAGCGCGTTCGAGCCGCGCGGTCGAGCAGCTGCGGCGCATGGTCAGCAATACGGCGACGGTGCGGCGTGAGGCCGAGGAACCGCGCGACGGAAACGACGACGAAAGCGACGATGACGACATTCCGCTCGTGCGCATCGTCCGCAAGCTCGAGATCGAGATCGACGCGCTTGTGCCCGGCGACATCGTCTACCTGTCGGCCGGCGACATGGTGCCGGCCGACCTGCGCCTGCTCAGCGCGAAGGATCTGTTCGTCAACCAGTCGACCCTGACCGGCGAATCGATGCCGGTCGAAAAATTCGCCGGCGCGGATGCCGACGCGAAGACGGCGCTCGACGCGCGCAACCTGTGCTTCATGGGTTCCAACATCGTCAGCGGCACCGCTACCGCGGTCATCGCGGCGACCGGTTCAAGCACCTATTTCGGCGCGCTCGCCGGCTCGCTGGTCGGCCCACGCGTGCAGACGAGCTTCGATCGGGGCGTGTCTCGTTTCGCCTGGCTGATGCTGCGCTTCATGGCGGTCATGGTGCCCCTGGTGTTTCTCGTCAACGGGCTGACGAAAGGCCACTGGTTCGAGGCGTTCATGTTTGCCGTTGCCGTCGCCGTCGGCCTGACGCCGGAAATGCTGCCGATGATCGTGGCAATCAACCTTGCCAAGGGCGCGTTGAAGATGGCGAGCAAGGACGTCATCGTCAAGCGCCTGAGCGCGATCCAGAACTTCGGCGCGATCGACGTGTTGTGCACGGACAAGACCGGCACGCTGACCCAGGACCGCGTGATTCTGGAGCGGCACACCGATATCAACGGCGACGAAGACGAACGCGTGCTCGAATTCGCCTGGCTCAACAGTTTTCACCAGACCGGACTGAAGAACCTGCTCGACCTCGCCGTGCTCGAACGCACGGAAGCCGCCGTTGCCGAGCGGCTCAGGGCGACGTACACGCTGGTCGACGAAGTTCCGTTCGATTTCAGCCGCCGGCGCATGTCGGTCATCGTTCGCGACGAGGGCGGGAAGCACTTCCTGATTTCCAAGGGCGCCGTGGCCGAGACACTCGGTGCGTGCACGCGCGTTGCGCTCGGGGACGCGATCGACACGATCACGCCGGAACGGCACAAGGAAGTCCGCGACGTCGCGCGCGACATGAACGACGACGGTTTCCGCGTGCTCGCGCTCGGCGTGCGCGAGATCGAAGCGCGGCCGAGCTATTCGCGCGACGACGAAAGCGACCTGACGCTGATGGGTTTCATCGCGTTTCTCGATCCGCCGAAGGACAGCGCTGCCGAGGCGATCGAGGCGCTCAACGCGAACGGTGTCGCGGTCAAGATACTGACCGGCGACAACGCGATCGTGACGCTCAACGTCTGCCGCCAGGTCGGCATCACGGTCGAGAGCTACCTCGTCGGCCCGCAGGTCGAGGCGATGGGCGACGACGAGCTGACGATCGCCGCGCGCACGACACAGGTGTTCGCGCGCCTCAATCCGCAACAGAAGGTGCGCGTGATCCAGGCGCTCCATCGCGACGATCACGTCGTCGGATTCCTCGGCGACGGCATCAACGACGGGCCGGCACTGCGCGCGGCCGACGTCGGCATTTCGGTCGATACCGCGGTCGACATCGCCAAGGAATCGGCCGACATCATCCTGCTCGAGAAGAGCCTGATGGTGCTGGAGGAGGGCGTCATCGAAGGCCGCAAGGTGTTCGGAAATATCCTCAAGTACATCAAGATGACCGCCAGTTCGAATTTCGGTAACATGTTCAGCATGATTGGTGCGAGCGCACTGCTGCCGTTCCTGCCGATGCTGCCAGTGCAGGTTCTGCTGAATAATCTGCTGTACGATTTTTCGCAGACGTCGGTCGCTTCGGATGAGGTCGACGCCGAGTACCTGGCCAAGCCGCGCCAGTGGGACCTCAAGGCGATCACGCGCTTCATGTTCTGCGTCGGACCGATCAGCTCGATCTTCGACTATGCGATGTTCGCAGTGATGTGGTTCGTGCTCGGTGCCAACGCGCCCGAACACCAGAGGCTGTTCCAGACCGGCTGGTTCGTCGAGTCGCTGCTCTCGCAGACACTGATCGTCCACATCATCCGCACCGGAAAGATTCCGTTCGTGCAAAGCTTCGCAAGCCTGCCGCTGACGATCACCGGCGTGGTCATTTGCCTGATCGGTATTGCGCTGCCGTTCCTGCCAATCGGCAGCTGGTTCGGCTTCGTGCCGCTGCCGGGGCAGTACTGGCTGTTCCTGGTCGTGATCCTCGGCGCATACATGGCGCTGACGCAGACAGTGAAGGCCTGGATGATCCGGCGCTTCGGTCTGCTCTGAGTTTCGGGGCGTCAGACTCCGGAGAGTGCCGGAAACGCCTCGGTCAGATCGAACACGCGGCCACAGTGGGTCGCGTCGTAGCCGGGCAGCTTGTTGACCGTCTTGCGGAATTCATTGTTCCGCAGGATCGACATCGCTTGCTGAATCGCCGGCGAGTCGCCACGCTCGGCGTGGAACAGGAAGAAGTAACGCTCCTTGACCAGCGGAATGAACTCGAGACCGAAGCGCTGCGCGGGCGTTTCGATGCCGAAGCCGGCATCGGCCATGTTGCTGGCGATGTAGGCCGCGACCGCGGCATGGGTGAATTCGCCTGTGTCATAGCCCTCGATCGTGCGCCCGTCGACCCGGTGTTTGGCCAGCAGCAGGTCGAACAGCAGGCGAGTGCCGGAGTCGGGCTGCCGATTGACGAAACGTACACCACGACGCGCGAGGTCGGCGATGCGCCGGATCTTCTTCGGATTTCCCTGGGCAACCATGAGGCCTTGCCGCCGGGTGGCGAGGTCGACGAGCTTGTAGTGGCCCGTTCGCAACGGCTTGTAGAGACGCAGGAACTTCGCCTCGAAGGCACCTATCGGCACGTGCAAGCCGGCCAGGTCGCAATTGCCGCGCGCCAATGACGCCATTACCTCGCGGCTGTTGCGGTATTTGAGATCGGCTGCGATCTGCTGCCGCGTCAGGAAGCGATGCAGCGTCTCGACGGCGAAACCGTGGCTTGCGTGGATGCGCAGGATCGCCTCCAGATGCGCGACGGCGCGCTCGAACTCGACTTCGATTTCGGAGGCGAGGCTGTCGAGCAGCGGCGACAGCCGGGCCGAAATGCGCTTGTCCGCCCACACGAGTTTTTCGCCCAGCGCGGTCAGCTGGGCACCGCTGCCGCGTACTGACGCGACCAGCGGCGTGCCGAAGATTTTCTGGCCATGCTGCAAGATGCCCCACGCATAGCGATACGACACGTCGATGCGTGCGCAGGCTGCCGCCAGGCTGCCGCTCTCATGGATGCCGACCAGCAGATCGATGAGGCGCTGGACTACCGTGTCGCCGTCCGGGGCCTGCAGTTGCCAGCGCGGCTGGATCGAAACCTTGAACATCGGACAGCGCCTGCGATCTGGACCTTAGTCTAAATAAGCTCTTTATAGCATATTGCCGCGACACAGCTTTGTTCTAGTGTCGCGTACGCGCCAGAACTTGTCCCGCGTCCATTATGTAATGCAAAGCATATGGCCGCGAGTGGCGGGTTGGCGGCGGTCGCGCGCGGTTGAGCGGCCGGGAAGAGAGACGCCACCGGTGTGCCGCGAGTTGAGCTGTTTCGGCGGCCGCGGCGGATCGATGACAGCGGCAGGAGGCCTTACACAAAAAAACGGGGCCGCCACGAGCGGCAAACCATCGCAGACGGGAGGAATGCAAATGTCGAGCGTTACAGGGGCGATTCCCCACAGTGGAGGCGGCACGGATATCCTCGCGAAGGAGCGCACTGTCGCAGGACCCAATTTCAATCGCTGGCTCGTACCGCCAGCCGCGCTTTGTATACATCTGTGCATCGGCATGGCCTATGGCTTCAGCGTATTCTGGCTGCCGCTGTCCAAGGCGGTGGGTATCAGCAAGGCCGTCGATTGTCCCGCCGACATGGGGTTTGTCGCTTCCCTGTTTGCGTCGACCTGCGACTGGAAGGTGTCGACGCTGGGGTGGATGTACACGCTGTTCTTCGTCTTCCTGGGTTCCGCCGCGGCGCTGTGGGGCGGCTGGCTGGAACGCGCCGGACCACGCAAGGCCGGTTTCATCGCCGCACTGTGCTGGTGCGGCGGTCTGGTCATCTCCGCGATCGGCGTTTATGTGCATCAGATCTGGATGCTCTGGGTCGGCTCGGGAATCATCGGCGGCATTGGTCTGGGACTTGGTTACATCTCGCCGGTGTCGACACTGATCAAGTGGTTTCCCGATCGGCGCGGCATGGCGACGGGCATGGCAATCATGGGCTTCGGCGGAGGCGCGATGATCGGCTCGCCGCTGGCCGACATGCTGATGAAGCACTTCGCGACGCCGACGGATGTTGGTGTATGGCCGACCTTCCTTACGCTCGCGGTAATCTACTTCGTGTTCATGATGTGCGGCGCCTTCGGCTATCGCATTCCGCCGCGCGGCTGGAAGCCGGCCGGCTGGACACCACCGGACAAGTTGAAACAGAACGCCTTGATCACGCAGCGCCAGGTGCATCTGGACGTCGCCTGGAAGACGCCGCAGTTCTGGCTGATCTGGGGCGTGTTGTGCCTGAACGTCAGCGCCGGTATCGGCGTGATCGGCATGGCTTCGCCGATGCTGCAGGAAGTCTTTGCCGGCAAACTGCTTGGCGTCGACGTCGCATTCAACGACCTGAGCATCGACCAGAAGGCAAAAATCGCAACGATCGCGGCAGGCTTCACCGGACTGTTGAGCCTGTTCAACATCGCGGGGCGATTCTTCTGGGCTTCTTTGTCGGACAAGCTTGGCCGCAAGCTGACCTATTTCACGTTCTTCACCCTCGGTATCGCGCTGTACGCATCGGTGCCGACTCTCGGTCACCTGGGGTTGATCGCGTTGTTTGTGGCGGCATTCGGCATCATCCTGTCCATGTACGGCGGCGGCTTCGCGACGGTTCCGGCGTACCTGGCCGACATCTTTGGCACGCAGATGGTCGGTGCGATCCACGGGCGGCTGCTGACAGCGTGGTCCGCTGCCGGAATCATCGGTCCGGTGCTGATCAATTACATCCGCGACTTCCAGCTTGCCCACGGCGTCTCGAAGGCGCTGGCCTACGACATCACGATGTACATTCTTGTCGGGCTGCTGGTCCTGGGCTTCATCTGCAACTGGCTGATCAAGCCCGTTGAGGAGAAGCACTTCATGACGGATGCTGAACTCGCTGCGGAACTCAAGAAGGCACACGAGAGCGACGTGGTCGCCCCAGTGTCGAGTGCGGCGCCTGCGGCGGGCCCGTCGCCAACCCTGATCGGAGCCTGGTTGTTCGTTGGCATTCCGATCCTGTGGGGCGCTTGGATCACGTTGCAGAAGGCGTTAGTCCTGTTCCATTGACGCAAGCGGCCCGGCATCGCTCGATGCCGGGCTGCAATTGGATGGATAACGGCGTCGTCGCGGATGCCGGCCCGAAGCGCCGGCGGAATTTGCGATCGTTCGACCGCGCGCGCCTCACGGACGGTTGAAACGCCTGCCCAAGTCACGCCAGCTTTGGTGTATCGCCGATGGCGCACCTTTCCAATAAGCTTTTCAGAGCATATTTTGGTCTTGAGGTTTGGCTTATTGTTCGCTCTGGCGCCACACGGATGGCCTGCCATTAGGTTATTGAGAGCATATGCGGGCCGGACGCCGGCACGGTAGCTTCACCGGCCGGGCACCGCAAAAAAGTACTGGAGGTTCGTAGGCAATGCGCAAGACTGCAGAGCGAATCCCGCTGAAGGTCGAGGTGCCTGGTGCAACCCTGCCGGCCGACCAGAAGCGTGCCGTGCAGGCGGCGCTCGACGCAAATCGGGGTGCGGCCGGAGCGCTGTTGCCGATCCTGCACGCCGTTCAGGACGCGCTCGGCTACGTGCCCGCGGGGACGGTCCCGGTCATCGCCCACGACCTGAACCTCTCACGCGCCGAGGTGCACGGCATGCTGAGTTTCTATCACTACTTCCGCACGCAGCCGTCGGGCAGGCACGTCGTCTATCTGTGCCGCGCTGAAGCCTGTCAGTCGATGGGCGCGCGCGATCTCGAAGCGAAGGTCAAGCAACAGCTTGGCATCGATTTTCACGAAACAACGGCGGACGGTGCGTTTACGCTCGAGCCGGTTTACTGCCTTGGCAATTGTGCCTGCGCGCCGTCGGTGATGGTCGACAAGACCTTGCACGGGCGCGTCGACGCGGAACGCTTCGCGGCTTTGCTGGTCGAAGCGCAAGAGGCGTCCAAATGAGCACGACGGTATATGTTTCCGCTGACGCGTCGGCGCTGGCTGTCGGCGCCGACCGCGTCGCGCGCGCAATTGCGGGGTACGCAAGTCGCCACGGTACCGATGTGCGCATCGTGCGCAATGGTTTGCGGGGGATGTTCTGGCTCGAACCACTGGTCGAGGTCGCCACTCCGGCCGGGCGAATCGCATACGGCCCGGTCCTCGAGAAAGACGTGGAAGGTTTGTTTGCCGCCGGATTTCTGAATGGTGGCGCGCATGAGCGCAGAGTCGGGAACGTCGAAGGCATCGGCTATTTCGCCAAGCAGGAGCGCCTGACGTTCGCGCGCGTCGGTCTGACCGATCCGCTGAGCCTGGACGACTATCGTGCTCACGGCGGCCTTGCAGGCCTCAGCCGCGCGCTCGAACTCGGGTCGGCCGACATCGTCAAGATCGTTACGGATTCCGGCCTGCGCGGCCGCGGCGGCGCGGCATTTCCGGCCGGCATCAAATGGAACACGGCGCTTGGCGCGCAAAGTTCACAAAAGTACATTGTCTGCAATGCCGACGAGGGCGACTCCGGCACGTTCTCCGATCGCATGCTGATGGAGGGCGATCCGTTCGTCCTGATTGAAGGGATGATCATCGCCGGCCTCGCCGTTGGCGCCACGCAAGGCTACATCTACCTGCGCTGCGAATATCCGCACGCCCACAAGGCGCTGGCCGCAGCGCTGGCGACCGCGTACGTGAACAATGTCCTCGGCAACGATGTGCTCGGCAGCGGCAAGCGTTTCGATCTCGAGGTTCGCCTCGGCGCCGGCGCTTACATCTGCGGCGAGGAAACCTCGCTGCTCGATAGCCTCGAAGGCAAGCGCGGCCAGGTGCGCGCGAAGCCACCCTTGCCGGCGATATGCGGCCTGTTCGGGCAACCGACGATCATCAACAACGTCATCACGCTGGCAAGCGTGCCGATCATTCTGGATCGCGGCGCGGAGTATTACCGCGACTTCGGCATGGGCCGCTCGCGCGGCACTTTGCCGCTGCAACTGGCCGGTAACATCAAACACGGTGGCCTGGTCGAAAAGGCGTTCGGCCTGACCTTGCGCGAATTGCTGTACGACTACGGTGGCGGATCCGCTACGGGACGTCCGATCCGGGCCGTACAGGTTGGCGGGCCACTCGGCGCTTACCTGCCGGAGTCGCAGTTCGACACGCCGATCGACTACGAGGCATTTGCCGCGATCAAGGAGATGCTCGGCCACGGAGGCATCGTCGCATTCGACGACACGGTCGACATGGCGCAGCAGGCACGCTTTGCGATGGAATTCTGCGCGATCGAATCGTGCGGCAAGTGCACGCCATGCCGGATCGGTTCGACGCGCGGCGTCGAAGTCATCGACCGGATCATCGGCGACCACTCGCGCGCGACGAACACGACATTGCTTCGCGACTTGTGCGACACGATGGTCAATGGGTCGTTGTGCGCACTGGGCGGATTGACGCCGTATCCGGTGCTGAGTGCGCTCGAGCATTTTCCGGAGGACTTTTCGAAAGAGGCTCCGCTGCCGTTAAGCGCGGTGGGCGGAGGATAGGGTTTTGTACTTTGCTTGGAGGGGCGATTTGAACGCGGATTTACGCGGATAAATGCGGATAAATGCCGACGTTCTGTCGCTTTAGCTCTATCCGTATTTGTCCGCGTAAATCCGCGTCCAAAATAGCTCTCGCAAAAGCACAACAAGGTTCAAGAGGCAGCCGTCATGCTATCAATCAACGAAACCGATTTCGGCACACCCAGTCCGATCCATCCGATCAAGATCGCCAAGCGCGTGACGCTGAGCATCGACGGTCGCGAGGTCAGCGTGCCTGCTGGCACTTCGGTGCTGCGCGCGGCGTCTGAAACCGGCATCCAGATTCCAAAGCTGTGCGCGACAGAGATGCTGAACGCGTTCGGCTCGTGCCGGCTGTGCCTCGTGCAGATCGAGGGCATGAAGGGCTATCCGGCCTCCTGCACGACGCCGGTCGCCGACGGCATGAAGGTCACGACGCAGAACGCGAAACTCGCCGAAATCCGTCGCGGCGTCATGGAGTTGTATCTGTCCGACCATCCGCTCAACACGCTGACGTCGCCGCACGCCGGGCACAGCGAAATCGAGAAGATGGCCGGGCTGGTCGGCGTGCGCGAAGTGCGTTACGGCTTCGACGGCGCAAACCACGTTCAGGCGCGGCGTCACGACGGCAGCCTCAATCCGCTGTTCAAGGCCAAGGACGAATCGAATCCCTACTTCACGTTCGACCCGGCCGCCTGCATCGTCTGCTCGCGCTGCGTGCGTGCCTGCGACGAAGTGCAGGGCACGTTCGCGCTGACGATCCAGGGCCGCGGTTTCGAATCGCACGTCGCGGCCAGCCAGGACGATTCTTTCCTGGACTCCGAATGCGTGTCTTGCGGCGCCTGCGTCCAGGCTTGCCCGACCTCGGCGCTGACCGAGAAGTCGCTGATCGCGAAAGGCCAGGCCGAGCACAGCGAGATCACGACTTGCGCGTACTGCGGCGTAGGCTGCTCGTTCCGGGCCGAGATGAAAGGAGAGGAACTCGTGCGCATGGTGCCGAACAAGGACGGCCATGCGAACCACGGCCATTCCTGCGTCAAGGGCCGCTTCGCGCTCGGCTATGCGACGCATCCGGACCGCATCCTGAAGCCGATGGTCCGGGCGAAGATCTCCGATCCCTGGCGCGAAGTATCGTGGGACGAGGCAATCGGTTACGCGGCGTCGGAGTTCAAACGCATCCAGGCCAAGTATGGACGCGACTCGATCGGTGGCATCACTTCATCACGCTGCACGAACGAAGAGACCTATCTCGTCCAGAAATTCGTGCGCGCCGCATTCGGCAACAACAACGTCGATACCTGCGCGCGCGTCTGCCATTCGCCGACCGGCTACGGCCTGAAGAACACGATGGGCGAGTCGGCCGGCACGCAACGCTTCGATTCAATCCGGCAATGCGACGTCGTCTTCCTGATCGGCGCCAATCCGACCGACGCGCATCCGGTATTCGCATCGCAGATGAAGCAGCGCTTGCGCGACGGAGGCGCTCGCCTGATTGTCGCCGATCCGCGTCGCATCGACCTGGTGCGCACCGCACACATCGAAGCGGACTATCACCTGCGCCTGCGTCCCGGCACCAATGTTGCGCTGCTCAACGCGATGGCCCACGTGATCGTGACCGAGGGCCTGCATGATGCGGGTTTCGTCGCTGAACGCTGTGAGCAGCCGGCATTCGAGCGCTGGAAGACCTTCATCAGCGATCCGCGCCATTCGCCCGAGGCGATGGCCGACGAACTCGGCGTTCCAGCCGCGGATGTGCGTGCGGCGGCCCGGCTGTACGCCAGCGCCGACAATGCCGGAATCTACTACGGCCTGGGCGTCACCGAGCACGCCCAGGGCTCGACCGCGGTGATGGGGCTTGCGCATCTGGCGATGCTGACCGGCAATATCGGCCGAGAAGGCGTCGGCGTGAATCCGCTGCGGGGCCAGAACAACGTACAGGGTTCCTGCGACATGGGCTCGTTCCCGCACGAGTTCACGGCCTATCGCCACGTCTCCGACGACACCGTGCGCGCCTCGTTCGAACAGGCCTGGGGCGTCAAGCTGCTGGCCGAACCGGGCTTGCGTATCCCGAACATGTTCGAGGCGGCGCTCGACGGCGAGTTCAAGGCGCTTTACATCGAAGGCGAGGACATCGGCCAGAGCGATCCGAATACCCAGCACGTCACCGCTGCCCTGACGGCGATGGAATGCATCGTCGTGCAGGATTTGTTCCTCAACGAGACGGCGAAATTCGCGCACGTGTTCCTGCCAGGCTCGACATTCCTCGAGAAGGACGGAACATTCACCAATGCCGAGCGCCGCATCTCGCGCGTGCGCACCGTCATGCGGCCCAAGAATGGTTACGCGGACTGGGAGATCACGCAGCTGCTGTCGAACGCGATGGGCTACCCGATGAACTACACGCATCCGTCGCAAATCATGGACGAGATTGCGAGCCTGACGCCGACGTTCACCGGCGTCAGCTTCGACAGGATCGACGAACTCGGCAGCATCCAGTGGCCGTGCAACGACGTGCATCCGGAAGGCACCCCGACGATGCACATCGGCGAGTTCGTACGCGGCAAGGGCAAGTTCCTGCTGACCGAATACGTGCCGACCAGCGAGAAGGTCAACGCAAAATATCCACTGATCCTGACCACGGGGCGCATCCTGTCGCAGTACAACGTCGGAGCGCAGACACGGCGTACGGAAAACGTGATATGGCACGACGAAGACCGGCTCGATATCCACCCGCACGATGCCGAAACCCGCGGCGTCAACGATCGCGACTGGGTCGGCATCGCCAGCCGTTCCGGAGACACCGTATTGCGCGCCCGTGTCACCGACCGGATGCCGCCGGGCGTCGTCTACACGACATTCCATTTCCCCGGCTCGGGCGCCAACGTCATCACGACCGAGAATTCCGACTTGGCGACGAATTGTCCGGAGTACAAGGTCACCGCGGTCGAAGTCACGCGCGTCAGCCAGCCGTCGGAATGGCAGAAGCGTTTCGAGGAATTCAGCCGGCAGCAGCAGGGCCTGCTCGACCACGCCGTTGCCGCGAAGTGAGATTGCCCTGAACCACAGGTGGAGAGGGGTATTGGCCCCTCTCCCTCCGGGAGAGGGCTCGGGATGAGAGTCGGGGCTCGCATAATCGCTCGGCGATGCCGTACGCTTGTGCCCTCCGGCGCTGGAGATGCGGGTTCGCCAGCACGCACAATCCACGGCAACAAGAGCGCTACATTGAAGAGCGACACTGCAACGACTACCTCGCTTCCCGCAGGCGCCGTCCGTCGCGACGTTCTGCGCCATCGTGCCGGCATCAGCGCACGTGTCGCCGACGCGGTCGCCGAGGAAATCCCGATCGCATTCGTCTACAACGAACGGCCGCATGCAGTGATGCTGGCGACGCCGTCGGATCTCGAGGACTTCGCGCTCGGTTTTTCCTTGAGCGAGACAATCATTGCCGACGCCGGCGAGTTCGGTGGCGTCGAAATTGCGCCGGCACTGGCGGGTATCGAGTTGCGCATCACGGTGCCCGAGG